>JGI24021J15306_10008510_pt1 | contig 12626 bp, 10 predicted proteins | sample Ectturendosymbi1_FD_15306 | JGI IMG/M metagenome (IMG submission 15306) | reverse complement strand
CTACACTACTTGGACTTTGTTACATTGCATATAACATATCTTTTATGCCGCTTTGAATTGAGAATAAACGCTCAAAAAAGGCACACTTTTTCTGAACGGGTAAATTTTAAAGCCAACTGCAACAGCAAAACAGAGACCAACACAAAAATCCCTACTCATAGCTGGAGTTAACTTGTTTTAAAAAGAGCTGAAGCGTTTTGAGCGCACAAGTCCGGAGATTACGAAATGATTGAAAAACAACGCTCACAAACCATCGAAGAGCAGTGGATTTTCACAAATTTATCAAAATAGAAATTTTAAAATATCTCAATTCTTAAAAATGCTATACGCACCCTATGAGCATCAACTCGCGTTTCCACATTGCCATTGCATTTTTTACTGTTAAGCATATAAGCATGATTTTCGTCTGTAGCTTTGGATAAACTTATCACTGTGGGTAACTTACATTAATAATATTGTTTTCAATATTTTTAACCTGCCAATAAACTGCACACTACTATTAGAACTAATTTTAATCCCGTCACGTTGCACGTTCATCCTGCTGAAACAAAAATCTCTGCTCGGAACGCGTTTTGCAGTTGTTTCCTCCGAGTACAGTGCGTACCACAGTCATTTACAATACATCACAAGCTGCGTCAGGAGCGGTTCAGTCGCGGCGGTTGGTCGGCTGGTCGCCACCTTCCATCAATCAAACCTGGCGTATCTGACAGCAAACTAAGAACAATACCGGCAGTGCGCGTCACATACCTCCTATCAGCGATTATCTGAATCAAATCGTGCCTGTCAGTGTCACATACAGGAACCTTTATTGCATGGCATGAATGAGAGAATTAAGAACTAATAGGTTTTCTTGCATAGCTGCACTGATGGCGAAGGGAAACAATGCGAATAATCGATCAGTCAAAGGGCGATTGTTAAAAATTCAACGTATCCTTTCTAGAAAAGTTCAAAATCGCAAAAGTTCTGTGTTGACGATTTCTGATAATGATTTGTTAGAAAATATTGCAAAAATCATTTATGGGAAATGATAACAAAACAAAAACATTGCATTTGATTGCTGTCGGTACCCGAATCCGCTGGCCTGTTTGCATTGACGAAAATAGGAAGCACCACAACAATCTTGACACACGACGGTTCAAACAGAACACCTGTCAATGAAGGCCCTCCAGCAAAATGCGTGTCTGCAATTACGTTAGACCTTCCGCTAATTCTCGCCTGGCAACTGCTCGTCATTTAATGATCAAGCTTCTGGCCGTGAGAAAAATCGCGTAAAAACGCAATTGTTTTTTAATCTAACTGCTTGTTTTATTCCAAAGTTTGGATATGGAGAAGCTTTTTCCATCTATCTTTGCAAAGATTTAGTAAAGTATACTACCTGTATACTTTCTTCACGCGTCACGCTGCACCAACACAAGGAAAACATTGCATAAGATCAGTGGCTGACAAAAGAAAATTTCCTCATTTTATTTGGTATGAGAAAGTTTAATCGCAGAATGTCTTCGAACGCCGATGAAAAAATCACCAACTTGTTTTGCGATCAGCCTTTCCAAGCTTTTCAGTTGACTTCCTCGTTGAAATGATCCACCATTTTTGCACAAACACAGTCCATTCAATTTCACAGCATTGCTGCCGATGCTAATCGAACCTCACACATACTTTCAATGTTACCCGTACATTGCTCATATCAGGAGCTCTTTGTTGTGAACATATTGTCTTCCTAACATATTTGCGTCCGAACATATATTATATGCATTGGAATGGTCCAAATGAACAAACAATTCCACATAAGTAAATTTATAGGGACTGCGTGGGAGCAACATATAACGTTCATATTCAGCAAAATCTATGGCGTGTGTTCATACTGATCCAAGCCAATTATTTGCTTTTGTTCTGGTGGCAGTTGTCCGGTGGCAGTATTGCAGATCGTAGAAGACAATGTTCCGGGTAACGTTTGTCAGGTGGCATTTGTCGAAGGTGACAACTGTGCGGGTGGTGGGTTTTCTTTTGTGGCCGTTGTCCTAGGTTTCAAATGGCAATTATCCGGGCGGCAATTGTCCGATAATTGTTTAGGCAAATGTGAGACAAAGCTGATTTTAGTGTTGGTGAAACGATGCAGTTCGACCACCTTAATAAACAACTACCCACTGGCATATAAGACTAAAGAATAACAGAAAAGATGAGGATTGTGCAGTTGAAGTTGAATGAAGAGGTTCATACCGCCCGATTTTCTCCTCTCCAACAAAGTGTTTGAAAAGTTTTGAGACAAAGACGAGCAATAGTTTGAGTTTTGCTGTGAAGTTGAATAAACTGTCAGGTACGGTGTTCTCAATAGCATTGAAATTATGACTGGTATAAAAAGTAAAGTACAAGTGTATAGTCAACACAAACTAAAATTTAAGTTCAATAATTTTTTTAAAGAAAAAAAGAGCACTGTTATTGAAAAAATATTAGACTCACTGACGCAAGCACAATACTAACATGAATGTTTGAAAAGAGCATAGACCTCTAAGATACATTGAAATCGTTCACAGTTCTTATGCTTACAGATTTTACAAATTAGTGGAATTCTTTATTTTGCTACAGTTTTGTAGTTGTTGACTCGGCTTTACTAATACGTTCTGCAACAAAAATGTCACAAGGCCACCGGGCGTTTGCTCCCCGAAATTTTCTAAAACATGTCTAGTTGTTAGATACAACCAGGCCCGTAACCAGCTTGGGACACCAGGAGGGGCGAAGAGTTGTTTGAGAGGGGTCCAAAATTTTTTAGCTATGTCCAATAGTTTTAAACGATGTCCAACACGTTTTTCCAGTGGTAGCGAAAAATGTTGCAGTGGGGGCTTCCCCCTGCGCTCCGCCTGGTTACGGGCCTGGCATACAACGACAAGTTACAATCACATCTCCCCCTCCCGAAAATATCAGCTAGTGGAGGCCCTGAATACCATTTAACCTCATCACACATAATTCAATTTGACGGTTTCTCGCGTTAAGCGGGTTTAGTTCCTGCACTGTATCTCATAAAAAAGGTAATAATTAAACCTCGTGTTTATGAATAATTTCCCCGTGGAAAAGCGAGTAACTAGCAAGCTGATGACTTAAAAAGCCAGCTGGACGTTTCGTGTAAAGAATAATTACCAAGGCACTGAGTAATCTATGCTCATGCAAAAATGTATTCAAAAACAGTCAACGCATGTGTCTTTCACGCCTGTTCTCATGTTTCAATGGCGTTTGTGGCTATTTCTCCACGTTTTTAGCGCTGATTTGGTGAAAAAGTGCAGCCAAGCGGCAACGTTTCAGAAATGGAATTTGACGGTGGAAGCGCATGAAACTTCGTCGGCAATACTGCTTTATTTTTTTATTAGGTTGCAATAAAAACATTATGGTAAAAATTTGTATCTTCACAATAAACAATTGTAACAAAAACACACAATCCATTCGACATCATGGATGAAACTGTTATCATAAAACTTCAATTTTACAATTCATGCGCTAAAATTTGCCATAAAACAGCGTAACTCATTTTTGGAGAATCATTCAAAATATGCGTATTGCTGATTAGGATGTTTCGCTTTACAGTTTCTTGTTTGAGAAATCTGCGAATATTTAATGTAAAAATGTTGTTTCGCCACTGACGGAACAACATACAGTGTCTGGTATCATTAACTTGAACTCATTTGTACTTCCATTCCTAAAATGTTTTTTTTAAACGCACATGCTGCTCGATTCGTTTAATTTCTGGTCTATTCAAAATAAAACCTTCTTAATACTGTAGTAAAGAACTGTTATGAGTCATCAGTAAACAATGAAAATTGCATACGGTGCTGTGATTTTAGCAGCCAAGATTTTGACTATTGACATTTCAGTACGCACAGTGCATTTGAGGCGTCGTATCATGCACTGCTAATTTACTCCTGATAAAACCAATCGTTTCAAACGCCTGTTGGCCGCTCCCCGAACATAAGTATTGGCTTCGCAACGTCACCCATTATCCGCCATGACGTTGCATGCGAGCATGTTTCGGCAGGTTATATTTATTTATTTTCATACTCGTAATAAAGAGCAGGTTCCTTCCAGTTGCACGCAGTGCAGGCTACGTGATCGTTTGCACGTAGTATAAGCATTAGGTCAAGCCGAACGAGTATCATTTGACATTTCTTTGAACCCTAAACTGTCGTGAAATACGAAATAATCTATATTTGCCATCCTGTAAGCATCAGCCAGCAAAGTTTATGTTTTTGAGATGTGGCGCCCAAGCTTCCAACAAAACCATGTGCGGCATAAAGTGTTTCGCAGTTAAGTCATAATGAATCGTCTAAAGTGAAAATTCTTTTTAATTTGCTCCAAAAAACGTAAATGCTTATTAGGATTTTAGTGTACCCGTTCCGAGAGACCAGTCAAGCTAGAATTTAGTTACTGCTCAAACTCCTCTGTTTCACGTAGATGATCTCTGCACACAGATCACGTTTTCACTCATGAGTTCAATGGTTGAATGTACGGGTGACAAACCAAACGACTTTGTTTGCCGAGTAGAGCGAACACATTCCATCATTCCTAACAACATTAAAAGAGTTTATAGAATAACTCGTTATTGAATGTACCTCCGATCCTCGTTTTCGATTTTTCGTCAAAAATGTTCCTTCAGCTCTTCATCACAATACAAAAGAGTAACCGAACACATGCATTATGCAAAAACTATGCACAATAAGAAGCATGCAATTTAACGCACTGCAAAAAAAACGTTTTGCACGAGAAAGCTTTCACAGGTTGGGTGCCACTAAAAGCCGGATCTTAGATCACGTGATAAGGTCGTGAAGGCAAACTGCTTCAAACATGGTCACAATCCCGCAGACCACTCAATAATCTTTTCAGTCCATTGCGATTTCAGCCGAAAAATCTGTCGGTAATTACGCTTCATGCTTGGTTGGAGTGCTCCTTTATTGATCCATCGTAAACAGATCGCCTCATGAAATGCTCTTGCGAATTGCGATACATCGCAGAAATGTTGACCCGTTATATTTTATAAATTAGGAGCGTATGCGACGAAAATAAAATATTTTGTATAATGCCATGCGGTTTTTAAAAAAATGACGTTGAGAATTAGTGACAGGCAGCCAGGATGCAGCAAACTCCTTGTTCCAATCTGCACTATAATACTGTAGCATAAAACATCTGGCCACTCCGTGAAGAGCGAAAGGCTTGCGTTCATTACTTGCTGTCCGTTATTCACAAGATATCGATTTTGCAGGGAGTAAGTCATACAGCCAAACTGCACTCCTTGCGGAAAGCATCATTGCCTAAAAAAGCATATGTTTTCTGACAACGCTTGCAAAATTAAACAACATATAACGCAACCCTGAGAATAAGAGCTGCAGTTTAGGTCAGAACCCTCTTTGCTCACATCCTCCGTTTTTTTCTCTACAGCTCCACTGCGCGGTGTGAAATAATGATAAAAGTTTCTCTCACCTCTGATCAGCAGGCGATTGCAATGAAGCTTCACCGTTTGAGGACACATGGCTATGATTATCTTCGTCGTGGTCTTCCTCTTCAAAACTGTCCGAGTATTCTTCTCCATTTTTGACAGCGTCTAGAACTTCGTTTTCTAGCACGTCGTTTTCGCCTCTCTGCATTTCCAAGAATTGCTGCGCTTTTGCAAAGTCTAATTTTTTTTCTCGGCATGACGATGAATTTGAAGCATCTGATGCCACTTCGAGCATCTCTTCTACGCTAGAAGCTTCAGGGGATGTGTTCTCATCCGTAACTTCAGATGACGCTGAGCTTGCAAAATCATCATTCATGTCGTCACCAGTTCCGTCAAAGGTTGAAGAGTTACTCATGATGAAGGGAAGCCAAATATTAAATAGCGTCAATCTCCTAAGAATTGCTGCTTAGCTCGAACTGCAGAAAACAAGAAAAATGCTCACATTCCAAAACACGCATCTATTTATCACTAAGCTTCTAAAACTAACCCTTTAAATTTCTTTTGAAATTAAGTTTAGTGTTCTTTTGCAAAGTAGTCATTACCCCAAGCACAACTTTGTTTGAGGATCTGTGTTTCTGCACCTGGGAGCAGGCGTGTAGCCGGGTTTAAGGTTTGGTGTGGCAAAATAATTTTTAGGGCGGCAAGATTTTTGTTGTATGTTTAAAATAAATTTTCCTGGGCACAAAATATTTGGAAGGGCGCTGCCCCTGAATGCCTCCCGTGGCCACGAGCCTACCTGGCAGTGCTTTCATACAAAGAATGTCTCGCTATAAACGAAACGCTACTGCAAATGGATGGGCAAGGAACGCTCTTTGCTGATAAATTTTCAGGTGATGGTATGGACTTTCTAGGTGCATATACCTTCAACAACGTTAACTTCATGTATCGTTTTTTAATTCAAACCCAGTGTATGATTTCTACCATTTTCAATCTCGACCTGCTTAAATAGCTGTTCCGGGGACACAAGTTAACTGACTTATGTCTAGAAAATGTACATTTATGTGGTTCGCCGGTGGATCTAAAATTCGCTGCTGAGGACCTGGAAAGCAAAGAACTACATGTGCTTTCTAAAACAGCTTGCTTACAAATTAAACTGCATACCAACGCATTAGTCCATAAAACTTGTAAACTTGTCAAAAGCACCTTTGATATTATCGTGAATGTATGAGGAACATCTACTGTCTAGAAGCTCCACTGAATAGTCAATAATTTTTTTCAAGCACGTAAGCGCTAGGTTAATAAAACTCAGGTGTGTTTGGCTCAACGGTGATGTGCTTTATAATTCTTTACTTTGGATTTTTACAGAAAGAACCAAGCAAACCACTTGCGCTTGCGGTATTGTTTAACTGCAGATACATTTATTTAAGCAAAGATCCAAACGGATGCAAGCATATTTTTCGGGAACACAAGCAGTGATTACAATCAAGTCAAGCTCTTCACGTTATGTTGTAAGAAACGAGATAAAAGATTACACCATTCCATGCGAAGAAAGTAGAGTTTCAACCAACAGCTATCTTTGCTGGGCAGCCAAAACTTGGCCTCGCTTTTACTCTATGACCGCGCTAGTCGCTGCTCTGTCAAGTTGCCATCATTGACCTATAGAGTATCTGGGCAGTATTTTCTCCCAACCCGATCCATTTTCACTGAGCCGCAGCGACGTTTACTAACTTTACGCCAATTTTGTACAGCGCCGCATAACGTGAGCAGTAATTTAGTAGAAACGCAGCATTTTTTAAGAGTATCATGACACACTGCACATGTGACATTCAAACACGCGCATGTCGTTACATCCGTGCTATCAACGGCACCTTTGATTGCAAAAGTTTTATGCAGTTTGTGAGTATGAAGTGGGGCGCTTTTGGAGTTTTTTTAGTTTTTACCGATGAAATGAGTAGAGAAACAGGAGAGAAGTTTGAGTTGCATGTAATTTGCATTGCTCACAAATTTCACAACGGGTACACTTTCTGCCTAGGTGTGACTCGAACCATACGATTTTTTTACTGTGACGTTAACAGCTTTCCCAAAAGTTTTCTCCAACCAGCTTGTGATGTGCATCGAGCAGATACTCCTCTGTTGCATCGCTGGTACAGCATGCAAAGTTTGAATGATTTCAAGCTGTACAAGGTCAGGGCCACCTTATATACTCAAGCCATTCGTAACCGTTACCTTCAGAAAAGGAAGCACCAGGTGCCTCGATACCTTTTTACTACATCTAAATTGAAGGCAGAAGGCACATGTATAAAATCTATAGCACCATGAAAAAAAAGGAGACAAATTTTAAAAATTATATTTAACACTTTCATTACCCCATAAGTATTTTCCAAAGCACAGGGAGCAGCAGCAGAGAGGTGAAAAATCCACATGCGACTCTGGAAGCAGGGGTTGCCGAGGCGGATCCTAGACCGCTTACGTTAAAAGCAGTGGGCTTCGAAGCCTGAAGTATTTCCAACACCACCCACAATCACCAAAAAATTTGTGCCGCTAAAAGAGTTTTTACAGCAGAAATATTTTGCAAAATGAAAAGAGAAATGCCACAACAGCAATATGCAATCACCCGGCGTACGCCTGCTACAGGCACGTGAATCAATTGGTATAGCAAGAAAGGAAAAGAAAACACCATGACTTTCGGTCAGTTAACACGCTGGTCATGGACCAGCAGGTTCTGGTAGGTGTTTTTATTCCAGCCGAGCAGCCATGTCGGGCAGGGCTTAGTACTTGAGCCTGTCGTGTTAAAAACACAGGCGGCTGACTCCAGGTTTTTAACATCTCCTCACGTAGTGTCTGGGTAATGCAACATTTCTTTACAAAAAACTAGTCCGCAACGCCAAAACGTTTGCTGTTCGCTCTTCTGCAGCCGGTAGAAGTTAACCGGAACACATCGAAGTGCAAACCTTACAAGGAAGCATTGGCATCGAATTTATCACAATTAGCGATGAAGCAAAGGTACTTCTGTTAAGGCTTTATTTCCAATGATCTGCATCTACTATATGTTTCTATCAGGATAAACGTTATTAATTCCGCGTGTTCGTGCTGGTCCTGCGGTTTCCCAAAGTATTTCCAAAATCTAGATTTTGCTTATGGGCTTTCGGCTTAAAAATTGCTCCCATTTGACCACGTGAGTTATTCGAATGGGAGGCTGTTTTTTAGTTCCTATGATTTACAAGATCATACAGCCTGATAGTGATAGTATTGTTTTGGGTGATTAGCAGTTTACAATGTCAGCGGTTTTTTTGCTACGTGGTCAAGCTGTTTCGTTCCAATTTTCAGAACATAACGTACTATTGATTTCTTAGCCAAGACTGCCTTGATCCGCCCACACAGCGTGCGTTGGAGTACTTAATAACGTCTTTCATAATGTTCTGTGTTCATCTGATTCACCCTCATGTTTCCAAAGCTTTGCTCGATTTCCAAGCACTCTTGGTCATTTTTCACTTTGAATATAGTACATTGGGTTGGTGGAAGCAAAGATATGTTCAGTTTCCACCATTGAGTCTCAACAAATGTTGATATCTCAGAAAGGGTATCATCAAATAAAATGCCAAAAAGGGGATTTTCATGTGCCACTGAAAGATTACTTCACAAGCTTGCATTGCTGATGTCCATAGGTTGATACCAGTATTAGCAGACAGACCAGCAAGCGCCCACATCGTCATAGGCGTAGCCAGGGAGGGACCAAAGGGGCCATGGCCCCAAAAAATTTTTAGAAAACATAATCATTTTGTGCTTTGAGGGGCGTTTTTTCAAACAAAATAGTGTTATTCGCCTAAAATCAAACATCTTGCCCCCCTCCAAAGTTGCTTGGCTCCCTCCAAATTTTTGGGCTGGCTACGCCACTGCACATCGTGCGTAAGCCGTCATGAGCAACTGCACATCGAGAGAAGAAATCTGCGAATANAACAGTAGAACAAAATTTTTACCGTGACAGGGTGATTGCAATCACCCTTTCTGAGATACCAACGTTTCTGAGATACCTTCTTATTGACAATTGTCAATAAGAAAAAACATTTCAGTAAAAAACCATAGATTTTAAACTCTCCTTTTTGCTTGAGTGGCCGTCACATATGTTTAGCGAGATAGAACACGCTACATACCAAGACAAAAGCTGAATGCAGCCCAGTGCAAATAGATTTAACAGTTCAAGTACAATTCTTGTCTGATGCTTCGACATCAAGACTAGGTATCGTCACGCCTCACGAGTTTTACCAAAAATATTTGATCAACGTTGTCTCTCTGACGCTGTTCTCAGTACCGCTGAATATTGCGCTGCTACCTGGTGGCCTCAATCCTTGATTCTACAGTTATTAAACCAAGGTCCAGGTAAACTGTTTTTACTATATACTTGCAGGTTTGATTTGAATTGAAGGTTAGACACCATTTACAACTTACATCAAAACTCACAGCAGTCCACTAGCTCGTATACTCGCAAAGGATGCAACAGTACTAGCACCGTGAACAACTTTGTTAACTGCTTTTTTATGCGATTAAATAGGGCTCTCCGCCTAACTCTGCGGATACAGGTCTTTTGTTACGTTCATAAAAGCACTGAACCATCAGCGCTTTCAGTGCTGTTCCAATAGTTGCAGCTGTGAAGTCCGTAGTCAAATAAAACTGCCTTTTTGCCGGCAAGCGCTGTTCAAAATTGACTTCCAAAGTAGACTTCTATCAAAAAAGCTACGCGGTTTTGTAAACTTGTTGAATCCTTTGATGCTCGCCTGTTTAAATGCATTTAGTAGAATGGATGATCGACTGACTTTTCAAAAACAGATCAACTACGCAAAAAACTAGAAAGCGTTTGCATTTAGATTCTGCCTGTTTTGCAAAGACACGCTTGGCGGAGTTATTGCTAGTTTTAGTGTACTGTAGAACAGCAGAATTGTTTGTTAACGTTTTACGATTTCTTTCATCGAAGAAATATTGCTCATCGTGCATACTCGACCTCGAAGTATTTGCTGCAAATGCCCTATCCAAGAACGGTATGCACGCGTGCTTAGCGCCACAGCCCAGCACGAGCAACGACAAAATCGACGTACGATACGAACTCATTGGTAAATCCGAGCTCCTGTTCGCGTCATTGCTGACGCGAAGAGCTTCTTACCTTCCATTGTAAGGAACTGATCCATGGGCGGCGCTGCTGAAACCAAAGACCTAGAAAAGCCACTCGGCGCGAAATAACGACGCGTGAATTTGAGCAGCAAAACAGTCTTGTTCAATAGCTCAAAGACTTTAAATGGTAGGTATATACTATAGTGGGTGTGTTTGAGCGATACACAATGGAATAATAGAATGGGGTTCCAATAGTACAATGGTTTAAAAAAATCCGCCCTAAAACAACACAAAAACAAATTCATAGTTATGCAATACATTTTGAGCAACACTTTGCAAATGAAACAAGCTAGTGTGCAGCACTGCTGCATTATGACAGCGAACTGCTGCGCATCTTTTACGCCATTACAACAAATAAACCTGTCGCAATTTCAGCTGAATTGTGCAGATCAACTCATGGTTAGCATTTCTTACAAGTTACAGATTTGCTTGAACTTCAAACAGAAACCTAAAGCTTGCCCTGAGCCGTTCTTGATTGCATTGAAAACAAGCAATTTTTGTAGATTTATCTGTTTCATATGAGCAAAGCTTTCACAATGAGCACCTACTTTCGCACGATTTTTGTGCTTTGCATTTGCCAAGTGAACAACTGGATCTCAAGAAATGCGAATAGATTCCGCAAAAAAAGCTTTTATCCTTCATCTAATTGCCTTACGCTAAAGTGGGAAAAACGTCTTCGCAGCAAAATTCTGAAACAAGGGCGAAGGATATGATTTTAACTTGTACACGACGGATGTGCTTCAAACGGTAGAAAAACTATGTACCTGCTTTTTGTGAAATCGGTTTGTTTGCCTGTATCGAAGAAACCTTGCTGCCTCGCGTTTTTGTGACCCACAGCATTCCGGAAAAATTGCTTAGTGTAACTAAATGCTCTGAAACATCTTTCCATTGGTTTTGAGTCTTAGGGCAGATGTCTTAGCAAGCAAGTTTCGTTCGCCCAACAGATTCACATATTTTACTTACGCAACTTTGTTCAGATTCGACCGGACAAGTTTGATAACAGCGGCGGAGTGAGGTGGCGATAACTCAATGGTACAGTATCGGCCCTCAATTGTAAAAGTTGGGTGATCGATTTACAACCACTGAGTGTTGGCCCTACTGCTCCTCAGGCAAAAAGGCAAAAAAAGCATTCACATTAACCAACAAGAAGCACAAGAATGCCATGCAGGCTGCGGCCTGCCTTCAATCACCACAAACTTTTTGATTTCAATTCAATATTTAACTTGTTTTGTCTCTGGAAAGCAAAGTGAAGCAAAGTGACATAACTTTGCGTTCACACCTAAATGAGAAGAGGATTATCTCATTGTGAACTTTCCATTTTATTGCATGTTGGCGACACCTTTAGTGAAATATCTATGCACTGATCACAACCACCAACCAAAGCAAGCGCATAAATGCTGTAAACATTTCTCGGCTCCGAAACACTTCCAGTTTTTCACTGCCGCTTGTTGTTCTATTCATATTTATTTTGACTGTTTGCGCAATGCCTGCCGTAACTGTGTTGAAAGAATCGGATCGCCTTTACACAGTTGCTCCGCCAATGTGTTGTTTAAATCGCAAGCTATATAGACCTAATCCGGCTTGCTCTACTAACATCCAACTTTGTTTGCTGTGCTGATAGGTTGGAGTTTGAAAACTCGGTTGGAGTTTGAAAACTCGGCAGAAGCGAACCACGATTTCCGATTAACTTTCAGCTTTTTCCCATCAACTGGCTCTTGAAAACAGAGCAAGGGGCAAGACACGTGCGGTGGACTGAATGATTAAGATTACTGGACAATGCGTCTCGGACACAGTGGAAGATTTAGTGGCAATCGAAGAAAGTTGTCCATCCCGAGAACAATTATAAAACCCATGAAGTGGCGCTTCTTTTCTGAAAACTTCCGCTTTCTTGGCTCCGAGCCCTCTACCAAGCAAAAACTGCAAACGTTATTGAATATAGGTAGCCTCTCCATCTCAAAGTCCCCTAAAAATCAAATATAGATTTGTTGCTGTTCTTCCAATAGATTCAACCAACCAAACACAAAAAAATTCATGCATTTTTGAGAGG
>JGI24021J15306_10008509_pt1 | contig 12626 bp, 7 predicted proteins | sample Ectturendosymbi1_FD_15306 | JGI IMG/M metagenome (IMG submission 15306) | reverse complement strand
TCAACGATGTAATGCTGCGGAACCAGATGCGGAGGCAAGCGATTGTTCATCCAAATTTCTTCATTCTGAAATGTGATAATCATCATCGAGTTGCGGGTAAGAACGTAATCCACAAGGGTTAATTCAGCGGGAACTCAAACGGAATTTCAGTAACGAGGTTACAGTATTTTATATAGTGTGGGTTATTTTTGAGTAATGCAAACTGCTCATCTAGCTCAGTTGCTGTAACCAAAAAGTTCTTACCGAAACGGCAACACAAAAAGCCTGACTTTGACTGTGTATCTAAACCAGCATGAAAATCTCATTTCACGAACCTCTGGCTTGTCCAGGCAATTTCATTTTTTTCGATTTCCAATCACCATTATAGAAAAAGCTAAAACCTATTTTTAAAAAGTATACATGTCTGAGCTATTTCCTCCAGAATCTATTCATGCTGTCTTATGAAATTCCGAACATCGGTTCTCCTGCATGTCATCAAATATCACAGAATGTTTTTGAGCAAACCACAGGTCATATTAGTTGGTTTTACATTCTAAAAAACGATTTTTAACCGATTCAAATAAACGAAAACAAGTAAAATGACTTTGTAGCCAAATTGTGTTTTTTTAGTCGTAATGTTTGAACCAGAAACGCTAGAAATGCAATCAAGGATCCAATTACCCGTATTATAGCCTAGTTTCCTCTTAAAACATGAGTCAAAAATAGCTCCTTTGAGAGGCACCCAGGGCCCGGTGACATCGGCCAAAAATGCGTAAACCTAGTCCAATTATGCAGGCATCCTCGAAAATCCCAAATCCAAAACTTTCCTTTAAAAAAATTTAATCTAGAAGATTTCCAGTCAACTTAGAGGGTTTAAATAGCTCTCTAGGGCACTCGGCCGGCGAGTTACGGTGGTTCAAAGTGATGAAAAATAAGTGTCTAACGCACGATTTCAAAGTACAACTTTCATCATACACCAGCTCAGAATGTGTGAGAGTGATACAAAGTGAAAGTAGCTGGTAACTAAGATACGAGCTAAATGTTAGGAAATTTCAGAATTTGAAAAGAAAATTCACTCTGTATAAGTATTGAAAGCAGAAATTTTGGAATCTCAAAGGCGAATATTTTGGTTATGTTAGTTTAAACTTGGTCCTGGAAATAAAAGGTTAAGTAAACGATTATAAACAACTGGATTTGTCAAAGCGCACAACCTCACCGGTCCAGTGGTTGTGGCTGGTTTGGTCGGGATGTCACTTGGCGTTGGGTCCACAACTTCGGTCTGGCAAGTTGGACGTCCGACTAAACCGACTAACAAACCTTCAAAATAGAAAAGCTCTGGTGGATTACTGTTCTGCAGAATGATCATAAATAGAGAAATCATACTTGACAATTATACAAACCCGCGGTATCATCTCATTCCAAACGTTTTCAAGACAACCAAGGGTTTCGTCAGCACAATTTTTTCAATACTGGTTTGAGTTGACGTGCTTGATTTGTTAGATTTGCAAATGCCAAACCGCTATAAACATTTTTTACTTATGTTGAACTACTCACCGACGAGCAAAACTGATCCAACGTAGAAAAGAACTATTCCGAACAGAGCGCAGTTGCTGAGATAAAAACCCTTCTTTTTAGATCCCCCATCATGAAATTCCATATCCACTGAACCCATTTTTACAATTATTTTTAACTCAGCAGTGCCCTGTATATTAAACCAATAGTTGTGTTATTGAAAATGATTTTTTTCTAAGAGTCATAAGCAACAAATGTAGGATTGCTTTTAAACACATTCGTCTGTCTAACCGCTTTGCAGTAAGTGCACAACTTCAGCATTTGCTTCAAGAAGTATCACTAACACATAAATCATTTTTGTGTGGTTTGCCGCAGAAAACTTAAAACAAAAAGATTTGTTTTCAGGTAAGATTTCCATTACGTGAATAACATAAGCCCTCTATTGTTGCACCTTGCACCTAAGAGACATCAGCTTGTTGAATGTAGAGCGCTGGCTGTAGTGGCTTAGTAGCTGGTATGAACTAGAGCTGTTTTATTTTTCTCCCTTCGATATTTTGAGACGGCAGTTAGACTTTTCTTAAAGTTGCCAAGTATGCAGATTATCTAAATGTGCAAAAAAAGAAGTTATTTTGTGTTAGTTTTATCACATTTGATCAGCAGCTTTTATTACAGTACAAACTCGGTTTTACAAACAACAGTAAAATTTTGTTTTCATCAAATAAACTTCCTCGAATAAATTGCAATTGTGAAAACAACTTGGAAAAGTAATTCTTGTTTCCAACAGGAGCTAGAAGAACAAACGTAGATGAGCTTATTTTCGTCTCTTCATGAGCCAAACAAGCACTTCGCAGCATTGAAATTTAGAATAACGCCAAATTTACGAAGGTTTTCAATGAAATGCATTGTCTTAAAAGTAGACTTCAATGTTAAACATTTCTCAAATCACATTACCAAAGAAGGTAGCTCAGAATTCTTAAGTTTTTCTCCTTTCGACACTATTTCAATCTTTAACCTGACGAACTTACCAATTGCTGCATAGAATTAGACCAAGATAGGAAATTGAGCAGCGTTCCGTTTCTACCACGGTCTTTGCTTACTGCTTGTTATGCGTAAGCACGTACTAGTCTAGTTAATGAAGCTATGCGCAGATGGTGAAAGACAAATGTTTAGTGTTTAGTCGTAGCTGGATTTCACCTGACATATTACTTCACAAAAACGGTCCAGTGTCTAAATTTCAAATAGTAAACTCGTTGCTTCTTTATTGCCAATTACTTGATGTGAAATCTATGTATTTAGTTATTTTACACCCTTAAAATATTTGGAAACATCGATGATCTCGTCCAAGCATTTGCTGGCCACATGGAAACTTAATAAGTAACTGACCACAACTGCAAGTCATTCACGTAATCGTGGCTTATCAAGCCTCTAAAATTGTTTGCAGAAGCACACTGTCGCTCACACAATTGTTTATTATGTGTAAACACTCTGCTGGAAGGTGCTTTTTTATGCATCATCCACAGTCGTAAATTTGCCAGAAACGTTCCGTCATATATTTGCTTGTTCCGTCACTCATCATTTCGCTTCAGAATTGTTTCCACTTTTTGCTAGTTTGTTACCAAATCGATAATCCAAGTAGTTGCACGTTTTAAGATACGTGTTTCATGTTTCATGGAAAATGAGTTTTTTTTAAACTACAGTGCAAGAATGAACAGGTCAATTATAATATTATGATAAGAATGTCTGCTTTCACTGAATCTCATATTTACCAGTTTGAACATCAAACTATGGAATGTTACGGCTGAATACTTTTCATTTGGGGTTCAGGGCAAAAATTTTAACTTATAATTAAATCCTCTTTCTAACTTTAAACAAACGTTTGCACTGCATATCGCGGATAGTGTAGGCAGCTATTTTGAACTAACCGGTTTAACTAATCTTCATTGAAAACAATTTGTCGAACGATGAGCTGAAGTCAAACCTTTCACAAAAACCTGTTTGATGTTTTTCAATATTGCAAATTGTTAATGTAATCACAACAAATTATGAATTCGGAATTCGTTTGAAAACTCCTGTATAAAAAATAAATTATTCATTAATCTTATAAATATCAACAACAATCATGTCAGTCAACATTGCCACTTTCTATCGCTTCATCGTACGTAAGTGCTGATTAAACATTGATCCCCGCTTGGATCAATGTTCAACTTATATTGACGCCCAGGCATGTTACGCAATTACATTAAATTGGCATTAAGGAACGTTGTTTCCGCGAACCCAATGCATTATATCAACAAATATTGTCGTTTACTGACAATTGTTCGGCTGAAAAACATGCATCGAAGCGAAAGGCACAGCAGCATATCTGGCAAATAGCGGAGCAAAAGCAGATAGTTCTTTCAAATATCATGACTTCAACTTGTTTTTCTTTTACATGGTACAAAATAAAAGGAAAAATTAGAAATGATGCTCTCAATCAAACAAATCATAATTTAAAAATTTGGCAGAGGACCATATTTGACGCGCGCCTTGCTTTCTCCAACCATTCTATCCAATAGAGCTCAATGCACGTGTTTAGTTGTGAAAAAAATTATATTGTAACTCCCTTGAATTAAAATATAGTTAACTGTGGATCAGCAGGGAAAGCACTTAAAGCTCAAGATATTGTCAAAACAAAACCGCAGAAATCAATCATTGTGTTCTGTAGAATCGTTTAATTCAAACAAAGACATTTTGAGATTGAAGCGTACTAGGACAATGAAAAGCACGAATAACTGCTAAACAAAAGAAGCAACCTTACCGTGGATATATAGATATGAAAGTGTTTGATGAAGTTCAAATTTAAATTTCTTGTATTTGTTGAAAAACTACCGGTATTTTACAGGCCATAAGACGCACTTTCGATTTTTGAATGCTTGCTGTTCTTTATTCATGCATAAGACCCACCAGATTATATGGCACAAAATGGTGGTTTATATACGCGGGAGTTTAATCTGTCACACATGCCTAATCAGCAAGATACGAATAGAATAAACTAAAAGCTGTGCGCGTGTTTGATTCGGTGTGCGCAAATGTATTCAGGAGTCTCGCTAAGTGATACATATAGCTCTGCGCGCAGTAGCTTCGCAGAGTAATACGATCTGTGCTTCAACATTAAAGGTAAGTGCTAGCTACTCTTAGAACCGCATGTGCTGCTCATTACAATTGTTTTTGGTTGATTACGTGATGCGATGGCGTATTTAAAAACAATCGTTACTAGCAGTTGAATAGATAACACCCCTTACCACATAAAATTGGTTCTAGGTGAGAAAGTACACCTAGCTTCATACATTAGGCGCACAGTATTGTAAGACGCACTTCCGATTTTTGATAAAGTCAAAGGATTTCAAGTGCACCTTATGGTCCGAAAAATACGGTGCGGCATAAACAAGGTGAAATAAAACATTAATTGACTGGGACCAAGCAAGCGGAACAGCACTAACTTTTAATAAAGCACGATGTTGCTTACATGGCCATGATTCGATCCCAGTTGTTGTAAGCGAAAGCAGGTGCAATGTATTTGCCATAATCGTGGCCGGCAACGCAAGTGAACACATTGTACAACTGATTGCGAGGTAAATTGCTCTCATCCAACGACCATTCCAAGTAAAGCTCCAATATCGCAGGGTCTTTCCTGCATGACAAACCATATCTGAAAGAAACAAAATGTCAATCATCACTTTGTTGCAAAACGTGCAAAATTTAAGAAAAGGAAGTGCGAAAGCTAAGATTTATTTTATGCCTAGTTTTCTGCAATTTCGTCAACGTGTGGTGCAAATAAAAAAATATAATTATTTCTGTACCAGGTTCATATTCTTTTCTGCCAAATTCATGCACTTTTTGAAAAGTTCATCTGAAACACTATTATTTTAGATTTTTTAGAACAAGTGGAAAGCGTTGAATACATAGGTGTGATAACAAATCTGCCAATGAAATGGGACTTACATATCGGTTACGTGGATCAAAAATTTGCCAGTAGTAGCGTTGCCCTGTGCAAGGTACAACATTGTGGAAATGTGAATCTGATTCCAAAAGTCTATATCTGCGTTGTTTTGTGATCTGCACTATGCAATACTTAACTGGGGCACTGCCAATGAAACTTTGCCAGATGATTTAATTGAATAGAATAACCAAACCATACATAACGTTTGTTAAGCTCACATCAGTGAATGAATACCCACAAATGAATTACATTTTTCGACCAAAACTCCAGTGAAAAAAATCCATTTATAATATTTCAACTATCGAAATCCATGTACAAAATATGCAGTCAGAAGCTGCCGTGAGAAATCATTGAAAAGTATCAATATTCATCGCGACATCTCAGTTTTCAGCCATGATCAGACATGGGGTGATTGCAGCACAAATGTAATCGATTATGATTACTTGCCACATGCTCGATTACGATACAAATAAACAAAGTCACAATGTAATCTATTATGATTACATTGAAATTAATCATGATTATAACCGCGATTACGTTTGTCTTGAAACATCCTCAGAAAGAAAACAAAGCCCATTTGCGAGGTTTGAATTTGATGTATGTATTTTCAGGCAATATAAGATATAAACGAATGCAATAAACGAAATTACGAATCACTGAAGAGTAAGAACTAAAAAGAAAATCACATTAATTGTTTGCTCAGATATTTGTGCAGTCAAAAGTCAACAAGCACTTTAAATATTGATTAAAGAAAAACAGTCAATATTTAAATCTTTTTTACAGTTGATAAATATCAACAATTCAAATCTTTTATCACTGAAACGAAATCTATCAGGCTTAAAAACTTGTCCAGCAACGCTGAAAAGTCGATTTCAAAATTGATGACTATTTCTTCAAACTGAGTTACGTTTTTTTCAGTTGTGCGGTGACTTTTGGATTGTCTACAAACCAGCGAAGGGTTGTGTAACTTTTAATTTGAAATGAAATGAACAGTGATGTCAATATAGCTGCAGGTTTTCCATTGGCGCAAACGTCAACGGTCAACAAAAGCTCACTGGTTTCGTTAAGTTTTTTACCAGTATCTGGTGGATGATCTCTGTTGGCATACTAGTTGTAAGCATTGTGGAAAGATGCTTTTGACTTGGGTTAAATTACTTATTTCTCTGAAAAAGATAAACTACTATACTAATTATTGGGGCAACCAAATGTCAATACGCCTTTTTCAAAGTTTATGAAACGTCCACAAACCAAATTTCACGCTGATACAATGAGCTACTCCACACACATGAATATACTTTTGCAAGTTTAGTTGCAAATCTGTAATATAATGCTTATCTCCGACTGCTGACTTACTAGGTTGTTTAGGCCACTACTGGACGATTGAGGCTAGGTGTGGTTAACCACGAAACGTGCTCTTATACAGTACTGTACTTGGTTTAGTAAATGCTCAACCCATTATGCATTTGTAGAAACTTTGAAGGCAATAATGTGATGCTTTACTTGATGCTTAAGTATAACAATGCAGAACCTTTTCAGTGACTTCAGGATATTTATTGACACTGGATCTTTCTCTTGTGATTTCGGATCGATTTTCGTCCATGGTTTGTTAGCTCAAGTTTTATTTGGTCTTTCAAACTTTGGTTTTTGTTTCATTTCAACAGAATGCACAATTTTTAACTTACTGGCTTGATTTCTAATATACGCTTTGTATTCCGCATTTCAGTAGCAAACGCAGGAAATTGATAGGTTCAAAACAAAGTCAGATTTGGTAAATTATAAAGTCAAATGTTAAGTCTTTAGGTCAAAAAATAGTTTCCCTACTAATCATACATATAGCCTACTACAGCACTTATATGCCTATTTATGGATTCACTCTAAATGTACACACATGAAACCAACAACTACCCTCGTAATGTAAGACTAACATTTTTGTTACCGAAGCGTCAATTTGTTGATTATTGATGGCCACAGTTCGTGTTTTCCCGCAATTGTTTCAATGTTAACATTCGCTAGCAAGTTTTATACTGGGTACGTTTTATACCGGCAGGACTGATGATGTGTTTAAACACACGAAAACGGTCTACCTAAAGGAGGAAACCCAGCCTTCAAAACCGCGGTTCATCGCGCTTCGACCTAGCGCGAAGAATTCCAAATTTAATCGCGAGAGTAATCCTCGAGTACGATTGATTTGGTAATGTAATCGGTTACGATTACGATTACATGTCATTTTTGGTCAGTTTGATCGATTACGATTACCCGAAAAGCTGTAATCGATTTTGATCGATTACGATTACCCCATGCCTGCCCACGATAACTTGATATTATTTTATTGTTCAAATCTTTGTCCCAAAAGCGTCCTTCTGTCTACAGGTCACTAGGCTGTGGAATGCCTTGTCTAAAGTCTTATCCATCACATTACCGTACTTTTATAAAAATATTCACGCTGCTGCTCCTTAACGAAGCAATTTCATTTCTTCCCGATATTTAAATATAACGTCGACAATTGCTGATTGCATATAGCTTGACGCTCGCTGACCACTATGCAACATTACATAATATTATCTTCAGTAAATCTTATTTTTGTGGTATTTTCATGCTATTTCTAATCGTTCTTCGTTTGGTCTTCTTAGATTCTATTTGAATAAGAGTTGATGATGCCTACTTTGTAGGCGAAATAGATACTCTGTAAGATCTTAGTGTCTGATTCTGTGCTGATAAAGGATTTCTTTCAATAGACAGTGTTTTGGCCTTCTTAAGGGTTTTTAATTTTTAGCAGATTTGTGACTTCGCAGGTCGACAAACTGTAACTTAAAAGTTCGACGTATGTTACGCAAAAATGCAATTGATCCATTGATTATTCTGGAGATGGAGATATTTCAAGCAAAAAAAACGAAGCATTAGAAACTATTGCTAGAAAATTTCTTGCTGTAATATCTATTGACGATGCTTGCAGAGCTGATTGAAAAGTATATTTACCGTTTTTGTGTGCTTGATGTTATAATGCAAGCAGTGTAGGTTACAATGTGTTCAATAGCACTGTAGATGCTAGAACCCATGTGACAATAAAAGCGTATTTCGCAATTTCTTTACGAATTAGAAACAAATGAAAGAAGACGTATCTGCCCACAGACTTTAAACGAGCTATGTCCAACCGAAATGTCTCACTGGGCCAAAATTTACGTCGTTATCTTCGGGAGAGCCGCGAATTAAATGACTTACTTTCATTTTTGCAATCCAAAATATAATTGTATAGCTTTAAGCTACTGAGAGCATTTGAGTACTAACTGCAAGGATAAGTAACGACCGGTACTTTATTACTCCCAAACTGGCATGCCATAGTCAAATTTACTTCCAACGGAACAACAAGTGTATACTTAGAAAACAGTTTATTAAAGAGGAACACATGAGTAGAAATCGGAAAACTAGAGATCAGTTTTGAACCGACATGTCAGTGGACACGTGGAAATCTACCAGTGAGTAGAACATCGTTTTCTTCATCGTTTGAGCGAGTTCTTTTCCACTGCTGGTCCGCAGTAGACCTCGGGGTGTTTAGCAGCCATCCGATTTTCTCATCGTCCAGGACCGTCAGGCCGTGTACTCCATGGGGTGATTGATGGATTGGACAGTGGAGGATAACATAACATGGTCAACGGTCGGTTTTTCTGCGGAACGCTCACAAGCCGCGTAAGGGGCCGTACCCCATTTGTACAAGCAGGAGCGGAAACGTCCGACGCCGGTGCGGAGGTGGTTAAGTCGGACTCACACTGTTCTTGCCGGGGCCATTCCGGGAGGGTGGGTGCCAATGTCGGGGATAAAAGTACCGAGTCTTGAAAGTGTTCTCCGACCGCTCCGCATTCCCTCGGTGATCCGACCAGAGCGCCACACTTATGTTGTTGTCGTCGTCAGATGAACTGATGAGTTGTTGTGCGGCAGGTACAAGTGGGTGTCTCGATTTGAGATGCTGTGCATTCCCATTCGGAGGACAGGTGAGCGTTGAGTGGAGCAGATCTCCAGGATCCACGGCACGTCGTGCTAGAAACGGAGTGGTTCCTTTGAGACGAAGCTCAGCAGGTTGGATGCCTGCGAGGATAGGAAGATTGTCGCTGGTGTAGGACGCAGGGATCTAGTCACATTTCCCAAGGCGTCGTTGACGACAGGATTTATGAGGCGAGTGTGAGAACTTTGGCACCAGGCGGGAGCGCAGTACTCTGCTGTTGAGTGGACCAGGGCTGAGTGGCTATTCACAACGTTTTTACCCCAGCACCCCGGCCCCGTGGTGAGGGTGAAGCTGCCAACACTAATCAGCTCCATCATCACGCGGAATATGTTTCTGTCGGGCAGCAAGCGCAGTAACATGCAGGTGAAGCCGCGATCATATACAAAGTCGTAGGCTGCTGTGAGATCGACAAACACGGCTCTAGCCTTGTTCGTAGCCCAAAACCTATTCTCGATGTCTTGCGTTAGTGAAGTAATTTGACCTACGGTCGACCTCTAATGTCGAAATCTCGCTTGTTTCTGCGGAAGTATTGGATCAATAATTGGTTCGACAACAGCGTAGATGAGTCTCTCGAGGATCTTGAACGGGACACTAAGTGTATATAGGACGATAACTCCTTTGGTCCCCCAATATCTTATTCGGCTTAAGGATCGCAACTACTGGTGCTCTTCTCCATATGGTGGAAATTTTGATTTTGGGCATGCAGAAAGTGAAGAAATCGCATAACCAAAATTTGTGGGCTGATCCGGCGTGGAGTATCAACTCTGCGAAAATTGAATCCAAATCCGGAGATTTTTCTGGCATTGCTATGACGAGAAGGGGCCAGTGATAGTATTTCCCTTCGGTGTTGCGACCTTCCCTAGGTCGGACACCTACTTTTTGACGAGGCTCGTGGTCCTTCTTATGTGCCCGCTCTTCAGGAGTTGTGAAGCGATGGTATGTGCTGAAACGAGGCATAGACAGGAGGAGAGTACCCGGACCTACCAGCAAGTTTATTGATGGTGGCACACGCCTTGCGGTTGGAGTACGAAAATTCAATGGAATTGACAGCGTCTTCCAACCAGGCAGTAAAGACCATTGCATCGAAAATGTCAAATCTGAGATTATACAAATAAAGACAGGCTGTCATTGTGTTATACATAGACAATAATGAAAAGCTTTCTGGGCCGCACAAAACTTTCGACTGGGCCGCATGCGGCCCACTGGCCGCGGGTTGGACACAGCCGCTTCAAAGGAAACACATTTACGTGTTTTGCTTGTGGACCTGTTAAGAGGTTTATTTTATTTTTTCAAATGGAAGTATTTGTTTTTCTTGCCTTGAATTTTTGTAGCTAGTGGACTTCACGTAACAGCAATAAACATTCTTGTGAAAAATTCGAATCAAACAAATTTGGAAGGTTTTTCGACACCTGCGGATTTATTGAGCGCATGCAGTGCGACGGATTCATTTCACGAGAATTGGAGCAGGCCTAAGCCTGAATAATGCTTTCTGTCGGGCAGTTGCAGCGAACGCTCTTGGCCAAGGAGAGCTACGTCGAGCCACTGACTTGCCGTGGATCGAACACTAAACCTTCCAATTGAAAGGCGGACACTCTACTCCTGTATAAAATTTGTATGCTATATATGTTTCGCTGCGCAGATAGGATTTTGTTGTGAAAGGGATTGAAAACGGACATCGGGAAGTCAAAAATAGTTTGGTCCGGAAATAACGGATGTCACATGTCCCAGGATAACTTAATCGAATTTAGGGACGCAACTCGCATTACACTCATGATTTCCTGACACATATAGCGTTTTAAGGTTTCCTGACCAGGGGTTTAAATGGTCTGGCGAAATAATGCCACCGTCCAAAACTTTCTGCATTGATCACTTCACAGTTCAAAATCAAACAGATGTCAGAATTCAATGTAGGACGATTCGAAGACAAAGCAACTGAGGAGATGTAATTTCCAGAAGAGGACAAAAGTTTCACAGCAATTGCGTTGTGTGTACTTCACCGCGCATGAACGGCACGTAACAGGAGAAACGTTAAAGGCACAATATCATTCGTCAAACGCAGTGTCTTCATGGCACGAAGCTTTCTTTGCAGTTCGAGCAAGTTCAGAGCGTTCAAAACAACATCTCGAAGTCAACGCTGCACGGATTGCTTTGTATGCTCGCATTAATCACAGAATAGCTTTTTGGCAGACTACAGTAATTTCTTTACATATCGTGACCTTGTGTCACTAGATACGTGCTATGCGCGTTCGTCTGTTCACAGGGCCGGCCCTAGCGGGTGCGGGGCCCGACGCAAGACCTACAGTGGCTGCGGAGCCCCTCTAATCAGTGTTCTTATGACGTCATCGTGTTCAGTCAACCGTGCTACGGCAATGGTAGAGCGCAGATGTAAAGCCTTAGTACGAGAATTGAGTACGTTTCGTAACGTTCGATAATAATAATAGAGGAAATTCATGACTGGTTCTAACGAGAGCGTTGCTTGTTAACAATGAGATTTATAAGCCGTTTCTACTGAATTCTCGAGCTCAAGGAGCATCTGGCAAAAATGAATAGCATGGCCAAACACCATGACGCGGGGCCCCAGAGGTGCGGGGCCCAATGCAGCTGCATCAGCTTAAGGCCAGTCCAGTCTGTTCATGAGTAAATTTTATGTTGAATTTACGTGAAGAATAAACAACAAACAGTAAGGTATTTTGAATATATCTTTTGGATCAGGTACCAACGAAGAGTATAAAGTTAGTTGAAGACGGTTTTGCCGTGGCTGGAATTATTACTCTTTGAATTTGAAGAACTTTCACAATAGACAAAAAGACTGTATCGGATCAAAACAATGAGCTGACGGCTCAATCAAACCAAAAAGGGCTTTTCGATCATAGTCTTTGTGTTCACATTCCCAAAATTTTCACATCTGGTAAATGTAGTTTTTATTTCTCCGTTTTAATTCCGGTCGATCGTCATGGATTTTGTTCGGTTTGTGACGTCGCTTGCGGATGGGCGTGGCCAGATTCAACGTGGTTGTGCTTCCCAACCAATCAGCGATGTCCTGCTCGTGTTGGTTCAGCCACTCGATGTTGCTTTCAACGGTTCCTATGTAACCTTCTATGTTGCTTGTCCACCACGAATCGCCTTTCACCAGTTCCTTGAACGATTCCAACTAAAGAA
>JGI24021J15306_10008508_pt1 | contig 12627 bp, 7 predicted proteins | sample Ectturendosymbi1_FD_15306 | JGI IMG/M metagenome (IMG submission 15306) | reverse complement strand
ATTGTAAATATCTTGAAAAATACTGACAGCAGGAGAAACAAGACGTCAAATTCGGATTCAGCGGCCAAAAATTATCCAGAAAACATCCCAACCACGACATAAAAAATTTTTTGTTGCGTAGTGATATCACAATAAATACTTTTTGCATCAGATTTAACTACTTTGTTACATCTTAACTGAAAAAAATTTTTCTTTTTAAAGTTTTGGACTCTGACTCCTGCTTAAAATCCAAACTGATCGCTGTAAACTTTTGGCAGTGTCTAAACGACCGTATCCGGTTTTCGCTTTGAAAAGACTAAAAAAACGTATCAAACGAAATTCCTGAGCTCTGCAAAATATGTAACCTCTTCTTTACATGTCAGTTGCTTCTCGGATTGAGGGGATTAAAGTGGCTTTTAATTTTTTGTAAGCCCAGACATGGGGTAATAATCGTAATCGTCAATCGTAATCGATTACAATCTTTTGAGTAATCGTAAACGATTGAACTGACCAAAAATGAAATGTAATCGATTACTTTGCCATTTTAATCGTAATCGACGATCACTTTCGCGAATAAACTGGGAAATCTTCACCCTACATCACTGCGCGATGAATCGCGGTTGTGGTGGCTGGGTTTCCTCCTTTATCATCGTTTGTTATGGTCATGTTTCAGGGGAGGCTATTTACCCGTCTATGTGGTTTAATTCCAGGTAGTCCAGGGGCAAGCACAGCGATTCTAGTTTATTCTCTCTTTGTTCCAGCTAGCCTTAAGGTTGGCCGCCAGAAGTAACGTAGTGAGTCTAGTGACACATAGCAACAAAAATAGGAGCTCTTCTTAGAAACGGGTTGACACTCCGGCAACAGAATAGCGGGACATTACGAGGAGAGGTGATCGTTTCATTTATATATATTCAGAATGAACTTATGAATACAAGTGCTGGAGTAGGCTATGTATGTAATTAGTCAGTGGCAGTGACCGGGTTTCCTTAAAAACTTTGGGGGGGACAAACCTTATTGTTTGCATTTCGATGACGTGACCATGTTCACCCAACCGTAGTACGACCTTTTTGCAAAATAGGCCAAATTGGGGGCGCATTATGGTATTGATACCTGGCTACTCCCATCGTGGTTGTATAGCAAATAGTAGTGTACACAAGTATGCAACGATGCTATTTCCAGAGCTGGGCAGTAGCGAGCTACTGTAGTGAGCTAATATTCGAGTAACGATAGCACGAGCGCCGCTCTTTTTTGAAAAAAATAATGGGTGCGGTAGCAAGCTATCACCATTTTACCACTACCGCTATTCGCTACTTTGGCGTGACTGGTGGCCAAAGGAAAAAAGTTCGCAAGAGTTCTTCCGTCAGCACACGTTCATAGTAACTCCTCTTCACACTGTTTTGCGCTGATTTTGGATGATTTGTTTGCGGTACGCTAGCAGCATTAGGAAACATTTAGCTCAGGTTGCTTTTGACCTGATCGATAGGTTCCACGTTTGTTCGGTAAAAACTCAGCATCAGCAACCAACTAGCTGGGGTTTCCAAGCATTGGCTACTGCTACCGGTAAAGCTGCGATTGACTGAATTGAATGATTGGAATAATATGGTACTGGGTTGAAGATTTCGCTTCATGTGTAACTACGGTTTTTGTTTTGAAGTATATGTCAATATGACAGCTTTTGTAGCTTGGTTCAACTTCAGTATATTTGGCTGTATAACTTGAAGCAAGATTATGATTCTGCCTTTATAGGTGGTGGCGTAGCCAAGGGCATGGGGAGACATCTTCCCCCCTGGGCGCAGCATTTTGAAGGCGTAAATAGAGGTTGGAATATCACGTAATAATCATAGGCGTCGGAAGGGGTCAGGGGGCCAAGGCACCCCTGGATTTTGAAATTTCGCATTTTTCTGTTATATTTTTAGCAGAAGAGGTCGTTTTGATAGTTTCGAGAGGGATAAATGATATTTAATCACTTTTGGCCCCCTCTTGAAAATTTGTATGGTTACCTGTGGAAAAATCCGCTAATGGTCCCCCTTGGAAAAAATTCTTCTGACATCCATAGTAACAATTGCGAAATGTTAAATGTCAGCGGATGCTAATAATTAGGATTTACAAAATGTCGAATGCCAGTCGCTAATACCTAGTGGCAAATTCTCATCAAGATACCAAGGTTCGCAAAGTGAGTAATTACGAACCTTAGTGACGTTTTAAGGCGTAGCTTGTGTTTCCAACAATCAGCGCAGGCTTGTGGTTTGACTCAGGGCTGCGTTACAATGCTTTCAGAGAGTCACGGTTGTGAACTTTCCCACATCGTTCTCATTCCGTAGTTGCAACAATTGACGGGAATCCAACGTTCACAGTGCATGCAACTGCGCATGCTTTTAGAGCAGCGATAAACCTACAGTCTGTTGTTGCAACAACAGGTCTGATGTATAGGAAATTATTTCATCTTTTATGGTTTGACAAACTTCATGTTGGAATGGATTTGATGTGGTTCTGAAGGTAATTATGATGATTTTTATTTGTGTGATGTTTAAATAAATCCTGACTACTTTTGCAAAATTCTAGTTGCTATTGGGCAACAGCGTTGAGTAGGCTATATTAGTTAAAATTGTGTACTTTTCAGTTACTCCCAGGGAGACCGGAGAGCGGGGTATTGCCACCCCTGTTCTTTCAAAAGGGAAGTAACGGAGGCAGAGGTAACGTTTCATAACAGTGTCATAGGGAATTTCATGGTTAACAAGATCTATCTGAAACAAATTTATTGCAGCTATTCACGCACCCATAACATTCAGAATGGTTTTCCACACTTTCTGTTATTATTTTTGAGGTCAACATTGTTGCTGAAGATAAACAAACATATTGGTGAAGAACTTTTTGTTTTTTATAAGTTTGCATTTCCCTCAACACTATTAATGAGCCGATGCCCTACCGCTGCTTCGGCTGTTACCTGTGTTTCACGTTATTCCACCTATAAGCTAAGCATCTCCGCAGACATGATTGTCGAAATTCAGGTTACAAAATTGCTAACAAACTTTTTACAGAGAGTCACTGGCATTAGATTTTATCTAGGAATATGACACATTTAAATCATATCAGCTTTCTGGCAAAGTAATCGGTGAATTTTCCGCAGCAAAAGCAAGAAAACTTTGCCCTTGGAAATAGATAATTGCAAGTAAAGCATCAGATTGCAATGTTTCTTTTATTTTATGCTGCCACGAACGCGCCGGGTGGGGAACGCGCCGGCTGGGAGAGCTTTAGACTGAGTTTGTCCCCAAGCGCAGGAAACTCGAGGTACGCCACTGCTTGAAGTGTCGTTTGTTTTATGCAAAGTGCTTTCACATCTGTTGCTGCAACATGATGGGCTACTGTAGATACAAATGCTGTTTGAAATATAGCCTACGTAGTCGTATTTAATTTCGTTTAAACCAGCACGAAAAAACTTTTTTAGCTTAGCTTGGTAATGAAATGTCGCTTCTTTCCTATGTCACACGTTTTTTTCTTGCAGGCGTCGCATGTTTCTTTCACGTTGCAGATAATTTGTGGAAACGCTATTTTTGTAAGCGTGGTCGCAGGGGTTTTCACTTTGAGCTTCGTGCCTCGGCTTGTGCTAAATATACTCAAAACAACTGCATAATTCCCTTTTTTCTAATCTGACGACTTTAGTCTTATGAAAAAATATCGTATTTGAGAACCGTGAATGACAATGTTATTACTCCACTTTGATAATAGTGTTGTCTGTTTTCATTTGCCTATTTGCATTTTCTTAGATGCTTATAACGTTCACAAATCCAGCAACAAAAATTTTGCACCGGTGAAAAACCATGGTTTTCGCTGAACAATAGTGATTTGCACCGCAAAACTGAATAAAAATCGTCTGTTTGTCTAAGCGATGTCAATCGTGAGCAACATAATCTATGCGATTACAGACATCCACTGTTGCTTTTCAAGTAACATAATCAGTTGCTGCGCTATGTGTCTTGCCAAAATCGAAATGTTTTTGATACTATGTTACAATTCAACGGTTTCGCTGGACTACCCTCCCACTTGCAGCGGAACTGCTATATAACTCAGCATCTTGGAAAACGCTCTTCAAAACCGACCGAGTTGAAAATATTTTTTTTACGGCGTAGCATAAACGCCCATAGAAAGCAAAGCTTCTTTGTATACCAAGGGTTGCACTGCTTGTAAGCAAACCTGCGAAATGGTGCCAGTTGTTTTGGTACCGAAATATTTCGTCATGTGTATTGTAGTGTATCAAACCAACACTGGACATCGAGCATCAAGCCTTTACAATGAATCCAATACGCAGAACAAATTTACATTCAAATGTTGAAGATGTCACGCTTTCAACGTTGCGCACTTTGCTTTACAATCTTCGTTGATGAAGTTGTGCTTTTGATATTTGTCTTGCAAACATTTTCCTGAAATCGTTCACCAATGTATTTTGTTTGATCCTCTCTTTCTTCACTTGAAACATTTCGAAGCATCTGTTATTTTTTGTTGTAAAAGGTATACTGGTAGACATCGGATGTAATTTGTGACATTCCCTAGTACTCCAATCGCAAATCAGAAATTTTCCATACACACTAAAAAAATCTGTCTCCTGTGTGAAACTATTTTCATTGAATAATTTTACACTTTCGCTACACGAGGCACCGAAAGCGCATTATTTTTGTTTTCTGCTACTCATTCAACGTTCTGCTGTTCAGCAAAAATCAAATGCAGCTACTCTGCCAGACACGAAATGCTTTTTCTACTGTAAAACTCACGTTCTGCGTACAATCGCTATGTTTATTGTTTCACAATAATTTTTTAGTTTTCAACATCAGTGACAACTGCTGAAAAAGTTCGCATAAACTGCGGACTTTGCCAAATCACAATTCCCGGTCACTTAGGGTTTAGGTTTCCGTGCATGCTGCAGCGCGTCAACTCAATCTCCTACCGCCACGTTTTGAAAACCAAACACACTAGGGAAACTACAGGAAAGTGTACTCTATGAGATGACGGATAAATCACTTCGCGTTAAATTTGTTATTGTGAGTTTGCTTGAACATAATTTAAATCAACAAATGTCACTGTTTATTTTAGTTCTTTCAACTCTACACGCAAAGTTAACGTTGGCGAAAGTTCTGTTTCATCTATATTTAAACCTGACACAGCCCTACCAAACGTCAGGTAGTTGGGAATTGTTTATCATTGCAATTTCGCTGAAATTTTATTTGCCTCCATGTGTTTAGGTAAAAATTGCATGATGCCATTTTTTGCAAGTAGCCATGCCATCGCCTGGGTTAAACAAACGGAGTTGGTGTTGAAAACGCTTTCTTTGATTAACATTCTTGCCTGACACAGCCATACAAAACGCCAAGTGATTGATTTCTTTTATTATCACAATCTTGCTAAAATTTTATTCACCTCCATGTGCTTAGCCCCAAATAACATGATGTCGATTTTTGCACGTGACCGTTGCCCGAATGTAATACCAAACTTTAGATGTTATAACTTCGCATAAGAAAACAAACTGTTTTCCTACCGCTTGACTTTGATTTTTCCTCAGTTGTTAAATAAATTATGTGTGGTTCCTAGTGTTTTTTTGCATATTTGTATGCAAAAGTTTTTCAGATATTGCGAAAAGTACGCATGGACAATGAATGCACTGATAGGGAAACTTAATTTCATAATGGAATAAAAGAAATTAATTATAGGAGATTTTATATGAATAAGATTTCAGTACTGTGGATGCGTAGTGGTACGTGAAATCGATGTCCTATAAAAATAATTAACTTGATTGATTCGCTTGCTTGCCACCTTTGTGGGGACCCGTAACTTGAATAGGCTTACAGATACGTGCAAGTTTAAATCATAGCAAAAAGACAAAAGCAGACCCATCCGCAGATTCCTCGAAAGCTTTCACAGTAAATCGAAAGCTTTCAATTGTTGATGATAGGAGAGTTATTTTTTTAGAGCTGATGCTGGCTGTTTATTGCGCATTGCATACCTTTGAGACTAAAGCATTCAACACTTCGGCTGCACTTTCAAAAGCTGGAATGTTAAGGAAACGGGGGTTGGTCAATTCGCTCTCGAATATCTAAATATCAATTCTTTGCACGCAGGCTATATGAACTACCTTCTACACAAAACTACTATAGCGAATTCACTGAACCATGCAGAAACAAGGATCTCAGCTTAAAATACAAGTAGTCAGTAATTTATTCAGGGCTTTCACATAATACATAAAGCAACATAACATTATTTTGAAAATCTGAAATGATGCATAAAAATTTCGTGGCAAGCTTGATTGTGCAGTTTGTCCCCGACACTGGTTGCGGGCCTAATTTACTTTACAAGCGCATGAAACTCTGTGAAAAACAGATTTGATCTTTTATTGCTTGACCATTCTCTTGAGTACTGTAGACCTACGCACAGGGCGAAACTTGCATTGACAAAGGCGATTGTTAGCCTACAGCAATCGACTCACAAAGCTCAATGCAGTCAATGGGCGTTTCTGCAGTCTGTGTTTAATTTATATGTGCATGCACTGTAAAATAACTTTTCCTATATCATAATTGTTCATTGACTATATTTTTCAGATCACGTTTTTCTCAAACAACTTTTTCTAAAAAACATTTTAAGGTTAGGTTTTTCAAAATAGACCCTACGTCAGTAAAATAACAGCAAAAATATTTTTAAGTGCAGCAAAAGGAGCGGTAGCGAATAGCAGTAGCGATAGTTCGCTACTATTTTTATTCAGTAACGGGCACGGCAGCGCCGCAATTAAATTTAACAAATAGTGGTAGCGGGAGCGACGCTACTAATAAAGTAGCGGTTGCCCACCTCTGGCCATATCTAGATATCTAGACTTAGCACTGCATTTAATATGAAAACTCATTAATTCTGAGAGCTCAAATAGACACAATTATGCTCAAAATTGTGATAATCAATTCTAATTTGGTCAGTTTCGATAAATAAAATATACTGCTACTAATAATCACCACATATATCAAACAAAAGCAAAGCACAAGATCTTTTGGTATATACCAGCAGTGGAACCAGGCGCGTAGCCATAAATTTTATTAGGGCTGAGGAAAACAACAACTAAGTTTCAACATTTAAATATTATTGATGCTCCTTGTTTTTAAAACATCATCCATAAAACGTGCATGTTTCTGGCGTATTCTCCTGAACAATTGTGTTCAGATTTAAGCCGACAAATAAGAAAGTTTGCTTTCATTGAATTGACAATTTTTGAAAGTTTTGATAGTAAAGTTCCAAGCTTCTACTTTGGATCAAAGCCACCATTTGCTCATAAACCTTTCTTGCAAAAGCGCTAGTAAACCTCTCAGTGCCCAATATTGCACTTGAGATAGAAGTCATCGCGGCCGCCATTATGATTGCGCTTGTTATACTGTATTTACACGCTTCTGATGTACACCGACACAGCACGTTCAACCGAAACCGAACAGCGACTTTGCTCTGAGGCACTGACTTCTGAATCAGGCCTTCTACAAAACTTTCGCGCATATAAGAAGTGGAGTCCAGTTGCCATCCAATTTTTGAGCGATTAATTCACGTCTGTAGTTGATAACCGCATACGCTAGAGTCTTTCAACGCGTTTGAAAATTGTTTCGATTTTTGATGATCCGTAAGATCTTTTGGCTATGTTCAAAATACTCCATAAAACCTTTGTAGCTACTTTAAAACCTACTTCAGTCAAATTGTTTGGTGAGACTTTGCTAAATTTGACTGACTTCATTGAAATATAAGATGGAATTAAACTGTAAACACAATAGTAAACCCAGTATTACAAAACTTATTGACCGCGCTCAGCTGCAGGTAAGGGTAGTTTAGTATTGCACGTGATTGAATTTGTACAAATCACAGGCGCCTTGAAATTACAATAACTTATCTGCTGAATTTGAAGCCCTAATGGGAAAAATTTCAAATTTAGTTTCATTTTAGTCACATGCGCTTTGCCAACATTACAGGTTGCAAGCTCAGGGATGGATATTAGGGAAGGATGAGGAGGCAATCGCCTTGGGCCCCTCTTTTTCAGAGATACCGTGCTCCCCCTTGCGGTCTTTACACCATTGTTTAGTTAAAAAGGTTATGTACCATTCTAGAGCCACAGAAGCTTTGAAGTAAGTCACATGTTTTTCATAATAAAGCAAAAATTCAGGGAAAATGTGCCACAGGAGGCAGCTTTCAATTGTCTAGCTGCAAAACTTTACAAAATTTTGTTCCTTTCGTATGTATGTTATGCTCTTGAATTTAGTTTATAAACTGAAATGTGAAACAAATTTAACTCTTTTATCCACGTAATCCCACATCTACCTTTCGCAACGGCGATNTTAAGTAAGGCAAGTANTGGCATTGTCAATTTCCTCAGCACTTGCAAAATGAAAGGTATCATGCTACTTACGTTAGATTTTGCTGCTGACTCTTCTCGTTGCAGTTAAATGATTTCAAATAATTTACTGTAGGATAGGGTGGCAATTATTAAATGAAAGCTGAAACACTGGGCTTATTAACAGCATGTCGGAGTCTAATATCTTGACAATACTGATTTTTTACTGCCGACAAGGTAAAGGAAAATCATTGATGCAAACGTTAAGGCTCTACCTAATTGTGATTGAATCGTCACAATGCATGTCGTCACAAATAAATATGTAGAATGAATGCTATTGTTGCTAAACAGTTACTATGGCGCAATGAGGAAGACTTTGAAACTGAATCGCTTCTTAGACAAGTTTGAGCTTCAGGACATATAAAATTTGCATCACCGCCATATTCACGCATCTATTTTTAGAAGTGTGCAACGACAAAAACTACGATATTGATTTAAGGCTACGCTGACACTGGAAACAAGGATAGGTTATATTTGTAAGTAACATCCACGGTTGTCAGAGATGAATTTGCGATGGTCTTGAAATGAAGCTTACGGAAACATTGGGTGGGATAGAGCAAGCTGGTGCGCCAAAAACAGCTGCGGAAAACGATACTCCAATTTTTACTTGAGGTCATTGATTATGATTACAAAAGGTCAGGTAGAAGTTTGTATTCGACTAAAAGCTGAAGCAGGATAGGTTACTTGAGGCAGTTTCGTTGATTTGCACTGAAGTATTTCGTCTGCTTACACTTCAAATATTTTGTTAACCTGAAAACTTTGGAATTGGGAGTGGCTTTGCCCCGTTGCCCCCATAGCTACGCGCCTGGTGGCAACAGTATTCTGATTGCGGGCTGCAGACCAGCGCAGGAATTCTTGATTGAGCGAAGTTCATGTGCACACTGATTCGATAATTCAAATTAAGTAACACAATTTTCAACAATCATGACAATTCAGTTTACATAGAAAATCTATAGCCTATACTGCGTCTACAGAGAATCCAGTGATAATGTTAATTTTTCTCATTTATTCCCTAGTTTTATGATGGGGAAGCATTTCCAATAGTAATGGTACCATGAAATTTGCACAACTACATTACTTTTCATCACAAAATGTTGGGGGGGACAAAATATATTATGTCGCCCCCTGTCCAAAAGTTGGGGGGGACATGTCTCCCCGTTCCCCCGTAAACTCGGTCCCTGACAGTAATTTATATACAGTAAATTAACTTTCTTTCAGAGGAATAAGGTTTTTTAATCCAAGTCGAAAGTACCTTTCCACAACAGTGATAACTAACAAATCAACCGTGATCCACCAGATACTGGCAAAAAAACTCAACGAAACCTGTGAGGTTTTGTCAACCATTAACTGTAATGGTCCAACAGACAGGTGCACAGCTATATTGGCATCACTGTTCATTTCATTTCAAATTAAAAGCTGCGCAGTACTATGTTGGCTTGCAGACGATAAGAAGTAGCCAGCGATTTTGAAATTACTAACAAACGAGTTTTCAGCGTTGCTGGACGAATGTTCAAGCCTGACAGATGTCGTTTGACTGATGAATGATTTGAGACGTTGATGTTTATCAACTGTAACAAATATTTTAAACATTGATTATTTTTGTTTAATCAATATTTTGAAGTGTTTGTTGCATTGGAGTAATTGACGGGAGAGAAGAGGGGCGATTTGACTTCCTTGGCCAGGTAAATGTAAAAACCACCACACCCACTTAGCTTATATTTCGGTTTTGGTATCCTTTTACTAGGTTTTTAGTACGGTATCGTCTTTTTGCGTTCTTCGAAGTATTTTCCAATTGTTTGGCGTTTTAGTACTGAATAGCCGTCCACACCCTGATTTACCATTATTTCTCAAGTTTTTTTGTGAATGTTGACTAGTAGGTCCCTTACAGAGGCCAGTGGGCTTCTTTCAGCTAAGTTTCTTATCTAGCTCAAATCCCAAGTTACGCCACTGGTTTGTTGACTGCACGAACATCTCAGTAAACAATCAAAATTTTTCTTTTTCCGGTTCTTGATCCTTGCAGATTAGTAATTTCGTTTATTGCATTGATTCACATCGTATGTTGTCTGAAAATATACTTACATAAAATTATGCAAATGGCTTTGTTTTTTTTCTGAGGATCTTCCAAGACATATGTAATCGTGATTACTAAAAATGTAATCGTAATCGATTACATTGTGATTTTGTTTATTCGTAATCATAATCGAGCAAGTGGCAAGTAATCGTAATCGATTAAATTTGTGCTGTAATTGTCCCATGTCTGGTTAGTAGTGCTTTTAGGGAACAAGACCGTCAACAAATTTTTCTGAGTCAAAACAAATTTTGTTGAAGCATAGCAATGGCAAAACCTTTGTCTTGGTATTTCGCTACATTCCAAAATTTTTTTGCAGCATTTTTCAAGGAGTTAGCTTTAATTACCATTAGGGAAATGTGAAGTCTCGAATCTCGGTCTCGAACTTCCAGGTCTCGCTTTCGGCTTTTATTGGAAAAGTCTCGGTCTTTAAGTTTGAGCCAGGTCTTAGTCTGGACTACATCACTGGCGTGATGTGAGAAATTTCACTTGACACCGGGTCCAATCCAAATTTCGGTATATCCCGGATCAGTGCAATGCTCATTTCTGACTAGAGGTGGTGATGGATCTGGAGTCGACCCTGACAGAATTCTGCGTTTTTCTTTTGTGCCCGGAACCCGAGCCTGGGTGAAAAATTTGTGAAAAACCGAACCGGAGTCACATGTTCCGCAATAAAGCAAAAAAATCGGTGAATTTCGGTTGGATCGATGGTAACTTGAGCCTGAACAGGAGCCAGATTCTCAAATTTGAAAAATTCTGGACCCCGATTGGGACCCGGATTCAAAAAATTTGGAGCAGGAATGCTGTCGTGTTTGGAAAAAGTGACTCCCTCCGGCCACCTCTGTTTCTGACCTGCAATGCAACGGTGATTCTCACGTGATATTCATGTTCGGTCAGCCACGACCGTCACACTACTGTAACTGTGCAGATTTGCAGAATGATACTGTGCTAGTACTGCTGTTGGTACTGCATTGCTGCGAAGAAACCATCATTTGCCAAATGAATGATTTGGATTGTCATTGCTTCCAGTTTGCTGTTGCTTATGTGATTATGCAGAACACAGTGACAGTCACACAACATGTGTCTTGTTAGGATAGAAGTTTAAGGTCTTACCGCATATTACCTACTGTATTGTATATTCTATTGCAATCATTGATTTGAAGTAACTTTAACTTGCAAATGTAGACCAGAGAAACGGAAGACGACCCGCCGAAAATACTATGGAATGCATGTAAAGTTGTAGAAGTGACCAAATACATATGCATGAAGACATAATAAATAGGTTTACAAAAATAAGATGAAAACAGATCAAAATTTGAGGATGACTGAAAAGTTGCAATGTTTTAATTTTGGTAGTTTCTATTGTTGTACCGCCAATATATTCTGGCAGCAACAGATCAGCTGGAGCTATGCTATTGTGCCGCCAGTCGAACATTCGGTATCGTGGCATGACGCAATTCGAATAAAAAGGTCAGTTTGTCATGCAATCGGCATGCTGCTCGTAGCATAGTGGTTACGCTTCAAGTCTGGTATGGCATTGCGGTACCCTGTAAAAGGTGGAGCTCTGTGAACGGCGGAGCTTGGTTGTGGAGGTTTGATGGCGTAACTGGAGTCGCTAAAACTGATATTTTGCGTTGAGCAATGAGAAGTAAACAATAGTAAAAACAATTTTATTGCAAATCGTAATATTACACTATGGTAAAAAAAGTCTATTCTGAAGTTTGATAATTTTTGCTTATCTGAGTTTCACAATGGTTCGGGGAGAAAAAAATAGGTTTCAACAGTTGTGAATGTATAAAGTTTTTAAACATCGCAAACATCCAAGTATTAGATGTTTGGGAGAAGCGCATATTTATTTGTAATAATTAAATATTTTTCCTTCGTTTTTTTCTGTTTACTCTTTTGGCAATGCAACTTTTTTCTACTCAAGTTACGTCATCAAATCTCCACAACCAAGCTCTTCTATTTACGGAGTTCCGCCTTTTATAGGCAACCTGGCATTGCTTTTCGGTTCGACTCTCACCTTGGCGACTTACCTCTTTTATTTTTTTGAAACCTTTTCAAACTTTTCCCTGAGATGTTAGTTTTAGGCTTCGGTTAGTGTTTGCGTTACAGTTACCTTACAGTAGGGGTTAGCGATAAGGTTAGGTGTTAGCGGTAAGGTTAGGTGTTAGCATTAGGG
>JGI24021J15306_10008506_pt1 | contig 12629 bp, 11 predicted proteins | sample Ectturendosymbi1_FD_15306 | JGI IMG/M metagenome (IMG submission 15306) | reverse complement strand
TGAAATAAACACATTCAGACTGTCCAAATTCAGCAAAATAAGCTTTGCATTTAATATTTTCGTCCCTATCCCTATGCAAGAAATGGTTTATTTAAAGACTATACAAAAAAGCGCCCCAATGGGCGTTCCTGTGTCGGGAACCACCGATCAAAAACGTATCTGAAAAAATTTAGGGGGGGCTTCAGCCCCCTTAGCCCCCCCTGGATCCACTATGGAAGTGCAGTGCAAAAGTTCAGTGCCGCTCAGCGGGTAAAAGTCGGTGGTACTGGGAGGCAAGTTTTTACAACTGGGCGGCAGTTTTGCTGCCCCGTTCATAATTATTTAAGGCCATGGGTCCTTTTATATCTTGAATAGGGCCCTTTGCCTTTAATCATAACCTATTTATGTTATATAATTTTAGTGTAGCTTCTTTTCTTCAGGTTTAAAATCCAAATGTATTAAAACATATCTATATTCATAATCTCATGTAGCAAACCAACTACGTTTTCTACTAAATGGTATGTAATCATTATATTTTGTAAATACAATCATAAAGTAATGCTCATAAATTTTGAAAGTGCGTGAACTAAAAATGGAGGGCCCGTCAAAACGCGTAAATTCAATCTGGGGGCCCATATTTTGCACACCTCTGCACATCCTGCACACTCACTTCGATCACTACTGTGCGTAAGAGTTGGGAGATGATACTCATAAGGTCTGCATGTGTAGGAACCTTTTATATACGAGCTATTCCAGGAAAAACTTTCTTTAAGTATTGATCGACTGGTGAAACTCAAGAAGGCATAAAAACAAAAATGCTTCAAAACATTTTGGAAGAAAACAACTCTGTTACTTTTATATATTGTAGATTGCTTCTGTAAATCCTTATCTGCTGCTATACTGTGTCTGTAAATACTGATTAATTTAAACATTTCTCGTCTCCAAGCAATTCTCTCTTACGCAAGTCAACCTGACGGAACTTTAGGTTATTTAACTAATTAAATGTAACGTCAGTTTATTGCTTCAACACACAGTTTACACACAAACGCTGAGGGAACTGGCGGTACGATGCCTTACAGCCCAGCCCCTTCATCGAACATCAAAAGATCCCTGACTTTATGCAATCAAATTCATATTCAATAGTATCTTTTCAAAGAAAGAACTATCTGACCCTGAAAGGTAATGTGTCGTTGCACGTGGAAGTAATTTGACTACAATTCTCATATTTTACTTTTCAAAAAAGAAACGATTGGTGCAAATTGATCTGTCGATTCACCTGAAGTAGCTAAATTGGTGATATTGACAATGTGAAGTATGACAATCAAAATGTCTGTTTGTTTTAGCTGTATCTTCTTTAGCTCGTTGTAAGTCAAAATCGCAGTATACAGTAGCAAATTTTTTTATTTGATGAAAAGGAGGTAAGTCAAGTCGGGCAGCAACGTTATAATTTTGAGTCACCTCTCGTGATAAAAATGGACGCAGTTTTATTGATTTTTCGTTGTGAGACTTACACAAAGGTTTCAGACACTTACGCGTTCCAAACTCTTTGATTAATCAACAAAACGATTGTCTGGGAGTGGGACATTCTGCTACAAAACGTAATAAAGATGAAATTGAAAATCAATTTATGACAAAATTTAAATAAAAGTTCCATTTGTACGCATCTGTAATAGCTTGCTTTTGACTTGTGCGGTATGAAATAAACGACAGAAAGTCGCCACCAGTNGCTTTAGAAACACTAGCAACCACGAAATTATTGAAGTGATCGTTATTTACCGCGAGACTGGAACTTCAGCAAAAGCTGCTTTAACATATTTAGCAGTAGAAGAAATTGATCCGAATAAGAAACACCGGTTTAAAAATAGCGAGCTCCGTTCAGCCAAATTAACAAGTCACATCATGACAATAGCTATAGATAACGACGTTATTAGAAATAAATAGTTCACTCAGTCTATCGGGATTGGCTGTAATTTTGTTCTTGATAGGGATATTATTTGCGGAGAAGTTTGACTTCACATCATTGACCTGCAGTTCGTGCTTTCTTAAATTTAAATGGCCATGTGCTTTATCGTTTGTACAACGCATGAATCAGCTCTAAATTTTATTTCATCTTAATTTTAAGAAACTGAATCTTTGCTCCGAGTTGGTATCTTTCTGTACAACCGGATGCACTTTGGGGTTTCACTGTTAGTGGAAGATCGCTGCAACCTTTGAAGCCCACGCGAGGCAAAATTTTGGCGCAAGGATTTTACCAACTCTTTCAACCATAACTCGCTAGCTGATTGAGCTAGAGAGCTGTGGAAAGCCTCAAAAATGCGGCAAGGCTGGTATCTTCGATAAAAACATTTGGAGGTTTTGGATTTGATGTTGTTTGGGGGTGACATATCACGTGAGAGTATAGGTTTAGACTTGTTTTGACCATGGTTTTCTAACCCAACAACCCCTAGGGGTAATTTTTTGTTTGATTGTGTTAAATGAAACTAGGCTAAAATCCACATCGTTTGAGTCCTTTAACCGGATTTCACAACTCTCTAGCTCAATCGGATGGCGAGTTATGATTAAAAGAGNTGAGAAAATTATTGCGCCAAAATTTTGTTCGCGCGGGACTTAAAGGGATTTCAGCCAGGAGTGATAGCATCGTGTCCTTAGCAGGGCCGACCAACCTGTGTATTTTAGCCACATCACCTTTCGCGTTGTGCTCCGGCTGTCGTCAGCCAGGGTATAAGCTGAGGTCCTTAGCTGCGCCAATCAACCTGTGTGGTTTAGCCACAACTACTCCGTCCTCTGGGCTGTAACTCAGGCTGAAAATTAAAGACTTCAGTACATAGCAGATAAACTTTTTTCAAACTTCACGTTAAAGTTAAAGGTAGTAGTAAAACTCACTACAAGCGAGAGCCCCGTCAGGAAAACAAAGCTCCGACAGGTAGAAAGATGACCACAGAAACTTCTTGTAACTTCTTTATAACGATCTCATATAAAAAAAAGGAATCCAAAACATTACGTTTCCCATGTTTTTCCTCCGAAACGTTGGGAGATTTCATGTGAAAATGATTGTTTTTTCACAAGTCTCTCATTCAAAACTTTCTTCTCTTCGCTTGGTTTTGAAAACAACAACTCTTAAGCTACAGTCACGGTAGGCAAAAAATGTGAATTTATTTGAAGTTAAACTACAAGCAAAAAAGTAAAAATGCACCTCTACTGCTCATGTGAAATTAGTATCCAGTATAACAACAAGCAGAGCCTGAGTTTTACATTAAATTGTTTGAGCATTTAGATATTTTTTGCTTGGTTTAAAATTGGTTATTTTCATAAAAACACACTGCATCATAACCAAAACTGCATGATCTTTCAGTTGACTCAGCGTCTCCGTAGATAACACCTTTATTAACTTTGCAAGTTGCAAACATTGAGTTATTAAAATTTTTGGTGTTGTGCTTTTTCGGAAACTTGCATCAAAAGCTCTGGTATGAAGATAATCGATGGAAGTTGATGCGAAAATCTAAACATTCGCGGTCATTTAAAAATATTTGCCTTTGTGACAGTAGAAAAAACAAACGAATCAAAAAATAACGTGATTTTGTTGTGCCCGCCCTTTCATCCTAAAGAACAGGACAAAGTATTAGGTGCTTTTGCATGACGAATTGAATAAAGAAAAAACCTGTTAAGTTCCCTTTGTTTACCAAATCAATGTGACCAGATTTTGTCGCAATGCTGTTTACCTCCTTTGCAAACACCGATGCTGTTTATTTATCAAATTTTATGCAGATTAGAACATTGATCGGTGTAGATAAATTTTCGAAAAATTTATAACCCCAAAATTTACTTTGAGATGTTGCTTTGTAAGAAATAGAACCTTCCGAGTAATATAATGATCAGGGCTAGAAGCATCGCAGCGATTGAACATAATACAACCAGCAGGTATATGAACGAATCTTCCGGAACCGTCGGTGGTGGCTCCGTGTTTCTGCTGCCAATCATTTCCTCATCTGAGCGCTGCCACTTGTTAGCAGCTGTTAACTGATCCACATTTTTTATAAAAACACCTGATGTGGTTTGAACTGCACTCACCAGCTGCATTTTACAGTGTTCTTTAAGAGATCTAAGTTCCTTTTTAAAAAAAACAACACTTCGATTGTTAATCTCCTGTTCATTTCTTGATATTGAGGTTTCCTTATTGTTCCTAGACACAACAGCTTCGGATCGGTGTTGGCTGGCAACATTTGTTGGAGTCAGGTTCTTTATGTTGCTACCAGCTACGGCTTGGGGTAAAGTACAGATCAAATCAAACAGTCCAATCTGGTCAAAATTTAAGAGTTTCATCTTGGAGAGACTGCTCAAGAAAACCTGCAACAAATGCACATTGTTAACAATTATATGTCCAAAATTTACCAGCAGACTTGAATCAAAATTCACTTAAGATATTTTCTATTGAGGGAAAATTAGTAGATGGATTAAAATTTGCAATTGAGTAAACTGCTTTTTGCCTAAAGAACAACTGTGCTGTGTGATCCACTAACGCAGGAAAAACAGTCACAATCACGTTATTGCAAGTAAGGTCTGTAATCATTCAGGGACATCTCATCAACCGCCAGTTTTGGGACATGATCGTTGGAATACGCTTTTGCAACAAAGCAAAAAACTAACATGAGTAATCGGCGAGAAAGGAATGTAAGACCAGGTGCAAAACCAAGTGTCACCGAAATGTCCTGTGACTTAGATGTCGCTTTTAACATATGTTATGTTACTGCAATGTGATGTTGCTTCTTGGCCGAGTTGCCAATAACAGTCATTCATTAGAAGAAAGAACCACGATGCCAAATTGTTAACACCAAACCATCAGTGAAGCCTGCATGCCATCCACAATTTCACATCGTTTCTCACTATTAAACTATAATTAAAGCATGACAGTAGAACACATGGCCTGAATCACTCTACAAACATATCTGCAAAAAATTTTCAATGGATATTGAATACACACTTTTAAAGTGTTCAAGAGCTATGTCAAAGCGTGTAAGTCAACCTCGTTTACTTGCTTCTGATGTTGCTAGTGACTCCTTTGTCAAAAAAACGATGGTTGTGCCTTCAGTTATTTTGGGAAGACTTGAGCAATTGAATTTTTTCAGCTTTTTAAATTAGATTAGAATTACAGTTAGAGTTGTTCAGTTTTCCGAAATTAGAATTAGAACTATCGCTATCACGAAAAGTGGAATCAATCTAAACTGTGAACAAGAGTTACAGTATATTTAATCAAAACTAGTTCAACTCATGCCAAATCGTAATTCATTCCCATAGTTATGAGAATGGCGAAGATTCCTGCCCCCAGATTTGTACGTTTCGCTTTGTATAATTTGCCTAGGTGGCTAAAAACTCGTTCCGACTGGTCCTGTGTTTTTGTAGTATGTTGGTGGTTCGTACTACCCACTATTCGTCACAATGGCTACTATGACTGAAAGGCTGGTTTAAGTGATGTAATTGTTGCATGGCCCTTTCATCTTTTCGTTGCGCGCTCCTCGCGTGATGTGCATTGTTGCATCACTTGCTGAACAACGACATTGGATAAAGTAGCATTTTCGGCAAAACCGGAAGTTACAAGTAAATATCGAGCACAGAAGCTTTTCACAAATTGAATGAGAAGTAGAATTAAGGGATTTCTCTGTAATTCGTCAAATCAGACAACTAGAATTACCCAGTCTCCCAAGTCTTGTTTCGGGCATGTTGCTTACCATGTAATCCTTTGAACTCGTGTCACACACCCAAGGATTGTCTGTGATGTCAACTTCAATGAAACTCGTCGGAAGATCAGCGTTGATGGCGATAGTCAAAAACCATTGATGGTGAGGAATTGCTAGTCGGTTGTAGTTCAACATGAGTGTTGTCAATTGACTGAATAAAAGGTTCAATTTGGCAGTGTTGAAGACAAGCGTTACAGTTTTCAAAAGCACCATCAGACACATGCGTTACATGCAGCAGTACAAATGGAATCATTCACTACATTGCCTATTTTTTCCTTTTTTTTTTCAAAACCTGTTTTAGGTCGCGCATGTTCGCCAACTTATAAAGAAGGAGCAACAATTGTATTCAACCCGTTCAGCTTGATTTTTGTTACATACGAGTACATTTTAAGATTTCGACAACAGAATTCATTGTTCGACCTGAACAGTGGTACCCACTACTACAATCATCAACATTTGGAAATATGTCTAAAATTCGCTTTTGTTGTGGAATAGTTCACACATCAACTCAAAACGGATCCGAACAGAACGTTTACATCTGTTTCGGGTTTCAAGCATATAATACTGTTTCCTAGATGGATTACATAAGTCCAATCTTTCTGTTACTCGTATGGGCGGCTGGGCAATGGCATATCTTAATGTTGAATGAAAAGAGCACTAGTTTTGTCACGACTTACCACAAATGTCTGAACAAATGTTTTGGCAGATGGCTGAGCTTGTTGTTACTCAGATCTATATGCTGAAGAGCAAGGTTGGAATCGAAAGACTTTTCCTCAATGGATTGTATTCTGTTGTGACTCAAAGTCAATTTCCTGCGAAGATACAAGCTAAATGAAATATTGATTTTTATGTTATAATTGCAACACATATCTATATCACTTAGAATACGGACGAAAGTTTTTTGAAATAAAATATTTTCGAAACAGTTTACTTTGTCACTCCCGCAAATGTTAATGCCGGGTTCAAAGTGAGTAATTTATAACATTAATCCAGTCTCGATCGAGTCAATAACATTAGAATCAGCACATTGACGTACAGGAAAAATTGATTTCGCCGTTATCGCGGTAGTTGAGCAATCTATACTTGCAGAAACATTAATAATAATGGCAGAGATTGTTACTCCAACTTACACCAAACTTTTCATTCCATGAAAGTTGTGCTTCACAATTTTACTTATCCAATTCCTGTCCAGCTCCAAGCGTTTTAGAGCTGTCAGACGCCCAGATGGATGAATCCATTTGCGCAAGAAGTTGCTTTGCAACGTCAATACTTCAAGTCGCTCTATGTCATCAAATGGGTTTCTCTTTAAATGATGAAGCTTGTTCGAGTCGAGATGCAAAGTTCGCAGTTGCAGCAAATAGTAAAATGCGTCATCAGACAAGGCGTGAAGTTCGTTATTCATGAGGTTCAGAACTTTCAGGTCAGTCAAACCTTTGCAGAAAAAGCGGGGGTTTCTTTCACAATTGGTCAAAAAAATGCTATCAAGGTTTTTAGACACAGCTGTAAATAACAAATCGGCAGAGTACCGCTGCTTTGCACCGTTGATAAGTAAAGAAATTGGTTTATAGGAAATGGAGCAATAACAAACTACTACGCAACATTGACGTCTTTCCTCAGTCATGGGCGTGGGAAAGTAAGGACCTTGCCCCCACCTGGGTTTTGAAAATTTCAGCAAAACAGCTTGTTTTCTTAGTTTCGAGTGGGAAAAAATAAATTTTACCAATTTTGCCCCCCCCTGGAAAAACTTTTGAAAAATACCCTTGTTCCCCCCCTGGTAAAATCCTTCCGACGCCCATGTCCTCAGTGCGTATCCCATCCCAAAAGACCAAAAGTTGCCAGGTTGGCCGTTTATAGGCCAAATTCTAGAAACCTGGCCTTGTCTCAATTGGTTGGCCTAAAATTTCATTTGGCTTTTTTGCCTCGTATCAAGTTCATTGGCCTTAAATACATTCGTTTGACCGTTTGGCTTTTTACGCTGAAAAAGTTTCCTCTGGAGAAAAATATTTACTATTCGACTTTTTTGGCAACACCTTTGCAAAACGTTTGTGATAAATTCTGTATTAGATCGACGCTTGCGTCCTGCTTTTGGTATAATTTGAGGGATGGGAGATTTGAAATAAATTTTTGCATCATCACTGGAAATTCGTGGACTGCGTAGTGTGTTGCAAGCACTATGCAGGCTCAACGCTCGCAGACAGGTATGCGTTTCTGCATTAGAAATGCGAGAATGGCATCAAGGAAATGAAAGGGCTCTTATCATTCTGGTCGTAACTACAGGAGTGAATAGGAAATGCCTTTCGCATGGGTGCAGAAGTGTTGGAATGAGCTCCAGCACAAGGCCAAGCAAGACTTAATCTCAATTTCGAAGAAAATTTCTAAGGATATTCTTGTAATTGAGTTTTTTTGTCGCAAAGTAATAGCATTGCCACAAACAAAGTTTGACTTTTTTCTGGCCTTTAAATAATCGGTTTGACCTTTTTAGCACTGTCTGGCGATTTAATGAAATTTTCACCTGGCAACCCTGCCAGTTCTTTTCTAAGTTACCTTTTGATGAAGCTAGCTTAGAAAAGAAACTGTCGGGCGTGTTTCTGATGGTGACTGTCTCCAATCATCGCCACGCTTAACAAATTCCTTGCTGCTAAAGTGTTTACGGAGAATTTGCCAGGAGATTGATTTTTGCAACTGCAAAAATTCCTGTAACAACACATACATACCTAAAAATGCTTCTTTTGAAATAGATCTTATCGCATTAAACTGGAAATGCAAGTTTCTTAAAAAAGGTGCGCTGACATTGAAAAGTGAATTTCGCAAAGATGTGAGCAAGTTGTGGGAACAGTCAAATACTTCCAGTGTTGAGTATTTATTCAATTCACCTGAAAATGCAAACATAAACATATTACCAGTGTTGCGTATTTATCCAAATCACCTGAAAATGCAAACACGAACACTGCAATCATGTCTTCAAAAATATGAAATCCTTATTTGTGATATAGTGTCATTCTAACTACAATACATGGCTCACGGCTTCACATAACCTTTGCACATCGGAAAAAGATTTGCTCATATCAGATCAGCAATTTTCTTCGTCACCACAGAACCACTATCACCGGTAATAGTTGTTTCTTTTTCGAACTCTCTTTTCAAAAATTGATAACTTGATTATTACTGATATATTCAAGTCTTACTGCTGAAAACTTTGTTTTTAGCGTGTTCAAGTACAGGTGCACGGAAAGGGCCCAAACTCCTTTTTGTTTCGAGTGTTGCTGATTTCTTCATACAATACATTGCGACAAAAAGTTTTTTTTGTAGTTTGCCTAAAATGTCGGAATTACCACGCAGAGGAGGAAGTTTCAAAACATCTTTTCATCGTTTGGCAAAAAATGAATTTTAATTGAAATTCAGTATATTTGCTCGTCCTCAAAACACTTTCATCTGTCTTACAAAACATTGCAATTGATATGCGTGTTCAAACTTCTACAAGCAAAAAAGCACATTTCTTTAAAACTTTTTACCTTTTCTGATAACTCTAATGCAACTATCATTCACAAAGAGTTTTCTTGCTCTATCCGGAGGTGCGTAGGACACAATGTTTTCTGGAGTAGGAATTCTGGTGAAGTTCGTTTGATCACACCACAGGTACATCACTGTGTAGTCCAGTACGCAGCTGCAATGTACATGGAACATTTATCATAAATAATATGGGTGGCTTGAGTTAAAAAGCAAAAGTGAACATTGAAAAAAGGGAGGACAACTAAAACAAACAAGTTAAACTTCATAAATTCTTCTTCCTGAAGACTTTTTTCAGGATTGAAACAAACATTGTTTTGTAGTTAGACAAGGTTCAGCACGATCAAAACACTGAATGCACAATTTTTCCTGCAAATTTGGTGATGAATTATTTCAGAAGTAGCAAATACTGTTGAAAACAACATCAAATTTTTATTAAAGCAAAATTTTATAGAGCATAATTAAATTCATAAATGCAAATAAGCTGGGGTTGCATCAGAGTTTACCGTTGACACAAATACTGAAAACTTAAAGATACCAGGATTGTTTTTATTTGTTTATTTGTTTAACTTAGTTGGACATTCGACACTACGCGAGTTTGTACACTAGAATTAGAGGAAGTCATTCAAGTTTGATTGCTATGTTCTGTTTCTGTTCATACGAGTTATGCTTTGGGCAATCTTTGACGTTGCATGTGCTGTTTACAAATGTAATCAAGGTGTTCTGCTGGACACATCCAGTCTGGCTGTTTTATTTCTAAAACCGTAGAGAATGGGAAAGCCTCTAAAAAAATTGGATTTCCCATTTGCGATAGGCATTCGGTTACATTCGTGAACTCTGAGGTAAATTCATTCCAATCTTAACAATTACTGTTGTTTGCCATCATATACTACATATAACATTTGAAACCAACATTGGCTTCCTTACAGCAGCCTGAGCAAACGGGAAAACATATTTTAGGCAAAACCGCCATACAATTGAAAAATAAGGATGGCATTAAGTGTGGAGTAACTTCGCGCAAAGTCAAGTGAGAGGTAAATCCCGCTATTGGGGATTCACAAAGTGAAGCGAAAGTATAGATTCGCCATGCTGGGTACTTTGATTTTACACGGCGGAATGGACGCCACCTTGTCAGTCACGCATCACATTCTGTTGCCATGCAAAGCATTACATTCTGCTGCCATACAAAGCGGTTGCACCAATATCACACTATTGTATCGGATCTTCGCAAGAAAAGAGCCGTAGGTGTGAACTGAACTGTAAAGCAAATCAACAACTTCTAGTAGTCCCGCGCAACCTCAGCTTTAGGCTCTAGCGAAGCGTGGAAAGAACCAAAGCATATTTCAGTTGAACTGCCATAGACATCCATGTCAGCTCTCATGTCATTGATAAACCATTTTCAATGCGAAAAATAGAACTGCAGCAACAAAATGTAAACTTCAACGTAAACCTCGCTTATGTTGTTTTCAGTTTTCTCAACTAAAACGTAAAGCAATGTAATTTGCATTATAAAGCATCAAAATCAGCTGGCAACAATTCTCTTTACTTTGAAAAGGGACAAAGTACAACTCACTCAACTTCAACTGAATTGAGTTTAACATGTAATTGACCGAAAGGTTAGGTTAAATACTATACCACCTCGCTTACCTGGTGTATGTTTTTCGTTTGTCGTCGCTGGTGCATTTCGTTTGTGATTCATGATTTAAGGGGCAGGTAAATCTGACATAAACAGTTTCAAATAGTAGAAAAATCAAAAGTGTGTTTAGTTTTGCGGCCATTGTGAAAAGGTCAATCTTGCACGTCAGTTGCTATATTTTGCGTGCATCCTGTGCAAACAAACGAAAAAAGTAACTTTAATCAAAGACCATCGTTACCAGAACAAAAGGTATTGATGTGACAGCGAATTGCAAACACCTTGTTATAGACATACAGACACAGCATTTTCAAGTAATATAAATACTTGAGATGGTCTTTTGCAAGGGTTTACCGGTACCGTCAACGGAACCGCTTTTCAGCTTAAAAATGTTTAGTACAGCAGTCCAACAGCGACCATTTCCATTATATGTATATGCTATTTGATGGCACTCGCGCGTTTACTGGTGTAATCAAATACCTTACATGTAGCTTCTCATATGTACAGTCTCGCATCAATAGCTTCGTGTGTTTGTTCATTTTTTTGTAAGCTTGCATATACTGCCTCTTATGTCTGTGGTACCATTCACCCTTCTTGGTTCTCACCCACTCTCTTTGTACATGAGCATGCTTTTCACCCTCAAAGATGTAGCCGCAATTTTATAGGTTCTGGAGCAGGTTCCAAAGCTTAGAGGCAGAGACTGCTTATTTTTTGCTTATATTTGTAGGCAAAGACCCATCATACGCTGGGAGAGGTGGTGGAGCGGAGCTTCGGCAGCTCTACACCACTGTTCACTCTCTGCGTTTTTTGTTTTTCTTTCATGTTATGCTTTGCTACAAACGTTCAAGCGCGCGTATACATCTACACAAATTACGGTTATATGAGGAGGGTTTTTCGACATTTGGGAATATGCTCTGAAAAAAGAAGGCTGTACTTTCGCTGGAAGGAATATCAGCCTGGCCTGATTTTGAATGGCAGTGTTACCCGAGAAAGATAAGTTTATCAAGACTATTAATTAAGACTTGACCAAAAATGTCAAGTATGTTGAAATCCGCTTAATAGAGATCAAGTCATTTTACAGGACATAATCCGCTTAGTTTTTGAAATTTTATCTGCAGTTCAAGGCAACATCTGCATCGGTTACGAAAACAGAGTTGATCTGCATTGTTTCAGCATACATTTTACTTCGCGCACTGCCGATTTTCTCAATCTCCTGTGTTTTGTCGACGGTGCTTATTGCTACTCTTTCAACGCCAGCTGCTTCAGACTCTTGAAATCCTGTAAGTTTGCTAAGAAACGCTTGTATGACTATTATAATCGGTCAGCTAAGGAAGTCCACAAGGCTCTGTTACAACTAAACTAATTACGTTTGGGTTCTGTTGAAGGCTAGTGCTGCTTCAGAAATACCAATCAGGAAAACCAACAACCATAACTGCCATGATCATTTATTTGCTGCAGTTGTTGGAAACGTTATGCGCATTGCACGCACCGTTGATTATTTTTTTAGAATTTTGTGCCTTTGTCAGCCGTATGTTCACTCACTGTTTAGGAGCAATTTTGTTATCAAGGAAATTCCTGAAAATTTTCCACAAAGCAAATAAGTGATTTTGGAAACTATTGGGCATCTTCCAAATGGTTATGTTTTTTCAAATAACTTTACGTCGATCTTGATATCACGTTTCGTTACTTCTAAATGCGCATGCAAACGAAAAGCACTTTCTGCTAACAACCAGTGCCGTGGAAAGGCAGTCCCGTACCCCTCGGTCGGGGGGGGGGCG
>JGI24021J15306_10008505_pt1 | contig 12629 bp, 8 predicted proteins | sample Ectturendosymbi1_FD_15306 | JGI IMG/M metagenome (IMG submission 15306) | reverse complement strand
GTAGGTTGAAACCCACAAATATGCAAGTTGACACCGACTTGCTGCGTCTTGTCAATCGCCAGGTAGGCCGACTTAAACGCTGCAGTCTCCTATTGTTTGTGCCGTGATTTTGCTGATTTTGTCCACAATCGGCTCTGCGCTGGTTATGGCCAGTCGACGGCCGTTGCCGTGTGATACGCAAAAAATAGTTGCGTGACCAACGGTAGTGAAACCCGCAGTAGTCTCGCAAGGCGAACAGGCTGCTCGAAANGAATTTCAGCAATGCCCGTGGCGCCAGCACANAATCGTGAAATAAGGGAGGAAGTTTTGCCGCGAATTACAGGCGTGATAAGTCAACGGCATCTTANCATAATAATGCGATATCCGTAGACCATCAGCGCGAATCCAGCAACAAGCGAGCAGATCGCACAATTAGCAAATCGGCAGCTCGCTAGAAAACAAAAAGAATGCAAGCGCGCGGCGCAGTAAACAGAATGCAAGGCGCAGCGCAGTTGAGGCTTGACCAGGCGGTCGCTTCTTCTGGCGTGTGAAGACTCACCTCTCTTCGTCCCAATCCTGGTCACAGCACCATTTTGTTGACGTGTCTCTCACTCTGTAACACACAAGCACGAACTGTGAATCTGATTCACGCTATCCTATGCGATGTTGAAGGCGATACTCAGGCTCGCGGCTGTCAGAGACACGAAACGGGCAGGGGAGTTGAGAGGTGACACTGTACAATTTATTGCCTCGAGTTCTGCGCTGGTTTTAATGACGCAAAACGGCAACATCTATCGACCATTAAGACAAACAGCGATTTGTCTTCTTTTACAAAGATACAGCAGCAAACATATCGCAGAAAACAGTCAATGGATCAGGCAGACGACAACTCGCTCACGGCACTACTGACGAAAAGAGCGGAAGTAAGGTTCCGCGAGGTCGTAAATACATGCACAGAAAGGCGAGCAGAAAAACGCATTCAACGAACGCCGTGAATATTGAGTCACGTGTTACGTAAAACGCTGTGTGAACATGTGAACGGTTTGTGCCCATCCGGATTGCTCAATGAGCAGTATATTACAAAGCACTGGTTCCAGTCCGTACGCACTAGTCCATATAGCTGGGCCACTGGCCGCAACAGCGGCAACGCTGCATCACCTGCTAACTACTGAAATTGCTACCTAACGCAAACACATGGTCAGCATAATTATGGACATTGTTGGCAATCGCAGCTTCACACTTACTACCGGCAAGGGCAAACGGAACAGTTTATGACGCCTTAGGAACGGCGTACCCAACAGATCCGTCCTGGCCCTTTCTCTTCAACATTTAAATCTCTGATATGCCAACCACCGTCTTCAGAAAGTATGCATACGCCGATGACCTAGCAATCATGCATGCTGATAGAGACTGGCAGGCAGCGGAATGGGTGCTGTGCAGAGATATGGCGACCGTAGGTGAATACCGCCAGACCTGGAAGCTAAAGCTCAGCGCTAAAAAAACGATGTCGACTGTATTCCACCTCAACAACAAGGAAGCCAAACGTGTGCTTGAAGTCAACTACAACAACGGAATCCTGCCCTTCTGCTGTGAAGCCAAATATCTCGGTGCAACGTTGGACAGGTCACTCACGTATCGCCGACATCTCGAGTCACTTCGCAAATGTTGACATCACGCGTCGCACTCTTGAGGCGACTTGCTGGCTCTGCTCTGGCTGGGTTGCTGAAACAACGACGTTGCGAACAACCACCTTAGCCCTGGTCCACTAAACAGCAGAGTGCTGCGCTCCTGTATGGTGCCGCAGTGCTAACACCCGCCTCATCTATCCTGCCATCAACGACGCCTTGCGAATTATGACTGGCATCCAACGTGCTGAGCTTCGTCGCAAAGGACCTATACTGTCTTTTACACGCCGTGCAATGGAGGTTGGACATCTGCTCCACACCACCCAAGGATCTGCATCTACTGATTAAGGAAAACAATCGTAATCCTGCAACAACTGTGTTTACGTTTTTTAAGTAATTAAAATTAAAAAGTGTTTACGTTTTTTAAGAAAGTTTAAATTGCAAAACTTGCTACGTTCAATAGGAATGAACTTTCTGGTTCGTACTTGTCGTAGCGGTCTAAACCACAAGTACATGTGAAAGACATCCATGAGTGAAGAAGACAGGATGATAGAAACTTCCAAGTGGTGACCTGACTTACTAGACAGACCTTCACATTGACGAGAAAAAAGTTTGCCTTGGCTACAATGTCACATGTTATCGTTGACTGCCATTGCAACAGCCAAAATACAAATCACTAACTCGCTGACTTCTTCGCAGTCTGTGACTTAAAAACATGGAATAATCTTGATGAGTGTTTTGGATTATTTTGCAAAAACAGCTTCGTATATAAAGACAAATTTGTAAAAAGGTTTTTCATACCTAGTGGACTTTTACCGAAAAATTCTTCAATTCGGTTCCCTTTCGTTGAAATAACTTAGTGGAATATTACAAAATTATGGAAAAGGTATGAATACCTCGAGTTCAAGCTGTGCTCTTAATGAAAAAATTTACTGGAAATACATTCAGAGGTTTAAAAGTTTTGATGATGCGTGGTAACCAGCTTGGGTTTCTTTACTGAGGGATAATTTTACAGCTTAAAAACACGTCAGCACAGCGTCTTTGAACTCACTTTGAAATATCAAACTGGCAAGCGGTCAGTTACATGAAAAACCGAGCAAAATCTGAACATCATATTGCCTGTTAAAATCCCAAACAATTCAAAGGTGTTGATCGTCATTCCTTTTTTATTTTTCAATTAATGAAGATCTACCATAGTTTTCTACGTTATATCAACTGAAACAAAATTTCCTCGTGAATGAAACAGGGTTCCATTTTTGAAAATTATGATCATGAAAACGTTTCATTTGTTTGAATTTTTTATTACGCTCGTGTTGTTTGACAGGCTTAGCACATGATACAAGTGCATTGCCATTCACCATTAAAACTCCACGTTCCTTTTTTATAATGTGATTGAAATTTTCATTTAATTTTTAAATTGGTCAATCCAGTATCGGCATGATATTATCACTAACGTTGACATCAGCTTAACGCTTTGCATGATTGCGTTTGCCGTACATGTGCTANAAAACTGCTTGTTTTATCTAATCTCAAATGACTTCAGTTTCGTGCAATGGCGAGTGAACTGGAAGATATATTGACGTCAAGCATTTTACAGCATCATGCAATATAGAGTAGCAACATAACATTTGGGTCATGACATCAAACTTTGTCTGATAACATGTATGACTCTTGAACAGTGACCCTGTTTGCTCTCTTGGCTTTAGGCGATAAGCTTTACATGTATTTAAGAAACCTCTTTAGCGCCAACGTTTAGACTTGCAGTTTTCAACTTAAAATTGCTTGCGCTGTTTAAAAGCCTGTCTGATTTTTTCAAATAATTCAACATCGTTATAATTCTATTTTAGGTAGTCGTGTAACTACCCTGACAAGTAGCTTCTTCCATGAAAAGCTTCAAGAAGAAAAAGACGGAAGTACGACATCATTGTTAAAGTATCAATATGCAATTTAATACTTTTGAATATAAATTGCCTGGAAACGTAATAATTGCCTTTCAATGAACTGGAACAATCTCCAGTTGAAATTACGCAATTTGTGTTGCGATGCTTCAGATGGTATACTTCTACAGTACATAGATATTTTAAATGCGAAGTAGAATGTTTACACTGCAGTACTCTGCTATGAAGTGGGTTGTTGAGACTATTGAAACTGCTTGGTAGCAAATAGCATTTTTCATTGTTTTGAATGCCAGATTAAATTGATTTTTATTGGCCATATTTGACAGTTGGCTTCGCAAGAAGCTCGCCCATTAAACAAAGACAAGCACCAGAATGGTTGCCAAACGACATCTATGTGTTCAAATGATTCAGCACGGCCTTATTCTTAGCATTTGTACAAATAAATTCCTCCTTGTTCCAGCACTGCATATCTTCCAATATTTGATCTCCCTGTGATTTTGGTTTACGCTAAGGCAACAAATAAAAGTTTTTCTATCTTCTTGTGCAAGGAAAACATGCAATAACCAAAATATTCAACTCATATCCAAGTTTTAGATAAGTTCTGGCAAACAAAACACTGGATTTTTAGTTCCTGTGCAGATGTGATTTGTCAACTTTTGCTTTTGTATTCAGCTAAAATTGTTATTTGTTTCATGCTGCGAAAATCCATCTAGCTCCTGAGCAAAGCTCTAAGTTTTTGCTGATAGCTAAAGCGTTGCGAACGATAAAAAATAAAACAATAAGCTGGACAGCAAGGTCTTTTTTATTTCATGAGCAATTCCATGGATACGGTCTAGTCAAGACAAACACCTCAACCAGCAAACCAGGAGTGAAGCTAAGGAGACCAGAAGAAAAAATAAAAATGTAAGCAACACGAATCAACTACCGGTGCTCAGAATCTAACCACAAAAAACACACCTGGGTGTATTGGCATCGTTCCCATAACTAAGAAGTAAATTGACGGTGAATTAGAAGGCAGTGCTTTGGATTTTTCAGACGGAAGCACCAAAAGCAAAATCATCGTAGAAAATGAAAAGATTAGTTCCAACAGCAAGCACATTCGTTTTCAATGCAAAACCAACCAAACGGGAAAATTTTAAGCAACGTTTTTTTGACGCAAACATTTGCATTACGCTGGACTTCTACCGCCACAAACGCACAATAACACGACAACGTATAGTGCTTGTGGAGGCAAAGTCGGTAAGGAGCAACAAAGAAAAATCTTGAAAAACCACAGATTTTTGTTTTAAAATAGGAATAAAGTGCCGTCGGTCAACATTCTAAGCAACAAAGCATGAGATAACGGATTATGCACAACTTTGTTGGTATGTCAGTTTGGTATTCGCTTGAGGCCTTAAAAAGCATATTTGAAGACATGTGACCAATGGTCTTTTACTCACAAAAAACGTACAAGTGGAATTTTAAAGACATGGACAAACAGTCCTATACCTAAAAAACGGTCTTTAAACAAAAACATGTAGCTCAACCTTGCATGCAAAGGGCTGACGTTTGTAACTTTGCGCATATAGCAAAACTGTTTATTCTGAAAGTAGGGGAAGTTGCTAAATACCGAATTTAGAAAATCCTTTTGAAAAAGTGCGTTTCAAAAGTGCGTGGTTAATTTATGATGTTTTTATAGCACACGTTTATTCACCACATAGTTTCAGAATTGTCAATCGTTTTATGCAAAACATGGCAGGTGTTCTAACAAGAAAAAACAGCGTTTTTCGAAAGGTTGTTAAACATCAGAGACGTTTCTAAAGACACGGTAACGACTGGTATTGGCTCATGTTTTCATCAGTTGCTTGTAAAAGTGAGCAACCTCCAGTGATAGGTTAATTATTGTTGCTGAAAGCGTGCGAGATGATAAGAAAAATGAAAACAGTTTTGCAACGAAATCAAACTTCAGTAAATGATTAATTACTTTAGACGGGTTCGTTTCAGTCAAATCACTTCCTTAAATTTTTGAATACTAAACAGAACTCGCAATGTTACTACCTCGGTGGTGCAAAAGTTAGAGCTACTTGATTTAAAGAATTTTTTACATAACGTATTATGCCTGCTTGCCAAATTTACTAACGGGTTGAAAGCTTTGTTTCAAATATAACAATCAGATAGATTTTTCCTAAAACCTGAAAGTACACTTTCTGAATAAATTACATGATTTTTATAGCCCTTTCAACTTGCAAAGACTGTCAACCTTGGAAAATCTTTGCCTCACCGGATGACTGCACAGAGGCTAGTTTGCAAACACTTTTAGTTATTTTGGTAAGGCGAAAAACCATATTGATAACCACAATGGAATTGATTCAGGATATTTTCTGTTTCAGTATATTTTCGTAAAGCTCGAAATGTGGTCGAAAAGTTGTTTCCACACGCTAACAGCGCAAAGCATGGAAGTCTTGCAAAATCTTAGCAAAATTAAATCCGAACATATCACCGATTGAAAGGCAAAACTTCTATTGTTTAACCTTGATGAGATGATACCAACTTGTACTTCTCACCGAAACACAACATTTTTTATGATTTTGAGGGTAGTCACAATAATCTACGGACGAACTGATAAGCCCAATACAATGTTTTCCGGTGAGTAAAATATTTTGTTATTCCTTCCGCGCAAAACAAGCGCAAGTTCACGCAAGAAAAAGTCAATCACTGTAAGGCAGGTGGAAGACATCAATATATTTTTGTAAATGATTAACTTTCATGAACCACAAGTTGTTGCTTCTTGATACAAATAGTTCCGTGCAGATCGACTTCTAAGCGCAGCTTTTCAGCGAGTCAGCAATTCATAGAGATGTAAAGGACTTGTATGCTCACCCTTCGCTTGGTTACGCATGCAGCTGTTGGGTTTTGTTGCGTGTTCGGTGGCGGAACACCGAGTCATCGTCATCAGTCACGTGATGCTGCTGCCATTGAGACGCAAGCTTGGTGGCGACATCACTTGTGAGTAGCAACACTGTGCGAAGCCCGTTTGAGACCTTGGAGAATTACTACTTTTTGAAGACTGTTCGAAGCCCGTTTGAGACCTTTGGAGAGCTACTACATTTTGCAACACTGTGCAAAGCCCGTATGAGGCCTTGGAGAATTACTACTTATTTTCGGTATTATTGAAATCATTCGAATTTGGTTAAAGGCGACCTAACATATGTAGGGGCGTTGCCATGAAGCTGCATGCGAAAATCAGTGCATAATGTGGTCGTGTGCTGAAAGATAACGCAATTAAAATGAAAAAACGAACCATCTTAATTGAATGCACTAGGGGGTCAAAACACACGGCGTTGCGCAAAATAAAAAATTGATAAGATGCTGTTATAACACAGTTCGGCATCGATAGGGAAGGTTTGCAGCATAAAGTCAAATACGAATAAATTTTGATTTAGCCTCTAAACACGTTTTTGCTGAAATATAAAGCAAATATATAAGTCACAAATACACAATTTCAAAATGCATTGCTTGTTGAGAATTAAAATGTATATGCGGTAAACATTAAAACGTGATGCCAAAGTTCCGAGGTTGTTACTGCTTGTGCCAGGTGTGGATAAACATTTTCTACGGAAGCAACGTTTAAAATGTTTTTTTTCTATCAGGGGCCGCATATATTACATGATATTTTACCGGGGGTGTGCATATATTACACATTGCCACCAGGGGCCGCATATATTACACAATAGTCACTTCCGGTAGAGTAAAAGTGCGTTTTCGAATGACACGTGTAAAATAAAATCTCGAGAATTGTTGGCTTATCGATAAAATTACTTTAACATAGACTCGAAATATGTAAAATCTATGTAGTGTACGTGTGGCCGCCTTGCAGGCCGCATGCGAACCGCGAGGTGTAGTTTGCATAACACTGGCTTATACAGTATTACGATTAATGACATGTGTATACGTTTCCCAAGTTAAATGCATACAAAACTTTGCATACTGTATAAAAGTGGAAAAATTCGAAAACACTGGAAAATGTTTATACCAAAATTTATCTTGGTTAATTTCATGTAACCGTGTATTGGACATCACAGTGCTGGAATATTCAATTATGTCCCGTTAAAAGTCAGTATTTGCAAATGTTTGCGCTCGTGGCTTTCAAAAGAAGCTGAATATACGACCAACCATTTTTTTGTCAGGTCTTTCTTTGCTGAAACTCGCTACTGCTAGTGTTATTTTAGACACGTGTCTTAGCTCTGTGAGATACCCTTGAGTGTTATAGACGGGCAAGAGGCACACTACACAAATGCAGCATCTGTGCGGGTTGGCTATTTACATTGATTATGCGTACCGTTGCATTTAACTCTTACAAACGACGTCTTATTCAGCTTCTTGGTTGAAGCAGGAAGTTTTGTCTTTTGCTCAGAATTTGTGCAGTTGATCGGAACTTCTAAAAACCATGGACGCAAAGTTTTTGTCATGCTTCCTTTACCTGAAGATACGTAGAAAAACCTCAATAGAAATTTTTTCAGCACAAGTTTCCATGCAGGAATGGTCGTCTGATCACCATTGGACTACATAATAAAACAGTCGATCAAAACCCTTAGTGATGTGTACTAAACTTCAATAATGTCAACAAGAACGGCTTTGATATAAAACTAAATTTACTCATCTTCAAAACTGCAAGCGAGACACTACGCGACTGCAAGATGTTTTCTTGCATGGAAATAAACAGTGGATCTATCACCGCATTTATAACGCAACCTCCAAATCAATATATTGCAAACAGAAAATACTTACTGGTATTCGTTTCAAGTTGTCTAAAATGTTTTTGCTGCAGAAAATTTTCCAACATTTCTAAAACGCAATCACACAACTTTAAACGAGATCAAAAATTTAACGCGGATATTCCCAGGAAAGAGATTCTTGAAATGAGCAATCGCGATTCTAAAATGCCTACGTTGTTTNAGCATTTCTTTTAATAGGCAAGGGAAGCATTTTTGATGCCTTGAAGAAATCACATGAGAAAAACGATTTTACAATTTTGTTGTCATTTTTTATTAATTTTAAATAGCTCTGTTCACTGGCATTGAGTTTTCAGGGTGTGAACGTGTTGCAAAAGAGTCAGACTTAAACAGAAAATCTGTTACTTGAAAAACCGTGTTGTTTTATATTTCTAAGTCAATCACTTCAATATGCCCAGAATCTACATCATAATGTTTTCACAAAAGTCATGCGATGGTTTTTATATCAATCACCAAATATTACAGAAAAAATCAAAATTTAATGTCATGTGACGACATTCAAAATAGTTACCTCATGTTGTAACAAATTTAAAAAGTGCAATGTATTGCGGTCGAATCCAAGATTTTCTGTGGGCCACGGGCAAAACTGAGTTGATAAGAAATTTTTATTTTTAAAACATGTCAAACGATCCAAATGCTTACAAGTTCTGAAATGTTTTACAAAGTTTCAACTTCGAACGGCAATTGCAAAACTTTGTCTCACTGACGTGAAGAAACAATCATCTTAGCTATTTCAGAGTTGAATGATATTGCTAGTTGGTGCATGTCATTTGAGAAAAAGTGGATTCGACAACATCGTACTAAAACGCGTGTTACTTAAAACTAAATTTAGAGGCTACCTCCACAGTTTTTCATTCGAAAAAAGGAAAACATTTGTAATTATTCTTAGTCTTAACCGTTTTGTAAGACACTGTCCAAACACCTTCACGGACGCCAAAGAAGGAAAGGGAAAGCTTTTGGTGATTTCCCATCTGGTTATGGGCGGTGCTTTTGTTGAGGGAATTAGCACCTGCCAAGAAAAAGAGAGCGAGGTTATGCGTGTGATGTAATTTGCAAGTGCCATATTCTGGACAGGATCACAACAACTTTGCAAATGCCGTTTGTTATTTCAGTATAGCCTATACACAGAAAGATAGGCCATTTCGCGATCCGTATGTTTCATTTTACTTTGGGATTTTATGGATAAACGGTTTTGGTGAAAATGAACAAACAAATTTTCCAATAAGAATGGATTGATTCTCATTTTCAACCAAATATAAATAGAAAACAGAAAGGTGGTCTTTTTGAAGAAATAGATGAGTTTGATATGATTTATTTTCGCAAAAAGAATATAACACTGTAAAAATGCCACTGAGTTAGTGCATTCGGTTTTTCGTTTTGTTTTGTTGTTTTGGTTTGATCATCATTAATGCAAGTTAACTGCACAGTTTCATAAAGCAAACTTAGTTTATCAGAGGCACTGATGCTTAATGAATCATGTGCGTGTACTGGGAGATACATTTAGATTGGGAAGTGGTCAGCAGCAACTTAAATTGAATGGGAGTGGTATTTGATACGCAATTTTTAACCAAATTGTACATCTTGCTTTCCACAGAAAGAAAAAGTGAATTGTTAAAAAAATCACAAAGAAATTAAGTGCTTCTTTGTGCTTAGGGATTTTAGTAAATTACAGGAAATTAATGAATAACAGGTTTAATACAATTTGCACAAGAAATACTATATTTATAAAAACCTACATTTGTACACCCCTATTATTTAATACAGAAGAAATCAGATCAGTTGAACCTCGAAATTGTGAATGCAATTTTAAGTTTTGTGATTTATTCGAAACTAACCTGTAAAATCTTGTGAACACTCTTTTAGTGTGATCACAAGATTTCATAGGTTAGTTACGAAAACAATGAAATGATCTACGGCAGTATGAATGTAATTTCGTCAAAACAGAATATTTACAGTTTAAACCACGGTTGGGTTCTTCGAAACTTTGCATGCGGCTCTTTGAACTTTCCGAAAATTTGTGTTTGTTTATCATTTTTTATTTCTATTTGAAACTGTAGAATTATTGTAAAATCCTAGCTAGCGTGGCATACAATATTACTATAGCAAGTCGTTCTGAAAATAATTATGATGTCACAGAAGCGTAGATTGCAAATAACTTCGTGTTTTCAAATTTTTACGTTGCGGCTGGTTGTAACTTGGGTTTTACGATATGCTGCTCATACATAGAGCAGGTTTGGCCATCTATGATATAAACCATTCATGGGCAGTCTTCAGCGTGCAAATTATGGTACACATTAGCAACTGTTTTAACAAGGGCGGGTTGAAAATCCTGACCCAGAGAAGGTTATATCTTTCGTTTCGTATTTAAGAGTTTTTATCCGTTTACTTTTGGCCATTTAGCAAAACTTCAAGGCAAGACCCACAACAATTTGTCTCATAACAGAAACAAAAGAAAACATTTTTGATGAGCAAACAGCATTTGCAAGAATCCCAGTCAATCTTTATATTTACTATGTTCCTTTTCAGAAGACAATATTGTAAAAATTTTTTTTTGATAATCAGAGTTCAGCAGAGCGTTTGTACTTCCTAAATACTGTAGTTGGCAGTTTCAAGTCAGAATACGTGGTTAGGAAACATAAAGAAAAGATGTTTATAATGGTGTTACATTGACTTACTATCAAAGTGTACGTGGCACAAAATCTTTCAGTGCATTCTATCTATTATAAGATTGTGAATCACAACTTGTCACTTAAGAAATTTTCTCGAAGTATTTATGATATACGGAAAAAAGGTATTTGATTCTGTGAAATAACATGTAGTTGTTTTAAAGTGCAAACTGTTATTCAATAAAACGTGAAAACGTTTCCATCTGTCACAAACGCTTGACTGGCTGCTAAACTTTGAAAAACATAACCTTTTAATACTGCACAGTTTTGCGTTCTCAGAAGCTTCCTCAAGAAAATTTTAGCACAACCATAAAAGTTCAAAAGATTTTTTGCAAATGCACTACGGTAAGAGAAAAATCAGGTGTTCAAATCATATTCAAATATGAAACGCCAAACTGACACACGCACCAGGCGCATCACCTACAGCCTTATTGCTTTTCTCAACGTACATTTATCCGTTATAATGAGATGTAGAGCGAGACAGAAACTGAAGTTATAGAATTTAATTGCAATATTTAAAGTTCTAGCAAAATTGGATCTTTATCCATTTCAATCCAGCTACAGGGGAAAACTCGAAAAAGCGTTCAGTAGCTGAAAAGCAAAAATATAGGAACATTGTATAATGCTCTTATTTTTTTGTTTGTTGTCTGACATTGAGGGGAAACTAAAATGTTGTTAATACGAGAAAGACATCGCTTTGGAGAGAAAGTGTTGGTGGGGGTAAACTTTTAACCTGCACAGGAATCTCTAAAATGCTATTTGAGCCAGGAGAGAGGGTGTAATGCTACCCGTAATTTGATTACATTTTCTTGAGACACGCGATGTCCGCTATTTCCGGACAAAATACTTTTTGACTTTCCGACATCCGTTTTTAATAATTTTCACAACAAAATCGTATCTACGTAGCGAAACATACATAGCATACACATTCTATGCACTGTTCCCCCAAAAAGAGGATGTTTGGGAGGGAATTTTGTATGTGCATAGAAAATGTCATGGAAGATTTAGATCCGGTTTTACTTCATGCCACGTCATGGTGTAGGAAGACTCTTCACACATGAGGTTTCGGTGGTCACATTTGGCCAAACACGTTTTTCACTTAAAATCACATTGAAATATTGAAGGTAGTATATGCCGAAAATTTGTTTCACATCCCGATAACCTTGGGTAGTATAGTACCCTAATTTTCTCTATACAGGCTTTCAGGGACAAATTTGTAAAATAATTCTGGCACCAATCTACTTGTCTCTGAAAATCAGGAAAAGTCTTGGAAACACAGATTTCTGACATTTTTCTAAGTATATAAAATCAACAAAAAAAGAAGCTCCTGGGTGGTGGAGCACTCTCGATTCCTGACCAGGACTATAGATTAATTTAATCTCTATGTCCTTGCGACGTCCATGAGACGTCATAGTGTGTTGAAAAGCATTACAAGTTGATTTAACTTACTATATTTATGCAACACTAGGGGCGAATCCAGGGTTGGGGCGATTGGCCCCCTAACATTTGCGAAAGTAACTGTATTCACCATGACTTTCTACAATTCGGAAAACAACATGCGCGTTGTAAGGTCATTTTGTCGTCCATTGTTTTGTCACAGCAGTTTTGTTAAGTATATTTATCCCTCTTACAGTAGCAAAGCCGTTATGAGGCTTGACTATCGAATATTACTGAAATCTACCCCCCCCC
>JGI24021J15306_10008504_pt1 | contig 12630 bp, 10 predicted proteins | sample Ectturendosymbi1_FD_15306 | JGI IMG/M metagenome (IMG submission 15306) | reverse complement strand
GTCTGCTCTTTAGTGCATCCCGCCGACCCGCTCTGTTGTGCAGCTCAACACTAATGTGCAGCCCGCCGGCCCGCCCTGATGTCCAGCCCGCCCTTTAGTGCAGCCCGCCAGCTCGCTGCAAATTCATGTTTTCGAATTGGAAAAACGGCCCTCCAGCCCACCCGTCCCGCCGGCCCTCCGTTTAGTGTTATCCAACGTAAGGTGCCAAGGTGAGAGGTGAACTGAAAACCATCGGCACAGCAGACCTGAAACATGACATCCACTACGCTACCAGGACGGTGACGCTTGAGTGACAAAGTGACCACTTCATCTATGTCATGCAAGGCGGTACAGTGGAATAAGTTTTGAAATAAGAAGATCCATGGTTCCATAGCACTTCCTTTTTCAAATGTTTCGAAACTTTTTTGTTTAGATTTACAGTTTAGGTTTAGGGTTTACATTTGGTGTTTTGGTTTAGTAGTTAGGTTTAGGGTTTAGGTTTAAGGGTTGGGTTTAGGGGTTAGGTTTGAAGCTGTATGGACATGACATGCGTCCTGAGCGGTTTTTGAGCGCATGCGTCTGATTTCGTGATGTCACGTCCTTTTCTGATGGGTCTGGTATGGTCTGCGTTCAAGTAGAAGTTGTTTCTTTATTGGCGCACCGGATTCACTGCTCTGACTCGCTTCTACTCGAACGCAGACCATACCAGACGCATCAGAAAAGGACGTGACATCACGAAATCAGACGCATGCGCCCAAAAAACGCACAGGATGCATACCGTGTGCATACAGCTTAAGGGTTAGATTTTTCGAGGATTAGGTTTAGGTTCAGGGTTTAGGTAGGTTTAGTACGTTTCTTCCAGGCCTACTGCAGTCCACTGAAAACTCGTTGTGCCTTACTGTCACGTTACAGGTGGCGGACGATTGAAGTTTTCAAATATGAAGGTCCACACTGGCTGGTGGACCTAGAGTAGGCGAATAGATTACAGTACCACATGTGTATTTAACCTTATCAACGAATCGAACTTCTCCATTCAGTCAGGGAAGGCATAAAGAAACTCAGCATATGTGAACTTAGAATGAATGATCAGATGATGTTGTGGATATTTTCCCACTTCAGTGTGACTACACTGTTAGCAAACGCTTAATCCAAAATTGATTTTCTCTGACATTCATCAACATTTGGAATTGCGCGCAGCACTCATTGTCGGTAAAAAGGACGTAGGAAAATAGAGATGTGCTTCGCCACAAAAAATTCAAAATTTCTTAATTTTTCTTCAATGTGGCTTGAGAAATAGTCTCGCGAGGGCCTCGAGACCAATTTTTGCAAGCCTCGGTCTCGATGGTTTCAGGCAGGGACGCCGGAACGGGGGTGCATTACGGGGGAATTTCCCCCCGCCCATTGAAAGGGGGGGCAACGGGGTCATAGGTGCCCTTACATAACAGCATCATAAGTAATTTAATGTTTTATCAAGATCGACTTCAAACAAATTTATTGCAGCTATTCGTGAACCCATAAAATTAAGAATGTAATTCTGAGTTCAAAAGCGTTTCTATAATTTCTGTTACAGGTCAACATTGTTACTGCTCATGTAAATGCAAAAAGAATGATTATTAAGGGTGCACTTTTACACTGAATTTAAGCAAACAGTTTTGAACTCGTGGTATGTCAAAACCATGGGCGTCCATAGGGTGGTCTAAACGGGCATTTTCCCCTCCTTAGAATTGGGACTAAGAACCAAAATTTTTTAGAGAACTTGACGTCAGCAGCTCGATTCCCATCGATTGAAATATTTCTTGCAATGACAGTTTATTATGCACTACGATAACTCGCACTGCACAACGCAGGACATCTGAGAGAAATTTTACCAGGGGGTACGAACAGGGGCCTAAAATGGTTAGATGGTGCCTGGGGCAAGAAGCAAGTTTGGTGCCACCATGTTCGAACCTGAGGTCTTTCGGAAGCAAATGTACTGTATTGAAAAAAGTACATGTGACATTGTTGGGACTTATTGGCACTCCCCGCAGACATTCAGCACCCCGATATTGATTCGGCGTCGGGAAAATTGTTCCCCCTTGCCCCCTTCGTTACGCCTCTGGGTGCGAAGACCGATTGCGGGCCCCCTAGCTTGGGTCCTCGTCGAAATTTGTAGAGCTTGTTTGCATAGTAATCAGAATATAAATATAACAGCTACCAAATATAGCTTCCAGCGCTGCAGTCAAAAAATGCGCCCATCAATTTTGGGTTTCTTTACACAATCACTAAGCATAAGTACTTTCATCCTCATGGGCCCCAGTATGTCCCAGGCCCGGCTACAATGTACCTCTTGTTCCCACGTCTCGTTGGCCATGTGCACAAGAGCCAGTTTCATTGTTCTGGTGTCATGCAGTGGGATGAGCTTGCAGTTCACTCATGGCCGCTCCTTTGCCCACAGGGGCAACTAGTTGCCAAGCTTGCGAGCGGATTGTTTTATTGTTAGTCTTTATTGTGTACCAATAACATGGCAACAAATCTTCTAATGTTCACTTCAAGTTACGATATTAGGTGGTTTGCCGCATGTGACTGTTGAATGCGGACATCTTGGCAGGTAATGAAGCAAGACAATGACTGCTGATAATAGTAAGCAGGGACGCCGGCGAGCGGTAGCATTGCCCCTTGACCTTTCAAAAGAGGGACAATGGGGGCAAAGGTATCTTTTTCATAACAGCACCACAGGTAATTTTATGTTTTATCAAGATCGAATTGAAATGCATATTCCATAGCAGGGGTTTTCAAACTGGCGTCCGCAAAACAATTTTCTGGGTACCGCGAAGCACCTTCCAAAAAAATCAACACGACGCTCCTGAAGAAAAAAAAAATTGTGTAAAATAAAATTTTCGGGCAACTTATTTTTCCAAACCAAACTTAACAAACACAATTTGGAGCTATGGTAACCTAATTTGGAGCTATGGTAGCCTAAGCTATGGTAAAATTCTATTGCGGAACCTTTGGAGCTATGGTAGCTAAAACTTGGAGCTATAGAGCTAAAATTTGGAGCTATGGTAGCTTAAGATATGGTAGCCTAAAGCTATGGTAAAAATTCTATTGCAGAACCAAACAGTCACGCTTGCAAAAGTGGGCATTATATAGGATGCAGATAAAGAGGTGAGTTCACAAAAGTTTATCAGAAATTGTAGTCAGAGTTAAAAAAATTCGGGAGTCAAAGATAAAAGATATTTGTGCAAGTCACAAGTCAGAATCAACGTGTCAAAAGTACCTACAAGTTTTCAGAATCCTAGTCCGAGTTAAAATTTAAAAAAAATTCCAGGGTCAGAGGCGTCTCGTTTTTCTTTAAATCATTAATCCCGATTTCATATTTTTTGTTTTAGAATTTTTTATCTTCACTAATCTAATTTTTTTTAAACTTAAATTTGAGTATAAAAAGTGAAAATGGCTCAGCCTCGAAAAAAATTAAGACACAATGATTCTTATGTTCAATTTGGTTTCATTGTGATAAATTCTGGAGAAGAAGAAAATCCGCAGTACGTGGTGTGCTGTAAAGTTTTAGCAAGCTCTGCTCTAAAACCTAGCAAGCTGAAAAGACATTTGGTAACAAATCATCCAGATGTTCAAAACAAAGATGCAGATTTTTTTAAACATCGAGCTGATAGTTTAGTTAGGTCAAGATTTGATAGCACTGGTGATCAATGGAAGGAAAATACTGCAGGGTTAAGGAAAAATCTCCTGATGTTGCTGGTACGCATTGCACTATTCATTACCAAGCACTCATGGCAAAAAATTTGCCTGATCAGCTGAAAAATGTCCTTGACGATGTGGTTAAAGCAGTGAACTTCATCAAAGCAAATGCACTCAATTCTCGTCTATTTGCAGAATTGTGCAAGGAAAGTGATTCCGATTTTGTAACTGTCTTGTTGCACTCTCATGTGAGATGGCTATCGAAGGGTAAAGTGCTCAAACGATTTTTCATTTTGCAGCAAGAAATGAAAAATTTTTTGCAAGGCCCAAAGCCAGAATTGCACTAGAAATTTTCTGATGATTGTTGTTTGATGTGTTTGTCATTATTGGTGGACATTTTCGAATCTGTTAATTTTGTCAATCTTGCGCTACAAAGAAAGGAGACTAATTTGATTCATTGTCAGTAAAAGTTGTCAGCATTCAACATGAAGCTGACCTTGTAGCATTCCAAATTGCAAAACAAAAACTTTGTTCCATTTCCACATCTCAATGTTCTTCTTGATCAAAATGAACTTGACGCGAACGAAAGTTTTCTCGAGGTCATGAAACTCCACATTTCCATTCTTGGTGAAGAAATTCGGTGCTACATACCTGACTTGGAAGATTTTCATAAGTATTCTCGTCTTGTAAACAACCCTTTTGGAACTAGTGTTGGAGATCCGCCTTCACAAGATAATTTACTTCAAGAACAGTTTCTTGATTTGGTGAATGATGGAAATGCGAGACGCGTATTTAGTGAAAAGTCTTGCAGTGACTTTTGGATTGAAATGGCACAAACTTACCCTGACATTTCGAAGATGGCCTTGAAAGTACTAATTCCATTCCCAACAACATATGAGTGTGAATCTGCATTTTCGTCACTACTTTCCATCAAGCCAACAGCTCGAAACCGGTTGGATGCGATTCACGATATGAGGGTTGCGTTGTACAAAACGGAAAAAAAAACATAGCCGAACTGATAGCACAGAAGGAAGTGCACCCGTCACATTGATACAATGAAAAACCAACGTGTTGTTTCGTGTTTGTTTGTGTTAATTTTTTGAGGGGACCGTGAGCCATTTAAAAATTACTAGGGGATCGTTGCATAGTTTTATTGAAGTTTGAGAACCATTGTTCTATAGTGTCTTTTATTATTAATACCGTTCCGTGTTTCTCTGCATCTTAAATGGCTGGGCTGCACCGGATAAAAACTTTGGAATGCAAGTGCGATACGGCGTGTAACGTGTGCTGGAGTGGAGGTTAGATGGAGGTTTGTGGAATGGTCGTGCCCGTCGATTTTGTGATGTCATTATCTGCTTTTACCGTGATGCTATCGTCACGAAAATTGGCATGTGACGTCATCACCTGTCGATGGCGTCACTGTGACGTCAGCAATGACGTCACTTTTCCGGAAGTTTGGTAGGTGCTTTTCTTCACTAGACCCCTTGTTACAACTATAACAGGAATAATGAAGTGTTTTGAACATCGCAGTCAATACTCACAAACTGAATGGGGTCTTGTTTACGGTTATGGGTTTTGCTTTCTAGGCTTATTCGTCACCCTTCTCATCATTACTTTTCCTATTTTTTTCTACCTTCTTTGCATAGCTCATGCATGCATGTATGGCTACATAAATAGCATAGTATAGTTGGCACATGGCATGCCAGGCTTAGGCTATGGCTCAGCAGGAAAGTTTTTTTCATTGCTTGTGATACAGTTGGGACTGTGAATTAGATGTATTTTCCATGGTAAGCACAAAGTGTACAGGGCTAATAAAGCCCTGATGAAGCAACTTCGGTTTGCTTTTTTGTCTTACTTGTCAGTTTTTTTACATTACGCCAGATCTTTTGCTGGTAATCATTGCCATCGTATTGAATAATATTTTATCTTTCTCTGACAGAAAGAAAGTATTAGGAGATGCTTTCGAGAGGCATTGTTGGGCTGCAGCATGCTGTAACACACATGTGAAACTGGTGGCTCGTGGGCCAAATGTGGCCCACCACATCTTTTTATGTGGCTCGCGAAGCTAACTTTTTAGCCTCAGCCTACTTAGCTTTTTTAGAACAGTAGTGGTTTAAACTTGTTTATAAACGCGAATGGTGGTCTTTGCCATGTTATAACTATGCTAACTTAGTCATGTTGCGGACCTAACGTCTCTCTTTTTTTAAAAAAGTTTCAGTTTTCAGGCTCGTTTCACTGCAACATAACAGTTATCACATCACAGACATGCTGATTATGCATTAACGTAGTTGATTGTTGGACGAAATTTAAACCTAGGAAAATTTGATTGAAACAATTTGCATGCTTCTGCGCGCCAATGTGCATCCCCATCCGATTTATTTTCTTTATTTTTTTCTCTTACTTAGGTGTTTACCCCACAATTTGATGTTAGAATGCTGTTATTTGTCTCTCACTGCCGAATCGCTGTGAAATGAGTAAAGAGCATTATTGTTGGGGCATTGTTAAAGTGTTTTGCTCCTCTCAGTGTTGTGTGTTAACACATATTCCGTAATGTAAATGTGCTATCGGCTATGGCTACGCATTGTGTACTCTTGTATTATTCGATTGTGCTTGTGATATGGACCACGAGTCTGCAATAAAATAAATATTATTTAGTTACATACACACACTAGTTTGAATGTGCAACAATGTATTCACTATGTTTGCAGGTGAAAACATAGTGAATACTATGTGTGTTCCATATCATAACCTGCAAATATAGTGAATGTGCAAACATAAACATACTAAATATAATCTGAATATAACCTGTAAACATAGTGAATATAAGTCCATAACCTGCAAACATAGTGAATGTGCAGCAATGTATTCACTATGTTCGCAGGTTTTCGCGGTCATGCAGACAAAAACCACATTTACATTGTCGTAACAGTTACAACTGGCCCTTTGTACAGTTGCTGAGACATGCGAAAACTGCTTGATTTAGGGTGATTTTTAGGTACGATGTATTCATAGGTTATAAGAGCCTAAAATGTCAATAAGAAATAGACCGAGCGACAGTTTTGTGGCACGTTCACATTTGGCGAAAACAGAAAAATGAATTGTTTATTCATTCTGTACTTGTGAAAATATGGGGATTATGAAACTACAGAAGGCTTATGAACTGTGCTAACGGACACAGGGGAGCAATAAAATTCATCCAGCCAGCAAAGGTGGCACCGTCTATCAAATACTGTCAATTAAAGTTATGCTTTAAAATGGAACTAAAATGTAACAAACCTCATTGAAGCTAGGAAAAGCTCACACTGAATTTGGTGACTGGGCTAGGCTAAACAAAGCATGCAACGATTAAACATAGTTGAATTCGGTTTATTGCTGCATACCTTAACACATCTTAACACCACAAGCTTCAAACAGAATGCAATTTTGATCTTTAAATGATTGCCAGTAAGGGCTACTCGCTGAATTTCTCAACTTTTCCCACCTGTTTGGTGTCTATCAGGGTTCCCACTCAGTATTGAAAGTAATGAAAAAGTATTGAATTTCAAAATTGGTTTTCAAGACCTTGAAAAATTATTGAAATTGGCCAAAATATGCATTAAGTATTGAAAAAGTATGGAAATTATAAATGGAAAAGAAATTTGAAGTATCTGCGTAGAATTTTACTGAAGGCAAAGTAGTTCATTATTTATGCAATGTGCAAATATGAGTTACATGATTAAGAATTTCTAAAAATGAAGACAAGAAATGGTATTGAACTTATTCAATTCAGTATTGAAAAGCAAAAAGGTATTGAAAAAGTATGGAAAATGATTTTTTTTAATGTGTGGGAACCCTGTGTCTATGCTATAGGTATCTGCTGTGTTTTTGAGGGAAATTGATAATTTTTTTTCGACATTTAGCAAGTTCTAGTTTTTAGTGTCAGATGAGCTTAAGAATAATTGCAAAGTTTTTCAAAAACACACCTGTGCTCCTAAAACATTTTAATAAGTGTTGTTGATGGTGGCAACAAATTTTGTCCAATTTAGTCTAGGGCACCAAGGGTGTAAGTATTATTTGGAGACATGTACAGGAAATCAGGATTGTGGAGTTGCAAAGAGTTGGAGTTTTTTGGGTGGAGTGTGAGTCAGATCCCTAACAACACGAGGAGTAGGTGTCAGATTTATTTTCTGACTCTGACTCCAGAAGTTTAATTGGATCTTTTTTACTTCACACTCCTAGGTTGGAATTCCAGTTGAAGTGGTACAATTTCTTTTGAAACTATTGTTGAAACAGAATTCTTGCTGTGTACCACCATTCCTATTGATTGCTAATTGCTGCAGAATTGTTGATAGCCAAACTTCATTCATTTTATCTTAACACCTTCTGTTCCGGTAGGCTATGGCTAAAATCTAGCAGTTTGCACGTGTTTTTGCGCGGGTATATCTCAGCTGACAATTGCGCTAGAAAGTAGTTCAAACCCTCAAAAGACTTGGCAAGTCTGCAATGGAAAAATTTTTTTGATTTTGGGTTTTTGTGAGTGATGTCATAAGTGGTGTAGTTTTAGGCCTCTTTGGCCCACTTCATCTGGCCCTGGGGCCAAGTTTTTATAGGAAACTAGGGTAAAATCCGAGTCTTTTGATACTTAAGGATGACTTACTGAGGTTTCGGGTTGAAAAGTTATGATTTAATATAAACAAAATAATTGACTAATCCCGTAATTAGATAACTTTCCAACCAAACGGTTAAAAAGTCAATCAAAGGTTCAAAAGACTCAGATTCTAGCCTAGTTTCCACTGAAAACTTGAGCGAAATACTTTCGTCTGGTGGTTGGGCCCTAGGTCATGTAACATCAGAGGCGCATCTAGCTTTGCAAAATGGGGTCTGTCATGGAAGAACAACTTTTGATAGTAGTTTTTAAAATAAAATCAAGTTTTCTACAGGTGTGATGCCTGAAGACCCAATCAAACTTGGCTAGCAACCTAGCACAAACAAGCTATGTAGACATTGATAATGGTCACATCATCCAAATGCACTAGGACCGATGATAATAATCAAGTCATGTAGAAAAACTGCAGCTTTCATTTTACACTCGTTGGTCACAGCGCATTTATCGCATCAAAAGCGTTTTCTTATTGTGCAGCAAAGTTGGGCAATGCATACACGGTACTATGAAAGCACATGCCTTGTGGAACACTCAGCCATACAGCAGCAAAGGCCCTGCATGGAAGTGTTGCCCCGAACAAAGAGCAGAAAAATTAAAGATTTTTTCTCTGGCGTGAAACTGGTTTCCAGGGATACAAATGTTAGTGAATATGCAAAAAAGGAAAGCAGTGCAGTGGAGCAGTTAGAAGCCATATTTCCTGGAGGTAATTTTGGAAGCTGTGATGTTGATAACAAAAAAAACGATTGTGGAGATAATTTTAATGAAAGTGAAGCACTTTTGGTTTCACACAGGTCAGCGATTACTTCATCTTCTAATAATGAAAAAACTGCATCTTCGTCTGCAATGATGTGTAGCTTGGATAGAGGAAAGTATGTAGAGAATCGTTTGGTTTTGCCAGATGATATAAAACACGACCTTCTTGTGAAGCAATGGCAACCATCATCAAGTTACCAGTTTCCAAAATATGCCTGATTCTGTGCTGGAAAGCAACGTTTCTGTTCCTTCCAGTTTGCATGGTTTGCCGAGTTCTCTTGGCTAGTTTATAGTGAGATAAAAGAAGGTTGTTTCTGCAAATTTTGCTTGTTGTTTGCACCAGAAGAAGCGCATGGTTCAAAACTTGGACTGCTGGTATCACAAGCTGCAGCAGGTGCTCAGCAGTACTGCAATGGTGCCAAAATGTTCAAAACCACACCGTCACCAGCAAGGAGTATCATCAGTTTGCAGCAGCTGAGGCGTCATCTTTCTTGGATTCATGCAAAAGTGGCACTGTTGTGGATAAGATTAGCAGCACCAGAAGGATCTGCAACAAAAAAGATTTCTTTGTAGGGTTGGCAAATGTAATCCATGTCATTGGCAAGTAAGGCATCGAGATGGAGGTCGACTGGAGTTGCTAGACGTTTGTCAAAATGAGGGTAATTTAAGGGCTTTGTTGCAACTGCTAGTTGAAAGAGGCGATAGAAGAATACAGACATACATAGAAAATGCACTGCAAAATGCATTATACATGTGCTGGTCTATTCAAAACGAATTTATTCACTGCTTGGCAGAAAAATTCGTGTGAGAAAGTTGTACCTGAGGTGATGCAAGCTGGCGTCTTTTCTGTTCTAGCAGATGAAACAAAGGATATCGGCAGCATTGAACAGTTGTCCATTCTTTTTCGTTACGTCCAGGTGCAGCTTGATGGTTCTCGTTTAGTAGAGGAAGAGTTTTTAGGTTTTACTAAAGCAGTAGATATGTCTGGAGAAGCTTTGAGCAAAGAAATATTAAACAATCTAACGTAATGGGGTCTCAGCTTAATGAAAATGCATGGTCAAGGTTATGATGGAGGCTCATTGATGGAGGGAAAATTTAAAGATATACAAGCACAGATCAGTGCCGATTACCTTCTCGCACTGTATGTTCACTGTGCTTGCCATGTGCTTAATTTGGCATTAACAACTGCCAGTAATCTACCATCTGTAAGATGGTCAATGCGTACAATTCAAGACATCATTACCTTTTACAAAGGAGGTCAGAAACATGCTGCAGCATTGAAAAATGCAGTCTTGGTGCTTTTTCCCAGCTACAGTAAAATAACACTTGTAAGCTTGTGCACGACACGTTGGGTTGAGAGGCATGATGCTGATAGATTTGTGGAACTTTTCCCAGCAATTCTTCAAACGCTTGACACACTTGAGCAAGTCAGTGATCCAGACACATCTGGCAAAGCAGATATTTTATGCCGAAGGGCAAAAGAATTTGAGTTTGTAGTCAATATGTTGATCATAAAATTTGTTGCTGCACTAATGCTTACGTTATCAACAAATCTTCAAAAGGTTATTAAAAACTTGGTTACAGTTTGTGATCTCATTCAGGACGATACAAGACTCCTTGAAAGCATTTTTGCTGATAAAATAAAATACAGCGTTTGCAGGAATCTTTGCTGAGGCTTATAGCATTGCTGCTGAAAATGGGATACTGTGCCAAACAAGAAGTCTGCGATCAACATCTTCAGAAGATACTGCTCATTTCTTTTTTACCAAGGTTTTTCGACCATACCTTGAAGCAGTTGTCGAAGAGCTACATTGTCGGTTTGGTGTTCAGTTTATTAGAGCTACAAAACTGAGTTTGATGATTCCTATCAACATGTTCAGTTAAGTATCTCATGTGCAAGTGACGATTCCAAGTTTTTTGGGCAAGCTCTTAAAACATACCAAAATGACATGCTGTATCCTTTAGACTGTGTTTTGGCAGAGCTACACACATGGTACATTAAGTGGAAACAAGTTCCATTTTATCATCTACTAGACGGTCTAGATCAGTGGTCTTCAACGTGGGTGAAATCACCCCCCAGGGAACAATGTGTTGTGGGGGCGATTTTGTGACTTAGGAGATTTGGGGGCGATTTCAATTTCCAGAGGGACGATTTCTGCTGGTTAAAACATAACTACAATTTGGAATTTATTCCAAAAAAGAAATATTTGTTACTTTGGAATCAAAGCATTTGATGCACTTTCGACTCCGTGGATCATAACAAAGCTAAAAAACACACAATATTGGGCTGGTGACGTTACAATCAAGCCAACATCGTACTGTGTGACACTTCAATGCACCAACTATTGAATACCACTGAGATTGTCACTTGTTGGGAGTCAAGCATTGCAGTTCTCATGAAGGTTATGAATGTGCAGGTATTTTGTTGAGTCTACATTCAAAGTAAGATAGAAGAGTGGAGAAACTGTTGCACTGAGTAGTTTACTATAGGTTGGTTAACCCAATCGCAGCATGACCAACGTAACAAAAAGGACATCAAACAATCACGTTTGCTAGCCTGTATACATCAGCACTTGGGGGTTTTGGACGTTTCTCGTATAGTGTGCATTAATTTCTTTTCTTGTACTGATATCGGTTGAAAGTGACCAATACTGATATCACTATCAGAAAACACCCATTCGGTCAAACTCCATTTTTTCAAGAGGAAAAACTTTAGCCTCTTTGAAGATAAAAAAAATGACCTAACAATCATAAAATAGTTTTAACTAAAACGTCTCTTCAACTTTCACGGCGACAGCGAACATTAATTGCAAGTTGCCGTCAAGTTTAGCCTAGTTAATGTTCGTCGTGAACTGCCACAAACCCCTCCAACCGTATGTGTTATTATTAGCAAAATTGCCTTGAATGAAGTCTTCATGGCCTTCGGTAGAGCATTGCCAAGCCACGTTTCGCAGGCAAAAAATGTCACAGTCCATTATCATGTGTTTTATAATCTATGTTTAGTGCAGTGGTTCTTAACCTTTTGTCTAGCACGCCCACCTAAGTAGTCGTTCTTTGTTTCAAGCCCCCTGACGTTAAATAAGTTGTAGAACGAAATGTATTTTTGGTAAATTTGCTGATCAAACTTTCCATGTTGCAGAGCGCCTAAGGGCTGGCACCCCCGAGGAGGCTTTTTCCCCGGTTAAGAACTACTGGGTTATTACCTTGAGTAAAACAATGTACCTAAGTGTGTTATGTTAAAATACTGGAAATATGAGTGTTGCGAGACGACTTACGTGGCAATTAACACTTTGAGAGCCGGCGTACGATATATTTGTACTTCGATTTCGGCCTAAAAAACAGCAGTTTTCGGTTGCCTTACCAACGCCATAGCTCCTCCACCGATTGCACTAGAGAGCTGTTCAATAGCTCAAATGGATCAGCCAGTCTAGTAGATTGCACTCGAAGAAAAATTTTTTGGTTAGGGCTGTGGATTTTTTATGACTGATGTCATAAGTGAAGTAGTTTTAGGGTCATTTTGGCTCATGTTGCCTGGCCTAGGGCCCAACCGCTAGGCCAAAGTGTTTTGCTGAAGTTTTCAT
>JGI24021J15306_10008502_pt1 | contig 12631 bp, 8 predicted proteins | sample Ectturendosymbi1_FD_15306 | JGI IMG/M metagenome (IMG submission 15306) | reverse complement strand
CATGGTCGACGGGGTTTGTTCTTCTGCGCCACACTCACAGGCCGCAGAAGAGGCCATACCCCCTTTGTACAAGCAGGAGCAGAAACGTTCGACACCGGTGCGGAGGCGGTAAGCCGGCCACAGGCTCTTCTTGGGAGGGTCATTCAGGCGCGGTGCCAGTGTCGGGTATGAAAATGCGGAGTCTTGTGGGGTTGTCCGCCCACTCCACATTTCATTGGTGATCCGCCCAATGCGCCGCACGTACTGCATGTTGTTATCAGATGAACTGATGAGATGTTGTGCGGCGGGTACAAATGGGTGTCTCGATTTGAGGCACCGTGCATTTCCACTCGATGGACAAGTGAGTGCTGAGTGGAGCAGATGTCCAGGCTCCATGGCACGGCGTGCTAGAGACAGTGTAGCTCCATTGCGACGAAGCTCAGCAGGTTGGATGCCTGCGATGATTGGAAGGTTGTCCGCTAGGGCGCAGGCATCGTTGATATCGGGGTCGATGAGGCGGTTATGAGCACTGTGGCACCAGACAATACCCTCAAGCCGAATGCACCAGGGCCAGTGCGGCCACTCGCAGAGTTGTTGCTTCAGCACCCCAACCGCAGGCAGAAGGCCGCCTCAGGTGCGCGACGCGTGATGTCAGCTTCTTGCGAAGTGACTCAAGGTGTCGGCGTTACGTGAGCGACCTGTCCAACATTCCTCCGAGGTATTTGGGCTCGGAGCAGAAGGGCAGAGTTTCGTTGTTGTAGTTGACTATAAGCGCACGTTTAGCTTCCTTGTTAAGATGGAAGGCTGCCGACACTGTTTCTGTATTGCTGAGCTTTAGCTTCCAGGTCTGGAGGTATTCACCTACAGTTGCCATGTCCTTGGTCAGCATCCCTTCCAATGCCTGCCAATCACCATCATCATGCATGGTTGCTAGGTCGTCAGCATGTGCATACTTTCAGGAGGCCCTGCTTGGGAGGTCAGAGATGTAAGCGTTGAAGAGAAGGGTTGCCGGGACAGATCCTATGGGACGCCGTTCTTGATGCGTCGTAACGTGTTTCTTTTGCCGTTTCCGGTGGTAAGGGTGAAGCTGCGATTGCCAACCATGTCCATGCGGACCATTTGTCTATCAGGTAGCAATTGTAACACCTTGCAGGTGAGGCCGTGGTACCATACAGTGTGGTAGGCTGCTGTGAGGTAGACAAACACAGCCGAAAAGCTATCCTCGATGTCTTGTGTCAACAGAGTGACCTGGTCTACGGCTGACCCCTGTCGCAAGCCCGCCAGCTGCGAGGGAGCAATGGATCGATACTTGGATCGACATGAGCTTAGACGAGGCTCCCGAGGATTTTCGTTAGTGCAATAAAACAAAACGTGTCAATTGACTTGTGGCAAAATTTTTTAGTGCGGCTATGTAACAAAATCGTAGGTCTGGATTTGGCTCCTTCAGCGAAATGGTTGAGAACCCCTGTTGTAGAAGTAAAAAAAACGCTACCACAACATCTTAATCTCTAGTCAGCATGATCGAACAAAATCCGTAGCAGTGTAGCGATCTAAAAAGAACTGAGCTATAATGAATAGGTAATGAATATATAGTTAGGTATCCATAGCTTTTGTAGTTGTATAATCATGCTGTTAGCAGGGAGTATGGTTAATTAAGATATGATACCATTGCAGATTTAAGCGTGGAATACACGGCACGCGATTGTAAAGTACGAATTTTTATTAGAAACCATTAAACTTACTAGCAAGGTTTATTAGATTACTGGCAAAGTTCACTAGGAAACATTACGTTTACAAGCAGTAGCATAACATGAAAGTTATAATTGGTAGCAAAGTAGCATTGCTTTGCAGAGCAGTAGATCATTAAAAAGGAAAAAAAATACATGGAAACAAACGTGAACTTTTCTCTAAGCTATATCTCATGAAAAACGTTTTGTTTTTAGCACCGTAACCAGTCTTATGTTCTCCTACGCTTTGCAGGTTAAATTGTGCTTTACTTTGGAGATTCATCACTGCTTATTTTGAATGTAAAAGATAAAAAATCAGAAGTTTTCAGCTACATTCCAAACGTCTAAGGCGAATTTCTTGCTAGAAGCCATGCTATTTGTTCAAACAAACGGCTTACATCTTGGCATTTGTGCAAATGTGTGCATGCTAGAAAGAACACATGAGAGATGTAATCGACTGTTTCGCGTTCTGTGCATGGTTTGCCCGGGAAGAGCTGTTAGCTGAAATCCGTAAGACTGCGAAGGGCAAAGTATGCAACGAGTGCAAGACTTTGGGTCAGTTGGGACTGGTCTGTGTTTAATTTTTCCGAACAGCCGCTTTCTTGATTCTGGTCGTATGAAATAACAAAAGGTCTTCAGGCATTGACGGCAAAACCAGCGACTGCCTTTCCAGATATTCTTATTGAGTTACGTTTGTGCTAGTAACTGTTCCCTAAATCGTATGAACATGCGATGTTTTTTTTTGCGATTTCCTTATGGCAAGAGCGCTGCTTGTAAAAAATACCAGATTAACTTACTTAAAGAAGGTTTGGCATATTTTCTTAGTTGTGTGTACTTGATTTAAATTCATATTCATTTTCAATTCCACTTGAGGCACACCAAAACAATTGAAACATTAATGTGTAAATTCGAACAGATGCTGGAGCTATGAAAAAAAGAGAGCCCCGGAGTCGGACCCAGACTCATGAAAACCAAGAGCTCCGGAGCCGGAGCTGTGTCATTTTTACGACGGCTCCGCAGCCCTGATATGCACAGGTCAAGTCATCTTCCACATTTAGTCCGCTTCTAGACAGTAGCGCAGCCAGAATGAGACCATGGGCTTTCGAGGAATCAGCCGACTGGACTTTGCTTTCATCTTTTTGCGATGATTCAAACTTGCGCATATCTGTATTCAAGTGACTTCACTCCACAGTCCCAAGGTACTGACGCTGCGTAGTGTTACGTGTAATCGATTTTCTGTCAAAAATTTGCGATTGATTGCTTGTTTTCTTTCACCTGTTAAGTTACATGACTATCGTAGTGTTGCGCTTCCCATTCGATTTCCGTTTTTAGATTTGATTGCTTCATCATAGAAAATGTACCCTCACACATTTTGCTGGAAACCCTCTGCAGTCTCTAACACCGTTATTATTGCATATTTTTATTAAAAGATGTTATGTTTGCTCTAACTAAAATTACCTATTGGAGGGATGGGCAATTAATTTGGCTCGCGGGCCACTTTCGACGCCGTGTATAGCGGATAGACGACAGACTGATTTATTTGTTGGTACAGTACTGATTTCATTGCGCCAGATGTACTCCAGACAACGAACGCCAGGACACCGAAAAAACACTAAGGTTATCTAGTCAGCCGCCCCAGAGGAGGGTTAGCGGCGGGCCCGCCCTTCTAATTTGATCGTAAAATAAATAAAAATTGTACACAAAAGGTAGTATTCATTGTTCTTTTGCAAATGCACTTTATCCAGCGTAAGCAGTTCAGTGAGACGAATGTAACCTTACATGTTTTTTAACAAATTCCAGACTTGAAGATTTTTCCTAAATGTGTCTGCGGGCCACATGCGACCCGCAGGCCTGTAACTGGGACCACACTGTGTTAGAAAATAAACGGAAGAAACAGTTGAACTCAAGACGACGTCCGTGATTGACGATGTCATTGACTGGTCCCTCCAGAACAAAATTCTTGGCTGCGCCACTGCTTCTGGATTTCGTTTTCGTGGCAGCAAAGGCCGCCTGTCTGCCTTGAAACGCCTGCATATTGCGCACAACGTGACGGAAGCTGTCTGAATATGCGACTCCGACCACCTCTGCAACGTGTTATAAACTACGTTGAAATTTCCATGTGGCAACATTTTCAAGCACATAAATGACGAAAGCAGTGGTTTCCACCCTGGGGTCGCGACCCCCAGAGCGATCGTGAAGTACTTTAAGGGTCGCAAGTAGGTATTATATGTACACATACGTGTTGCATGTTTTATTAACGTTTTAGGTGAAGGTCGTTTGATTATGGTGGGGAGCGGTACAAAAAAAGGTTGGAAATCACTGATTTATAAGGTTCACCATGAAAACGCATTCGATTTTATTAACACCAGGGCGTGGACTGTTAAATATTCCTCACAGGTTGAGAATCCTGCTCTGCGCTATGGCAACTCGCGCTACTGATGTACGGGTATTTATTATGGCTGGGCATGCCGTGAATATCAGAAGAGCAAAAATGAGCACGTCAGGGAACGCCACTCAAAGCTAAGAAGCGCCCACGGTTGAATGAAAGGACATGAAACACTGAATTAATTACTTCTAGCGATCAAATACGTTGCACGAAGTTATAGTGGTTTTTAGACACACAACGACAGGTGCAGATTCTGGCCGGAAACAGTGCGGGGTGGAGTGGGTTGGAAGTGTGCAGATGGAGTAACGGGTAAAAAATTTTTACACCTTCAAGACTCGTCATAAATTTGAGGGGCATCACGTGATCACATGTATGTTGACTTTCATGGTGCCAGATCCGCCACTACGGGGTCAACCGGACAATCGCCCTCGAACTTTTCTAAAATAAAGTCTAGTTGTTAGGTACAAGTCCACTCCGAAAATGTTTTAAAGTCACACTTTGCCTTCCCCGGAAATATCACCTGGTTGTGGTCCGAGATGGAGCGATGGTTCTACTGCGTCTTTGCTGGAGGAAACCCTACAACGGTCGACAAAATTGAAGCTGTTTTTACTCATCCTCGTCTTTTCCGAATTCGCTGCACTGGTTGCAACCAGCAAAACCGATTCCGTGATCACACCGCCGTGGTTCAGCACCAGTGGTGGAACCGCTCTCCAGTTACATTACTCCGCAAGATATTGCATTTTCGTTGCAAGTACGTGTGACAATCCCAATTGCATTTGTAATACAGTGGACTAAGTACGAACTCAACCGTATTTTCATGCCTAGCCTGTACAAGTCCTCGCCATATTTCATCACCATCAAAATGAAGCTAGCCCACAACGATTCGTGCGTTAGAGATCAACGTACCCAGGTACTTAATTTTCAAGCCAGTCTTTCCACGTCAAATTATAGCCTGTGGGCAGTTTCACTACAAACGTGTAGAAGACGACAAAACAAAAGATTTTATTACACCGTCCATGAACCCAATTGCAGAAACCGCAACTTCAATCACTTTGCAGAATTTTATTAAACGCATTTGACCCAACTATTGCACAGCACTAGTTTGACAAGGATGGACGTACCAAGGTAGTTCGAAATATGTTAGTTATGGCCAGGGGCGCAACGAGGTTATATGGTGCCTGGGGCAAGAAACAAGTGGCGCCCCCATGTTCGAACCTACGGTTTTTCTGAATCAAATGTACTGCGTCCAAGATAGTGCTTATGACATTGTTGGGACTTTTCGGCGCCCTCATAGTGATTCAGCGCCCAGGAAATTATGTCCCCCTTCGTTACGCCCCTGGTTATGACCCAACATTGAACACTAATCCTTGTCAAAGTTTCTTCCTAGCTACGTTTAGTCGTTTCACACATCAGCTTCATCGCCAGTTCGGCGTCGGGTTCGTTTCCGAGTATGAGAACAACTGTACTTTGATAGAGGTTCCCATGAAAGCAATATATTTCCTGTTGCAAACGTCGGTAAAATTAGTATCGGTTATATCGGAACTCGTTTGGCTTCTGTAAAAAAATGGTTCGGTGAGTCACAGGACAGTTCCGTGTCCAGTTGGAACCCGGCTGTTTGCAGTTGTGATGTCTTGTGGCGGGCCGGTTTCCGAAGTGTTTTCCTGAAACTTAGCAGTGATTGCAAAGAGTACTTACAGAACTCAATTTCCATGAATGTATTTTAATCAACTACAGGTGTCAAGGTGCTCCAGATTGTCAGTATTAAATCCAAAAATGATTGGCTTACTGCACGAACAAGCTCATTGTGTTGACCACATCAATATGTTCAAAAATCGAAATTTTTCAAAACTTAATAGCAATGCTAAAATGGTTGCAATTGGAACCTTTTTTTCATGAAATTGAAGTGATTGTGTCTAGTTCCTGCAGGTACCGAAAATCTGGGTACTTTAATGTCAATGAAGACTGGTTTAAAGATCCGTCAACGTAACTATGTACATTGCTCTGGCTACTGCAACAAAGAGCAAAACGAAATCACCAGGCAATATACCTCTCCAAATGGGAGCTCCTTAAGTCGTTTCACACATCAGCTCCATCCTGATGCCACGATGAACTTGCCTGAATCTGTACGTTCGGTGGTCGATTTTCCACGAGGTTCATGCAGTCCGGTAGGTATGGTTATCAATCATATTGCAGCTTCAAAGATTTTCATGTAACGTAACCTACTCACGGTTACAACGTCTGTTTTATTCACTCACGATTTTGAGCCACCAAAGTTTTTTTTCCTGGGCTTCTACCTTACACCTTCTGTTCTTCGGTTTTTCTACTTCTTGCCTTCTTCGATTTTTCTGTTTTATGAAAACCGCGCGGTGGCTTCTTTCACTTCTTGCAACTTCGTGAGCGCTATTAATAATATACTATTAGAATTTTGTTAAAGAAAACCATATGGCTATTGTCAGGCTGGGAATTTTAGCCATTCGATCTCTAAACAAGGCATTTGAGTACACTTCCCTATAACTGAAAACAATAATTAGCATCAGTTTAAGGCATTGATGGCAGATGGATGCCGCTACTAAAGAATATTTTTATAAACCAAATACTAATTCATGTTCAGCGCACATTTAAGTCGAAAGAATCTGAGTTGGGCTTTCAACGAACGGTTTGTCAAAACTTAGGTGAAACTGTGAGCAACGACATGCAAATTTCGTTACCTTGTGGGATACTTCACTAGACAAGATGACTTCAAATATGCTTGCAGTGCGTGCCTGCTTCAGAATTTGAGAACTTCACTGAAAGCCGAAGCCGACTTCGTTACTGAACCACTTATCCGTGATCCACACGACCAGTGGCCAAGTACGCTTGTTTCTATTTAGGTTTCGGTTGATTTCGGATTCTTATTTCACTTTCGGTTGGTTTCGGATTTTCTTATTTTGCGAGCTTGGCTTCAACAGCCGCCTACTGAGATTTCGTGTTTCGGTATTTTCGGAAAACTTCGTATTCGTCTTCTAAACGTCTTCAGTAATTCTCAACTGTAAGAGCACAAAACAATCATAGTCAACACGATCGTGGCAACGACCCCACAGGAGACGGGAAAGGTTACACATCCATTTTTATGCGTCAAACGATACGAGCACGTGCAGGAAATCGTATCAAAGAACGACAAACTGCGTTGGATACAAAGCAGAGTACTAGTGGCCGTCTCACCAGTGCCCGAAACAACAGCCCTATTGCGACTGTGATGGGACGTACCCATCTTAGAAGCTGGATTTGGAGACTGAAATCATAACGATGTGTGTACCAGGCTAGCCTCGTTGCATGAGCTACGGAAGCGAACAGAAGCTGCTTTTCTGCTCGTAACTTTAGCTCCGTGCAAAACGGAAAAGCCCACCCTATTCCATCACGACCAATGTTTTAAGTAATGGGCAGAGGCGTCGACGACAAGCATGTACAAGAACAAAGGAACAGGTCGTTTATACATCGTTCAAAATGCTGCTGCAGAGAGCACAAAGGCGACTGTGCCAGGTAAGAGCACGTGAGATTTGTCCTGAAATGTTCTTTCAGCCTGCTTCGACCGTGCATTGGTCGCACGGGCAGGTTGTGCCTCAATTCAAATCGTCCAAAAAACGCTTGCTCACAAATATAAAATCGAGCGGCAAGTACCGCTCCTGTACACTGGCAGCAAATATCCGTCGAGCAGTTGGCGTAGTAGCCACACGCACGAAGGACGTGACGATAAGTTCATGCACGGCTGTGTGTGGTGAGCAAGTGCACACAAGACATACCTACGACTACACAGCAATCAAATCGGTTGGTTCGCTGAGATCAGACATGTAAAACCGTCCAGTTGTTAGTAGCGACCTGAAAAGCAATGCTTTGGTGAGCTGGTACAATGAATTAAGTGTCCGACTTAGATAACGAATAACTGCAGTGTTAAGTACAGCATGTTCCAAAAACACCGAAAGAAATTACAAGAAACAGTGGGCATCAACTTCAAACAGAAAATGTAGAGAAAATGCAGTGGAATTATTAACATACACAAGAACACGAGGAACGAAAACGAATTAAATTATCAACCGCTGATATCGGTTTGTTTGAATGTTGCAGCCTCCCAAAATAAACAACGCCACATTGATCAGTAAAGTCGTTCCTGCATACTGCTGTTGACTAGGTTGGTACGCTGCGCTTGGGCAGCTAAGACTATGATGATGCGTGGGTTTGATCCCATGAGCGCCTCGTGCGAAGTGACCTGAGTGGGAGTTTCAACGTTCCTCGAGTCAACGTTACAGCACTGGTGCTATCATTCAGTCAGGACCACCCTGACTTGTGAAATGTAAAACGTCAACTGCGCTTGAACATGCACAACAAAATACGTTTGTACAAAAGCTTACGATCATAGTACGGAGATCGCTCCCTGTATCTTGGCGACGGCGATCTGCGTCGGCTGTATGGGGAGGGAGAGCGGCGGCGATAACGCGGCGACGGCGAACGGCGGTAACTGTCGCGTCTGTAGTAATCGTCTCTGTACCTGCGCCCCATCGTAAAATCAAACGCTTTCTTCCGGTGCGTCGACGAATACAGTGCTTACGAGATCAATGTCACAAAAACCACAAGCATAGCTCAACCCGAAAACGATGCAGGAAGATATACACAGGATCGGGGTATTCGGTAGGGCCATCCATACGATTCCCAATTCTAATATGCAGCAATAGGTTCGCTAAGAGCAGCAAACAAAAATTTATAATCTTGCGTGATGGGTGATGAAATGCGATAATTTAGATTCAGACACTTGATTCACGGAAAGTGCATCCGACCGGCAGCGGGCTGTCGCTGCGAACGGGAAACAGCAACGGCTCTTTAAAGTAGACTGGTAACTAAGTCGGTTATTGGCCAGTTAGGCGTCCAGTTTGACTTTTGGACGAAAAGAAGAAATTTTTGAAATATGTACATAGCAGACAAACACGTTAATGTGCTCAAGTTTCGCATTTCATGCTATGAATGCTGTGATACATACTTCGTCAAATTCATTGTACCCTGAGATTGACTAAATTCGAGGGTTTTATCTGACATGCCGTGAAAAAAGCATCACTGCAACAGCGAAAAATTCAAATTGCGAAATAGAAATCACTGAGTGCAGCAGCTGACAGACCTCGATCGACAGTTAATACCACAATTTCTGTGAGTTAAAACAGAAGTTAATTTTAGCACCAGGGACTTATTTTCGCACCCATACACTTCTACTCGAAGTTTAGTTTTGATTCTTTTTGGTAATATCTTCGGTACATCGGCCAGTCACTAACTGCATATGTGGAACATTACAATGGTTGCAAGCTCTGCGGTAATTGACCAAACTCCAGCACCTACTAAGTAAGCTTGGGGTGTAGACTGCAGCATCTAAGAAAAAACAACACATTTTTCACCTTCAAGCAAGTGATAACTTACCTGTCGTATCGTTCTTCTCTTGGTGGTGGCCGGTAACTCCTGTAAAAAAATTGGAAGGTTAGATCGAAGTATCTGCACACTACACCTTGCGAGCAGTGGAATCTTGGAACACGCAACAAGATACACAGCAGAACATTTGTAAGACGATCACGGAAACCGTATCTAAGCCCAGCCGTTATATCGAACAACACCGACAGTATCAAATGCCAAGCCTTAAGATACACAGGCCTGCGAACACAATAGCATTTTATGAATAAGTTCGACAGTGGCACAATACGATGGATAACTGGATGAGAGCGCAGCAAACGAAAAAGAAAATCCGTTTACAGACAAAAAGCACCTATACAACTTACGGTCTTCCCACGTAAACGCCAGGCGTTGGTGTGTGAGGTCTTTTAGTGATGGAGAAGTCGACGCGAATTCTTCGTCCGTCAAGTTCCATACCATTCGCTCTGTCCTTGGCATCAGCGGCATCGTCCTCGTGATCGTAGTAAACGAAACCAAATCCTCTTGAACGACCAGTCTGTTTAAGCAGCAACACAATAAATGCTGACTACACAGTCGTGGCAATGGCTTATTACCGACATATTGGACGGCTCATGCACGTACCAGGCTTTTGTGAACGATAAGCAGTCAGTAAGCCACGCTAGAAGCATCGTCACGTAGGCAAGTGTTTCACACCAGTCAATGACGCCAGACAGCTACGACAAAGTACTAAGAAAATTGAGCAGCGAGCCTACTCGTGTGACTCACCTTTTGATCAATGACTACATTTACGCTGCTAATGCGGCCGTATCTTGAGAAGACACTCCTTAAATCACTTTCAGTGGTATACAAGCTAAGTCCAAACACCCCAAGGCACTTTCCTTCAGGAGGATTGAGCTGGAAACAAAAAATTGCAAAATTGCTTTTAGAAAAACAATTAGTGTCTATTGTAGCAGACAATGCCTAAAAAATATTTACAAAAGCCTAAGTCGCCAACCAACTCAACCAGTTGAACAAATTCACTGCAACACACAAAGCTTTGAACAAGCGTTCAATGACTTGGCAGCTGATCCACATTCCTTACTTGAAAGAATAAGAAATAAACAAGCAACTGACATTCTTTTTCTTACCCTGTCCCCAATGTGTCTCTTTCTGTTGGACATAGGAGATCTGCTGATTCTATCACGATCACGATCACGGGAATGACCTCGGGAATATGACCTGAAAAAGTATGTAAGGAATACCATTAGCTAACTTGTTGGTGAAACCATGACAGGTAAGGGTAAAGTGCAAAATTCGATGTTAAAAAAATCTTGTGTGAAACTATATGCTAAAAAAAGCAAAAAGCTCAATGTGCTTCATGATATGCGTTTCACGATGAACGAAGGAATAATCCTGGCTGACATCACTTGCCATTCGAAAATTTTAGCCCATAACAACACTAGCAATAAACAATTTATTACAAATTTTCAATGATGCGGTTTTACCTTCTGCCATTCCTATGATATTCTTGTGATCGCGACCGATGACGCCGCTTGTATGAACCAGATCGTGACCTTGGAAAAAAGGATTAAAAGCATGGTAAAATCTACATTAAACCAATGATAAAATGCCACATGCTAAGTTCTTCCTCAGTTCAGATACTCTACAACAAATTAAAACTCAGATGTGTTGAATTGATGTCACATTGTGACTGGTCACTGCCTACTTCAAAGCAGTATTTAACAGGTACAGAAACAATCAGACTTTGCGTCTAAATGTTTTTTATACCTGCATGTCTACAAAAGCAATGATAAAAGGTGAAAAACAATGGCAAAGTTGAAAAAATAAAACCGAAAACCTGTCCATGGTAAATCATAAAAAAAATTGCAAGCATATTACAAAAGCCAACTTATAACATGTTGTATTTGTAACAATGATACCTGAACGAACGAGACCTTGACCGAGAACGACTATACGACCTTCGAATACTGGCCGATTTCCTTGAATGATATGACCTGTATGATCCAGATCTAGATCTGTGTGATCTAGACCGAGAACGCGATCGTTTCTCTGGGCTGTGGCTCTGAAATGCAGCACCAATACTATTGTTTTAAGCCTAGACAAGATTAAAACTAACACTTATAAATCTATAAGCCTAGGTTTCTTTTCTCACTGAGACATTTCGGTCTTGACTCATGTGTCACATAATAGTGTACTAAAACACACCAACAATATTTACTAGCCTACCTTTTCAGACATTGCCCTTGGTGTATTGCATGGAACTGAACTACTTTCACATATCAAAAGTGAGGTGTTGCTGTTCTTAATGTTATACACAACCAGGTGCATTTAACAGTTGTCTTACTAACACAGTGATTGCGGTGATATAGATGCTGGTACAGTGGTACAGTAACATAGCCAGCCAAAAATTTCTGGGGAAGCCAAATATTTTGAAATCAAGCAAACAACAGTTGTTTGGGACACCGCCTCTTACAGCACAAACGAACAAGATATGCTAAAAATGTGAGGGGGACCATGGCCACCTTTCCCCCTGGCTACACCTATGAGCTAGTAGGATTACCATAACAAAAATGTCTATAACTCAGACTATTGCTTTGAATACTTGAAACCACCACCACCACTGATCATACCAATATCTTGTGTGAAATTCGATGCACAAAAAGCAAAAGGGTTAATGTGCTTTGTAATATGCTTTTCAGGATTAATGAAGGAATAATCCTGGCTGACATCACTTGCCACTTAAAAATCTTTGCCCTGAAAAAATTAGTAGTTCAAGCTAACACAAAAATTGCTCATGTTAGCAATTTCATTGCTTTAAACACCAGCTTGACATGAATGCATGCAATGAAGGTTAAAAACAAGTTTAATTATTTGCATATGCTTGATTCCAAAGCATGCAATCTTAGCCTTGTTCTAATGGCAAAACATATCCACCAAGTGCACAAGTTTACTCATCCACATTTCATCCAAAAGAAATTCTACTAATGGAGACTTCCTTTCACTTAAAAACTGTTTTGTTTTTTCTTTAACACTTTGAGAGCCGGGTTAATTCAAGCGGTTCGCAAAAAGCAGCTGTTTCGAACGTGGCTTTGCGGATGAATATCTCCGCTCCTGT
>JGI24021J15306_10008501_pt1 | contig 12633 bp, 10 predicted proteins | sample Ectturendosymbi1_FD_15306 | JGI IMG/M metagenome (IMG submission 15306) | reverse complement strand
TGATAATAAAATATAATCACCAGAAGAGCTTATTCATCTGTTTGTTTGATTTGAAACCTGGTGGCAAACGCTACAAAACAACATGAGTAGCAAAAAGAACAGCATTTTTCTTCAGACGCTTCTCTGATTTTTAACAAATACGTTTACAGTTGGTGTTGTTTTTTTTGAACTATTGCGACTACTGATTTTCCATGCTTATCCAGACTGTTTCACGCGAAAATATGGCGATTTGAAAAATTAATGAGCGCTTAAAAGTCAAATTGAGCATATATTTCAACGCGTTTTGGCAATCATTAGAAGAAGTCATTCCATGTTCACGGAAAGAAAACGTCATAAACTAGTACTAACGTGTACAAACTGACAATTTTCAGCATTTTAATCACTCATCTCAAGTACAAATTTTACCTGTTGCTATAGCATTGCTATACTATTCCATGGGTGCGTGTACTTTTTTCTGGAAATGTTAACTCTCGTTGAGATGAAGCATTATTGTTGTTTTAGAACTTCAAGAAAGTAAACTTGTTTGAATTAATCTATATGTTGGTAAACCAAACCCACTAATTGCAAAGTGCTGAAATGCAGTGCCAACAACCAAACATTTCTTGAATCAATGAACATTCTAATCTTGCTTTGTTGATTTATTTTAGAGCACTATCAATGTTTTCACAAAGCGTTGGAGGACAATTTATACAAACTGCTCTTTGCGTTTTGCAAACCCATGTGCGACGACCGTTATCATCACCCTTGTTTCACGGTGAAGACGGGAGACTCTGTGCTCAGCTGCCCTGCGAAACACCAGCCTTAGGCATTGCAGCTGTTCTGCCTGATGTTTATAACTTATTCATGCGTTTCAATCGGAACGACACCGACGTTTGTTGGTCTTCTTATTGTAATAAATTACGTCGTACTCAAACTAATCCCCAAGCAAGGCAGTGGAACAATGCTGGAAACTCCAACCCAAATTTCAACTAAACAGGATCTTTTTGTCCACAGGGACCTCCACCAAGCTACAGGCCTGTTTCTGAGGGTTCCTTTAACCAAAGAGAGCAGTATCAGCAGCCTCCAATCAACAATGGCTTAGAAGAATGCCAAGCAGAGGTTCGTCAGCCATGAGTTGTGGTGATGTCGGTATCACGAATGAACGCAGTCATTGCGTTTATTGCGACGGGAGATTCAGTCTCATGATCAATCTTCTAAGACATAAACGAGCACACAGACAAGAACCATTCTGGTCTGGAAGAAGTCACAGTAACAGAAGAATTAGGCATGATGCATGCGATACATCTATCAGGTTTTATACAAAAAAATCAACAGGGACCGTTCAAACAGGTAGCCGTTCAATAATGCTTTTTTCAAAAGTTTGTTTGCAGCAACCAAATTCGTTAGGCAAGTCTGACGGAACAAGTACTTGGAAAGAAATTGTTTTTGTATTGAAAGTAGTTCATTGAAGTAAAACTGAGTGGGACATTGTGGCTTCATCCAAGTGCAATTAAACATAAACTGACATAATGGTTAAAGTTTCAAAATAACTTCATACAGAAAATGAAAAGCTTTACATGCAGTTTTGCATAAACCATTTCATTCTCATTAACTTTTTAAATGTTGGCTCAAAATCTTGCCAGCAATTGTTTTAGCCATTCCCTTTTAAGACTCAATAATCAAGAACAACGTTTGAGATTTTTGTGAGCCAGTCAAGAATCTTAGGTGCTTTGACATATCTGGCTCTGGCAAACATGTTCTTGCCTTTTATAATACTATTTCTTTCATAAACATTTAAATTTAAAAACCGATGATAGCCATATATTACTTGACCAAAAAAACTGGATTTGTATGAAAGATTTGAAAACCAATAATCTTTATAAGGATCGTTCAATTTATGGAAGCCTTTCAAATTTGCATTTACAAAATTTTCCATAATTTTTAAGCCCTTTTTTATTTTTATAAACACAAAACATAAATCATACATCGACAACTTTGAAGCAAGATTTCATTTAAAACTGGTTAACACTTTCGAAGGATTTCAGAATAGAAAATCCACTGGGTACTGGGCAGTTTTACGAAGTTGGTGCAGCGGCAAAAGTCAGTCAAGATTAAAGCAAGTTTAACCCAGCTTGAACTACGTTCGACCGAGGTCGCCACAAGATTGAAGATTTCAAGCTCGCGGCGTCCTTGCTTTCTCTACTAGTGCTTTGTATTGGTGTTATTTGCTGCGTTCATTTCAGACAAATATCGAGCACAGCACCCAGTAGCTTTGACTACAAAGTACAAAGTACATAGTAACATTCCTTACTTTAATAAAAAAATGTACAAATATCCAATAGCTTTGCCAAATTAAAGAACGTACGTGTGCCAGCTAAATTTACCAATGTAAAGTGAGCCGATATGCCAAACCAGGGTTGAATTCGGAGCGATACATGGCTTACTTCAAACTCATATTACAGAACTTTTCGCTCGTCATTCAGCAAAAATAATATATCTCTGTGTTTGTATACTCATGTGGATTACAAGAAAAAAAAATTGTGGGTTTTTACTTTGAAGGCTCACTCGGCCATCAAGGGTTTTTGATTGCAATATCTGCGGCGAGATATTCAACCATTCTGGAGATTTCGTCTTGCACATAGCACAAAACTCAGATGCTAGTACTGCTTTAAAGAAACTGCATTGTTGAACTTGATAATCGCTAAAAAATTATGTCTGCGTTCTTTTTACAAATGGATTGTTTGTGACAACATGAACAAATGAAATGAGAAAAAATGAAAAAAGGAGTAAATCGCAGAGATATAAGGCAACATGTGTTATATCGGATAGACATAACACATCACGTCTTACATCAGAAAGATATAAGTCAGAAAGTGCTATACTGGACAGATATGCAACACCAAGCACAATATCGAACAGACATAACACGAAAAGGATACATCGGACAGATATAGCTTATCAAGTATTATATCGGACAGATATAAGTCAGAAAATGCGATATGGTACAGATGCAGTATAACTCAACAAGCCTGTGTTGGAGAGATACAACATATGAACTGCCAAATCAGGCAGTTATTTTACATCAAGTTATCTACCGGACAGATATAAAAGGTCAAGTGCTAAATCGGACAGATATGATTGACAAAGTGTGCGTATTTAGCAATCAAGCATAAAGCGCTGAAGCATGAAATCTTTGACAAAGTTCATTGGTTGAGAAACTGTCATTCCATTAACTGTTCACGCTTTAATGCAATATCATACATCAGCACGTTGTGAAATACAGTATATCCTATTTAGCACCTTCCGAGTTAAATATGTCCAATGAAACAGTTGATGGGTTATATCTGTCCAAGGTAGCTCTTGATCTGTTATATCAACCCACGTTAGCACTTGATGTGTGGTACCTGTCCGATGTAACGCTCCGTGAGCTAAGTGTGTCATATTTAGGATTTAGTGTGTTGAATGTTTCCGTTATAAAACGAAATTACGTTTTTTTTATAAATGGCACCTCATAGACACCAAGTACGTTTTCTTGAGATAAGCTGAGTCTCGTTTTTCTTTCCCAAATGCATTTGAAACTGCTTAACGCTTTTCCCTCCCAAATGTATACGTTTCGCGCTTTTCTGGTGAAATCTTGAAGTTTACATTTCATAAGGCGATAGCGTTATTGTGGATGCTTTTATGATAAAATGTTTGACATCTTTTACATGACATCATTTTCTTATACCTTTCATCATCCAGCTTTGTGTAATTTCCTTGAAGATAATGTTTCTTACAAAGTGCAACACGAAAACGTGGTTTACTGTTTAAGTAAAAAAGATACCTTTTTTGAAGAGCGAAGATGAAAGTCACTGCGAAGCAGTCAATGTAGCAGTTTCTGGTCAAAACCAAGCTGCTGCTAACCCATGTTCAAATGCTGGTCCTGCTGCCAACCCTGCAATGCAAGAAGCGAGCTTCAGAAGTATCGTAGTGCGACGCATCACACGCAATGCTGGAGATGGCGGCAACCAAGCGAATTCAGTTAACCAGCAAGAGAACGACCACCGAGAGAACAGTCAGCAATAAAACAACCAGGGAGGGAACGACGAGCAAGATCAGAAACAAGGATTGCGGCAGCAGTTACCTGCGGGAAAAGCTGAAGAATACTGGTAATTATTCGTGGATTATTAAAAACGATCGGGTTGCCTAACCACTTGATTCAACCAAATATTTCGCTTATTATCAAAGAGCAACAATTCCACCATTCAAGCATTTGTATATGTTGTACATGTGCTGCAATTCTGTCGTTCAAACGTTTGTATATGTTGTACAATGTACATGTGCTGCAACAAATACAGTGATTTTAAATCCGTTTGAAACCATGTCAATGAAAAGAAAAATAACAATTGTTGAGAATGGTGTAATAAATGTTAAGTGATTTTTGTTGAGGCAGCTAGCCTTAAAATTAGAGAAACGCGCTCCTGGCGAACTTTCGCCTAAACCTGACCCATACGAATTCCATGTATTACGGGGCTGTAGTTTCTTATTCCCTACAGCAATCGCAAACGGAGGGCAATCAATCAGGGCAAACTTTATTGTCACAAAATCCATCAGGCGTCAAACTTCAACCGCGATTGATCGTCAAACACGCGTTTCTCTAATTTTCTGCGGACTAGCTCCTCCACGGCTAGCACCTTAGGCTAGCTGCCGCAACAATTTTTGTATTTCACCGGAAGGTTCATCAAGTCAGAACAGCTTATTGAAAAGCAGTTATGGAAGATATTTCAACTCAGTTTATTTATTGTTTCATAAATTACTTCCCAAAAGAGAAAACTACAAATTTTGTGGTTTAAAAATTTTTGTCGTTTTGCAAGGACACAGAGCCGGGGCTCAGAATAAAATTTGAAGACGGAGCTATGGCTGTTTGAGAGGCAATTCCAGGCCCTTCTTGGCGGAACTGGAGTATTTGGCGCCGCCGTTTTGGCGACGAATATGTGGCGCCAGCCATTCAGCGGTGAGCTGTTTTGGCGCTAGGCTGTTTTGACGCAAAGCTGTGCTATCCCTTATCTACTTGATTACTATTACGCACACGTCGTTGTCTCTAGAACCGTCTGTTTTCCATCTTGCTCGGATGTTTTTCAAGCAGGCAACTGTTTTTGCTAACCTTTGTTGCAATTCCATCTCAACAACAAGGAAGCTAAACGTAAGCTGGAAGCATAGGCGTAAGAGGCAGGGGGACGGGGAAGCTGTCGCCCCACCCCCCGTATTGAAACATTTCAGGTTAAACTCTGTCTTCAGGGAAAGGGCAAGTTGCTCAAAAATCCTGAATGATAAAAATATTGCAATAAAGTGGAAATTTTCAGGGCAACTCTGTTTTCAGGGCAAGGCGCAAGTTGCTCAAAAATTCTGAATAATAAAAAATATATATACAATACAGTGAAAATTTTCAGGGCAACTCTGTTTTTCAGGGCAAGCGCAAGTTGCTCAAAAATCCTGAACGGTGAAAAAATTTTCAATACAGTGTGTTTAGTGTATATTCACTTGGGGTTGATCCGTGTAATTTGGGCTAGTGTAGTGTGTAATCTGGACCATAGTCGTGACTGGTTATAATGTCTTTAAACAATTTTCAGTAGAAACGGGCCGCACGGACGTGCAGATTGTTTGGCTCCGTTGAGTGCGGGTCTTTAATGCCTTGCTCAAGCGCACAGCAGCGATAACACAGGCCGATGTAGGCAGTCAGACCCTTCGATCCCGAACTGTCGCTTTTAACCATTGCGTTGCGCCATCGAAATAGCGTACATATTTGCATCAATAAAGGCAATTGCCGCAAAGGTTATTGTCTACGAGAACACAACGCGCAAGGAACTTCACCCCCTTGAGTTAACAAGCAAGGTAACTACAGAATTTGCCTATAACAGCACCTCTAGGGGATTCCATAAAGGAGGTTTTGCCGAATTGACGCTATAAGCGAAATGAAATGCATGTAAACGATGTCATTGGGACCGAACAAAATCTAACGTTACAGGCAAATTGACGTTACAGGCGAAGCCGCTATAAACGAATTCAACTGTATAGAACAGATTTACAAGAGGTTTCAGGTCCCATTCGGATTAAACTAAAAAAGTTAGTTTCAGGGCAAGTTGTCTATTTTTAGGGCAAATTGTTATTTTCAGGGCAAATTTTTTCCGCCCACACCAGTAAAATGCTTTTCCGCACGCCTGTGGCTGAAAGTCGACTTCATCGACGGAAACCTTCCCTTTTGCTCCGAACACAAATACCTCGGAGTAACGTTGCAAAGGAGGCTCACGTATCGGCGACACCTTGAGTTACTTCGCAAAAAGCTGACATCACACGTCGCACTCCTGAGGCGGCTTACTGGTTCGGGCTGAGGTACTACGGCAACAACGTTGTCAACAGCTACTTTAGCCCTAGTCCACTCTACAGAAGAGTACTGCACTCCTGCCTGGTGCCGCAGTGCTCACACCCACCTCAATAATCCTATTATCAACGACGCCTTGCGAACTGTGACTGGATGCCTGAGTCCTAAGCAAGCGGACAATCTTCCTACTCTCGCAGGCATCCTACCTGATGAGCTTAGTCGCAAAGAGCCACACACGGCATCTTAAATCGAGACACCCATCTGTAGCCGCTGCACAACGACTCATCAGTTCATCTGACAAAAACAGCAGAAGTTCGGCGCTCTAGGCAGATCACCTATGGAATGCGGAGTGGTTGGAGAGCACTACGAGACTCCGTATACTTTATTTCCGACATTGTAACCAACTCTCATAGCATGACCCGACCAACAACAGCGTGGGTACAGCTTAACCCCCTCTGCACCGGTATCGGACGTTTCCGCTACTGCTTAAACAAATGGGTATGACCTCTTTGCAACATGTGAATGTGGCGCAGAGGAACAGACTGTGGACCATGTTGTCCTTCACTGTCCTATCTATCGACCTCCCCATGGAGGACGTGGCCTGACCGTTGTGGATGATGAGACAGTTAAATGTCAGTCGCACAGCGAGCGACTGCCTTTCCGGAAAGAATCGCACAGTGACTGCCTTTCCGGAATTGGATTGTGCTTAACACCTGCTTCGAGGTCTAGTGCGGCCTATCAGTAAATAAAAAATCGCTCGAAAGATGAAGAATCATCGCTAAGACTGTGGCATCATAGAGTAGCTGGACAGGCCTGGTGTTACTTGGAGAAGTACGAGAAACGTTGTAAACTATTACAACATCTGAATTTCTAGTCAGAACGATCAAACTGGATCTGTAGTAGTGAAGCGAGCTAAAAAGAACTAAGTTATAATCAGTAGGCAAATAATAAACCGCAGTGTTTCTTCGAACAAACGACATTCAAACACTACAATCTTTTGTGATAATGAAAATGCAAGTTAGAAAGAACACATGAGAGAAGTAATCGACTATGTGCTTTGCGCTCTTTGCATAGTTTGTCTGGGCAGAGCTGTTAGCTGGAATCGCCAAGACTGCAACAAGCAAAGGATTCAACGTATGCAAAAGACTTGGTCGACTGGGACTGGATTGTGTCAAAATTTCGAACACGAATCTAGTTTTCCAAACAGACGCTTGTTGACTGCGGTTGTAAAACATAACAAAACATCACCAGTCACAGCGAATGCCTTTCCGGAATTTATTATGTTACCATTACCTTGAGTAACGTTCCTTTCCTCTCTCATGCTACCAACGCTGGTTGTAAAAAATAACTAGATTAACTACTCAAATAACTGCGATATACTCATTTAGTTTTGTGTGCTGGATATATTTCATTTTCTATGCGACTTGACGCACACCAAGACAATTGAAAATTTTAACCCGGCTCAGGCGACTTTTGGCAGCAGGAGCCTTCCGTTGTCCTTTTACGTCAGCGGCACAGTGTTGAACCATCACGCCCCTTCAAACCCTGGCATCGTTCCCAAGCTGTGCATTGAAGTCTCCCAAAAGCATAGTGGATTCGTCAGCTTCAACCCTTCGCAGTTGTTAGGTTCCTCCTCCTCACACACCTCACTTGAAGACGAATCCCCAAACAAAATGCATGGGAGGAGGTCCTATTTAGCTACACCTGTCATTTCGTATGTGGGTTCGATCATTAGGTGTAGCAAGGACGGTATTCACGAAAGCTACGTTCGCTTGACCTCCCTAAGATTCTCGATCACTCTGCCACTTTATTACCTTCAGAGTATTCAGATCATTTATTGAGTATTTCATTTATTTTTATTCTTTAAAATAAGAACGTATAAGCACTGGAAAACTCACCAATAAAATGTACTTCAAACTTGTGACTCTCTCAAACACAGCAGTACATGCAACATTCAATACATTTAACCAAAATACATCCCTCAAGACAACTGTCTGCTTACACTCTAGTTCTCACATTTTCCTGTGTTAAACAACATAGAAGCTTACTACAAGATCTCTTGATAAGCGGAGTTACTGCACAAACCAGTTGCACGCTTGATTACTGTATGAGATAATTTCGCACTGTCTCACAGAGGAAACGGCGGGTCTACGCTTCCTCATGTTCCTGTCTTTAGGCACAAGCGCATGCATTCGTTTTGTTTACATTTCAAAAGATGAGTGTCTCGTTTTGACTACTAACTCATGGTTAAGCCCGAAATCACAAAATATTTGTATTTCATGAACCATGAGTTAGTTTGATGTACTTTCGCTCTAGACTGACCTAAGTCGGTCAGTTTTGACAATGATTCATTTTGTCGGGGGCAACGTTGACAAGGATCCGCCTTGTTGGGGACAACTTTGACAAGGATCCCCCTTGTCGGGGACAACTTTGACAAGGATCCGCCTTGTCGGGGACAACTTTGACAAGGATCCGCCTTGTCGGGGACAACTTCGACAAGGATCCACCTTGTCGGGGACAACTTTGTTTCTCAACGTCCAAATGAACCGATGTCTGGGACCCGAGCAAGGTAGTAACCTACCTTTTGACAATATTGGCTCAACCAGACCAGAATATGAGAACCACAAGAACTGAACAAAGCAGCGGCCTTTTGACAATACCAGTCCTTGTGGCGGGCGGCCAATTTGGATAAACTAAATTTGGAAGAGGCTTTTGGAAAAGTGTCAGACAGTCGTCACCGTTGGACACTTTTTCCAGGGTTGGAAGAGCCTCCTCAGTGTTGACTGTGGAAGGCTACTTCCAGTGCTAAAAAGAGTCGCCTTCACGATAACGGGACGTATCTCTTTCTAGACTTCTGGGTTAAGGAAACGTAACCGGGACCCGAACCGATTTTGTGTCCAAAAATCGCGGTTTCAAATACTCGATATAATTGGAAAGTACCCTTTTTGTTATGCCCATATAAGGCGATCCGTGGCATGCAATAATAACTCATCTTTTGAGTAGTCACAAGACACAACCATATAAGGCAATTCGTTACGCTCAATAATAACTCATCTTTTGGTTAGTGCCCATGTAAGGCAATCCGTGATGCACAGTAATAACTCATCTTTTGATTAGTGCCCATATAAGGCAATCCGTGACCCTCAATAGTTAATCATTATTTGACTAGGGTCTGAACATTGCCTTATAAGGCAATTTTATGGGGATTTTTGTCATGATTTTTAATTACATCATTAATGGAGTGTTTTCTGTACTTTTCCATGACATCCTTTCTTGGGCTTTCAGGTTTTCCGTTGATTTCTTTCTCTTGGCTCTTTTCTCTTTCTTTTTCCAAATTGGTTTTTATTTGTTTCATTCGCCATTCCATGTTGATGTGGGTTCCTGAGATGGATCCGTTGAAATTTAGCATTACTCAGCAACATTGAGAAGGCATGTTGCCCTGACAGTCACGTTTTTCGTGCTTGACTGGTCACAGCATTTGCGCTGTATTCCAGCAGGTTTTGTTTTAGCGGTGTTTGAGTCTTACCGCTATGTTTTCCTTTTGAGGAATCATCATNAAATATGTACAGACCATNAGGTGTCTGCTACACAGTTCATCACTAATTTCCTCCACGAATTTTTGGTTCTGTGCACTAGGGCAGGTTTTTTTAAGGTGTTTTGAGGACCCGATTCAGGTCCCTAGAATTGAAAATCGGGTTCCTAAAATCAGCGAAAATTATCATCGGGTCCCTAGAATCAGAGAAATCGGGTCCCTACTGGTCCATACCGGGCACCTAACATTTTCCTTAAACAAAACCTGCACAAGAGTGTAGCCCGTATACCTGTATCAAGCACAGGGAGAGGTCTAACAACTTCAATCTCAACATGCACACCTAGTATGGAATCTATTCAATGGCTAACAAAGAAATATTATTTTCCAGCGCCAAAGGTATGGCGTTTGGGTAATTTCTGGCTTCTGAGTCCGAAAAAGGTATCCGTGGCTTTGAATTGGCGCTAGTTTTTGAGTTATCGATATTTTGTCTTTGACAAGAAAAAAATTGTTAACTTTAGGACATGCCAAATGTGAACACAATTATCAGTAACACGAGTATTGGAAATGTCTTTTACGTAGTATGCATTCCTTACTCGTGGCCAGATACTCCATTATATGTTTAATTGTTATTGCAACAACCCATTATTTCAGTAATAAGGTATTGCAAATACTCTTTGAGATTTATTACTTCAGACTCAATTTTCTACAGCACAACTAATTTAGATCCAGCATATGTATGATTTTGTACTCTATATCTTCAGTTTTATGAGTGATTTCCTCAGCTTTCTGCAAACTGTATACCATTAGACAGTAAACCAGATGACGGGAGTGTGACAGTAAGATCAGGCCCGCAACCAGGGGTTCAACCGCGCAATTGCCCCCTCCCAAAAGTTAAAAAACATTAAAATAAACAACACTGTTACAGCGGCAAGAAATTTTTTATTTGTCACGCACAACAAGATACAATCATTTTGTCCCCGAGAATTTCAGCTGGTTGCTCACCTGAGTAGGGTTATCATTCTGCACTTACTTTGCATTGCTCACCACATTTATAGAGTACTCGTTTCATTTACAACATCTTGTCAATATCTCATTCTGTAGCTATATTTTTGTGGAGTAGATGTTGTCAAAGTTTAACAGTTTTATAGCCAAACTAAAGAACGGGTCTACCACGAGGCTATTTTGTGCTCATGCTCACGTAACTAGCGTTTGGAAATATGCAGGGTTTTTTAATTCAAGTAAAAATCCAGTTTATTACTGCAGGTTTGACAATTTGCATAGAGTTTGTCACTCATAGGGTGTATTTCCTTGTGACTGGACTGACAACAGTCACATTTTCGTTCAGTATTTATCTATTCTTAATCACAGGTTTACATGTTCTTTGGATACCGAATTTTACACATTGGTTTAGTTGTACTTTATAGTTATGAGTTCATCGCATAGACGCTGTCGTAATAATCCTAACAAGGCCTTTTACACCTGTGATGAATTTTCCAAGACCAAAGGAAATCTATCACTGATTTTGTGAGGAAGATGCATCTTGTGCATTTTTAAGTGAAGCTTGATGATCAAGAAAATACACGTGCACCTCATATTGTCTGCAAAGCATGTGTGAAAGCTTAACAAGGTCGACTAACGGTATTAAGAGTGGTGCTTTCTCGAACTTTCCTTGGTGTAAGTTTGCCACGGCGCCTCTCCACGGCGCTGATTGCTACACTGATTCTGCCGGCAAATGATTTATTCCACGCCCCGCGTTGATTTGTTTTGCGCGCTGTGTACCTCTTGGTCGGTCGCTAAATACTGTCGCCTTTGCTGGTAACTCTTTCTATTCGATACGGCGAAATGCGCGAAATCCTCTTGCAAGAGTTTGATCGTTGACTTCGCTGATACTGACTGCGTTGCATGGATGCAGGCATACTTAGTATAGGCGTCNGTAACCACAAGCCAGTTGAANCCCAGAAAGTTGATGCGTGATCAATACGTTGGCGACTCCACGGCTTCTCAGGTAACATCCACGGGTGGACGGGAGCTTTCGACGGTTCCGACTGATGCCCGGCGCAAGTCGAACATTGCCGGCTTAGATCGAGAATGTCGGAATCAATTTTCGGCCATTAAACGGCCGTCCTAGCCAACTGCTTCATCCGTTGGATGCCGAAATAGCATTCGCGCAAAAGATCGAGCACTTGTCGACGTAGTTTGGTCGGAATCACCACCCGGGCTCCATACAGTAAACAGCCATAACAAACACCAAGTGAGTCGGCGATTTTGCGGAATTTCTCTGCTGGGTCATTGCCGTCTTTTTCTCTGGCCAACCTTCTCTCGTGAATCGCATGACCTTCGTCAAAGTTGGATCTCGAGAAGACGCTTTCCGCAACGTACCCGTGTCGGTTGGTTCCACTTGCAAACTCAGTGTTTCAATGGTACAAACGGTGTCCACGTCGTCGGTGCTTTCGTCTCTGTCGAAAACGGGATCTTCACCTATTGGCAGTCGACTGAGGACATCAGCATTGGAGTGTTCCGACGTCTTGCGGTACTCGATGGTGTAGCTGAATTGTCGAAGAAATAGAGCTCATCGAGATAAACGGTTTGCAGCAAGAGCCGGATTCGGCTTATTCGGTCCGAACATGGCCACTAAAGGCTGGTGGTCAGTCACTAAAATAAACTTTCTTCCATAAAAGTATTGGAAGAATTTCTTCAAGGCGTAGATGATGGCCAACGCTTCTTTTTGTATCTGGCTGTAATTGCGTTGACTTGCTGTGAGCGT
>JGI24021J15306_10008500_pt1 | contig 12635 bp, 9 predicted proteins | sample Ectturendosymbi1_FD_15306 | JGI IMG/M metagenome (IMG submission 15306) | reverse complement strand
CAAGCCGGTAAACAGGATGCGCTGATAGGAAAACGGTGTCGGGCCAAAACAAGCTCGTCTGAATAGAGATCCGACGATAAGACGCGCTTTGAGACGTTTATGCCAGAATTTAAGACGCTTTTCGACAATTTCAGGGAGACTTTCCTCGACGTTGCATCACCAATGAATTTAGCCGGTCTAGACTCAAGCCCATCGAGGTGCGTTGCTGCAGCGATCATGCAAAAAAATAACCGAAACCGGGCGGACGGTAGTGAACTCTTGCGTGCGGTTTTGTAAGAAAGAAGAAAAGCTTTCTTGACCTTGTTTTTACTACTGCATCGGATGTAAGCCTACGTCTATGACACGTATAATGCCCCAAGGTGACAAGCAACATCTTTCGAACGTTAGCTACAAGGTTTATATAAGATGTTAAAGTTGCCGAGAAATAGCAAACCTGTTAGCTCCTGGTGTCATTGAACATCCACAAAAGTTTTATTAAAGAACCGATCAGAACAGCAGCAATGATTCTACGTTTGTACGACGTTAATTACATATGTAGAGCAATGTAACAGTCTATAGCTATTTCTGTAGTACTCGCATATAAAAACAACGAACAAAAACGTAGAAAAGATGTCGTTATGAGGAAGGGTTTAGAACTCTTCGACTGAAGGACTTGCACCGAAATTACAAAAGTTGAGATAAACGCAAAAATGAAAAGCAGCAAACGCTATTGGTGAAAAGAGAATATACGGTTTTCTGTCACGCATTGCTATTTCTTTTGCATTAAGAACATACTTTCTGTATAGAACGGAACAGGTGCTATTGGGAAAGTTTCATGCATGACATTTTTTACTTTTCGTAGTTTGTATTTGGCCGAAGAGATTAATGCAAGTAACCAAAGTATAAATGGCATTCGTTTGCGACGAAAGCACGTACATATCGTCGCGCTACTACGGAGAGCAGCTCCAGCGATCTTGTTTCAACCGCAAGAAAAACTACGGCGATGTAACGATTGCAACAGCGAATAGAAGTCTGCTTGGAAGAAGTAAGTGAAACAGTATTTTATTAAACAGCCTTTGAAATAGTTTGAAATAGTTTGAAGTTGTGAACTTTTTGAGGAGCATGGAAAAGTGCGGAGGAGTTGGACTGTGAGTGTGACAGCTTATTTTTAGGAATATCAGAATGAGCGTTTGATTGTTTAGCTGACATGCTTTATTGTTAGAGTACGATTATATCGTCTGGTGCCTAATATCACCGAAGCATGCAGAATCTGGAACCGAAAATAAAAGTAAATTGATCTCATACGAAGGAACACTTGTAGAATGAAAACTGTGTTACTGTAAATGCGCCACAGCATTCTTCTTACAATGTAAATTGAAGTGTAGTAAAATTTTGAAAAACTTTATTACTATAGTGATCTTTTACGTTAATATCAATGGACTAGTACCTTCGAAAAAAAACGCTGAGCCCCTGGTATTACCCACGTCTATTCACACTAAAAATATGAATCTAAAGGCAAAGCGGTAACGACTGTTAAGTCTGCATCGGGAAACAAAAAGAATGAGTTGAAGCTCTATTCAAGATAACGAGTTTCCATTCTTCAGGACATAGAAAAAATGTTTTATCACAAAACAGATATGATTCTATACTAAAAACATCAGTAATCGAGGCATCTTGGTGTTTAATTTAGTCCTCTGGTTCCCCCACTCTTCTTCCGGTTTGAGGTGATCTTATGTCATTACAAAATTAACTACTTGTTATCCTGATACTTGCTTAGTTCTACGGTTCTCACAACGTTTGCAAAATTAGAAATGCAACTGATAAAATATCTCAAGAAATAACCTGAAGAACAAAATAATATAAGCCCGTGAATGACGACAATAAAGATCATGACTTATTGCACTGATTGACAGGGCATTGGCTAGTCTTCTTATGATGTTACTCAAATTAGAGCTAGATTATATATAACTCGACAATCTAGATGCTATATGTTATAAGAAAGTGATTTTCAACATATCTTCGCACCTTTGATCGTGATGGTTTTAGGTATTTACTAGAAAGTATAGCGAACTGGAAAAAGTAAACTTATCAAAGATTGATGAACTTAATCACCGAAATGAACTGAACCAGCTATTAAAAGTGTATCCCAAATTCAACATGCCATGGATTCTAACAATATCATACACGAATGCAATGACCATTTAAAACTACCCTACAGGTTACCACTTGGCATAAAAACAATCTAGCACTGGAGAAAAGTGAGCAAAAGAATTCAGCGCAAAAGACTTTGAAAACTATTGCACACCTAAACAAACCCCAGCCTTACTCCTCTGGAGAAACCACGACAGATAAACAACTTTTCTACAAGTGTTTGCGCGCAAGACAGATCAGAACAAATTGAACTTTGCAAAACATTTGGTTAGAAGTTCACTTGCACCATTGGATGTAGACCCATTTTTCCAACGTTTTTCAATTATTTTCGTGAGCTCCAATTTAACAACGGTTACTTAAAATTTCTATGTAACATTTTTATTCTAACGTAACAATACTAAAAAAACTTGACATTTGAAAATATTTGTCTTACGAAAATAATTCTTAAATTTTTTTCTGACGCTGTCGTTCAATCTCGAGTCTAAAAACGCAGTGAAAAGAGCGCAAGCACTGAATGAGATCGACCGCTGAAGTTGCGGAAGTGAACAGGAAGCCTCGGTCACATATTTATTGTGAATGTTCATTTGGTAGTTGAAGTAGATAAGATAATTTGGCGTTATGTTGACATTTAAAGAAGTTCTTGTCTCAAACAACACGGGACAACAATGTTGAGGAAACAGTTTCTGAAAATTTTACACGCAAGACGTTTAGCATGAGTGTTCCTTTTTCAAGGGTAGAAAATTGTGCAAAGTGCACCCCGAAAGCAAATTAGTTCAGTTTCTTCAATACCTCGTAGCATTTCTGTATAGTGTTTCATATACTATGCTTATAACTTCTGGAAATATGTGTGCATTACGTTGCTCAAAAAATGCCAACATATACTACCGCAAACGTTTTTTATCTCATAGTTCTCGACAACACAATTATGTAATTTTGGAAAGAATCCTGCTGATCTCCCTGGAAAGAATCTTGCTAATACCAACGATTATGCGTTAAGGCAAAAAAATTAAAAAACTATGTTTGTAGACATTACAATTACAATATATATTTTGAAAGATTTCAACACTTTTACAGTTGTTGCATTCGACAGTTTAAAATTTGTACTGGTAAGATTGCATAGCTACATCGTTTCCGGCCAGTCAACCGCCTGGCTGATATGTTTGCTGTTATGCTAAATTTATAGAAATCGTACATTACGAATTTTATCTCTGAGGTTGCTTCCTTCTACTAAACAACTTTCAATTATAGTTTCGAACTTAATTTGTTGTAATCACATATTAATTTTCATCACACATGCCGCGATTTTCCATGCAATTCAGCAGCCCTATACTTTAGGTAAGTCTTCCAAGACGTAAGATCTTGCTGTAAATGAAGGAACGTGGTTTATCACGAAGAAATTCCTAGCTGCAGTAAAGATCTTTTAGCACTTTTTTCGGTGAGAATTTCATAAAAATGGAAAGAATGGCAAAAAATGGCAATTTGGCGCTTCAACAGAAATACGTAAACTCGTTTCCCCCTTGCTAAAAGTAAAAAGTAGAGAGCCACGTTTCTCCAGGTCCCTATGACACCATTGCTTACTAGGAGCATCATGCCGATAGCAGCAGGGTAACTGTCAATAACGAAGGAAATGAAATCCACAGAAGTTTAACAAATTACGTTAGCGCTAGTAAATAGATTTGTATTAGCCATGCCTTAGAACGTAATAAACATAAAAGCATGCAAACATGTTTGCCGTTCTATTGCACTAAAATGTACTGGAAAAAAATAATAGATTTTAGAACAGAAAGGTTGGTATAGTTATTTAACCGAAAAGTCTTTTTGTGGGGAAATGTTTTTAGCAATACACTGTTCTGTTCTTTTGTGCAAGTTGCACCTGTCTACGGCCCATGAAAATGTGTGTCTAAGGCCAAAATAGCATATATGAAGATTACACGTGCGGGCCATATGATATAAAAGCCTACCTCCGGCAGGAATTTAAACACCCATGACGTTTCACTGTAATTATCACCCATGACAATTCACTGTGATTATCTTATTTCTAAATTTATATACAAAACGTTTCAATCTTCTCGTTTTCAACTCTCTGTGGAGTATCACTAGTGGTTTACCGATGACACCAGTTTCTGCTCCGCCACCGCTTACTTGTATGTTTTGATTTTTTCTTTTATTATCGTAAAGACATTGTTTGCTCTGAAATGTATTTAGAGTTGTCGTATAGCTCCTTTGTTCATTGAAATCAGAGATGTCTAGAACTCCAAGATGGAGAACTCCAAATATGGGTGGACTACAACGACAAAGTTCTAGATAGCCTTGACTGGAAATTCTGGAATACATTTTGGTGTATCCAGGGGCGTACCGAGTCAGATGGCGCCTTTGGCAAGAAACAAGTTTGGCACCCCCATGTTCGAACCAGAACTGTCGCCAGAAAGTTTTCAATAGGAGGGCTTTGCGTTTGTGCGGGGTGGCTTGACATTATAAAATTAACCAAAATTCCACTTATTTATAGTGTTTCACTTTCAATTTGGGGGGGCTAAGCCCACCAAAGCCCCCCCGTGGCGACGGGATTGGTTCGAACCTAAGGTCTTTCGGAAGCAAATGTGCTGTATTGAAGAAAGTTTATGCGACATTTTTGGGACTTTTCGGCGACCCCGTTACTCGGCGCCTGGGGTATTGTGCCCCCATGCTCTCCACTCGTTACGCCCCTGGGTCAGGGGCGTAACAAGGTGAGATGGCGCCCGGGGCAATAAGCAACTTTGGCGCCCCCATGTTCGAACCTGAGATCTTTCGGACGCAAATTTACTGTACTGAAGTACTTGTGACATTTTGAGGACTTTTCGGCACCCCCGCAATGATTCAGCGCCCTCCGCAGTGATTCGGCGCCCCCATAGTGATTCGGCGCCCGGGGAATTGTGCTCCCGTTGCCCCCCTCGCTACGCCCCTGCCCTGGGTGTATCTCAGTCAGGGGTAGAACTGTTGTTGGGCGTTATTTCATTTTGAAAAAAGGCCGCATGGAAAAACCCATCTCCTTTTATCTGTTAGCCAAGATTTTAAAGGCGCATAGTATGAGACTTGCAATTGACTGCCGCAACTAAGACTACTTTACGCTGGGTCTAACATTAAAAGTTTGCTTCAGGTTTTATAACCACTATTTCTTTGAGAAAAATATTGCAGCCATTCCTGTACGTGTTAACGTTACAAACTTTTAAATGATAGAGGTGGTTTGTGCAGTTGACTTCTACGCACTGCCAGTGTTTCCATACACAACTTCTTTGTTGAAATGCGCATTTCCAACACTGTAATGCTTGCTTTCGAGCACTGCTAGACGTTGCGGATGACTAGGTACTGTCACAGTTGAGCGCATATGAATACACACAGGAGTGTTCTGGTCATCACTTCGTTTCGCTTGGTCGCTTGCTCAGACGTTGCTTCAGCGTCTGTTCACAGCAAGGAAAGGAGAACAGAGGTTCTGTGAGACTGTTGGTTGGTTGGGTTTTTCGGCTTAGGGAGCTGATTGAACTAAACCAATGTTGTAATTTTCAGTTCATAACTAAACCGCTCAAGAGTTAGCTACAGATAAATATTTTTAGGAATTCATTATCATTCATCCATAGTTTTTCCAGAAATACAAGTTGCAAAACGAACAGGTCAACTCAACAGCGTAGATTTCAGCCAGTGATATTTCTTACAGGGTAACGATCCATCTACCAAAAGTACATGCAAATGATCGGATTGGCTAGTAGCGTGTGCATTTACTAATTCGATTTGGCGGCACAAGCGTAGAGCTCCATCCCAAGTGATTCGCGATAGCCTATACTTTTTGGTGCTTGAACAAGACTGCCATTGACAAGCAGCCAGACGTAGATCCTTCTGGGTGTTTATGTTTTGTACACTATCACAGCTGTTGTCGCGAACTTCACAATCTGCGGAAAGGCAAGAGGTTGCTGCAAAGGCATTCAAGGTTTCTAATAGATAGCGACTGCCCAGTTCTACATGTGAAGCGGGGCAAAGGTTTTCTTGAACGCGACTGAGATCCAGACACGAAAACTCGTTCACGTCAACGTTTATGGATTGGTAAAATCCACATGCATTTTGCATTGTCTTTTTAAGTCCAGTACATTTAATTCAAGTAGTTCAAAAATATCAGTCAGCAACTTAATACAAACAAGCGGTTTCCAATTTCCTTACATGTGTGTCAGGCTTGTTTATGTCTCATATAGTTATTGCGTATGGAAATGCTGCATTGCCCGCTTTGCACGTCTTTGCCACAGGCGCTTCATCACGTTGTGGTTGTTGGAGTGACCAAACAGCAAATGGGACCGGGCGCATTTACAAATGCAAACTAAACCGTTGAGTGCGGTGGTTCTAAACCTTTTTTTCTAGCACGCCTACCTTAAGCAATTTTCCTTTGTTTCAAGCCCCCCTGACTTTAAATATGCTGTAAAAACAAGTGTATTAGTAAATTCATTGATCAAACTTTCCATGTTGTGGGGCGCGTACGGGCTCGCGCGCCCTGGAAATGTATAGACGCTCCCCGATTAAGAACCATTGGTTTAGCGAAACAATAGATAAACCAGGACAGGTAAACAAAATTTTTCCAAAGTTTACCCAAAGGTAATTCAACCTTTCAGCGAATGCCACAAAAAAGAAGGTCGTCGCTTATCTCGTTACGAAATTTTAACACTTTTAAAAAATTAACCAGTAAATTTCTAAAACACTAAACATCGAGTAATTTTAACTTTCAGTGGTGCGCCATCTGTTGCAACAATTTGTTTTAAGTCTTTATTAATAAAGCATTACAGTTGTTGGCTTGTTCATAAAATAAATTACTTCTGGTCACGTTTCCCTTCCTGAAATGAGAATGACCCCGCCGTTTTCCCGTGATTCGCGGTTTCTGTCTTGTCATTGAGATTTGTGCAAAATTCTGTAAGGCTGTTTTAAGTTTTCGTATTTTTATTTGAGCCAGTTAACTTTAGCGTGGTGCGATGCGTCTTCCACTTTCAAAAATGTTTCTTCTTGGGTGTTGAATTACGTGATATATGACACAAACGTTGTTGTAAATACCGTTTAGTATTGCCGTTCTGTTACTATTTTGCTGATGTTCGTCGGCTTTGATGGAATATCCCAGTGAAAATGAGCTGTTTTGCAACAATGTATTTTCAATTCAGCTTTTAGCAGAGAGTTTTATTGATTTGGGATGTGAGGACAAAACATGCGAGATTTGAGTTGCGGGAAGTTTGCTTAAACCTTTTGCAGATATACCACGAAGCAAATAAAATCTCAAGGAACACTCTTCTTAAAAATTACCAAATTCCCTAAATAGAAAAAGTTTAAGTTACGCTTTTTTGTGCGTGTGACCAGTGATTTCGGATACAAAAAAATCTTCACAAGCTGGCCTTGACAATCCTAGCTTGGTTTAACAATCTTAGTCACTTTATTGGCCATGTAATGTACCTTCGGGTCGTAGACGTAGTGTAAAACAATCTGGGTGCCAGCAGGATTCTTAGCGAAAAGTACGTTCATGCCCAAAAAGTAGATTTAAGGTAATTTTACATTAAACTTTTCTAAGTAATCTAAGTAATAAAAAGACATTTCTTAAGCAATTTTTGTCCCATGGATATTGGAAAAGAGTTAATTGACGAAAAAATTTTTGAAAAGATTGCAATTTCGATGAAAATTTTTTTTCCGTGTTTGAAATGTTTTTTTGCCCGAGAGAAAAGTAGCTGGGGGCTACTTTCTTACCTGCACCCCTATGCTTTGGGTTCTCGCTTTACATTCCTCGACAACGCGGCATTCTATCACGCTTCCCAATTCACCTTGTCAAATCCTTTTCACGCAAAGCCCTGTATCAAAGAGGAGAAATTTATAACGGTGAATTTTTAGGTCTGAGAAATGGTTGCGTGTGATTGTAGGTTTGTAGTAAGCAGTGCGGTTGCCTCGGTTCAGCAGGAAAGCATGTTTGCGCATGTCGTGCTATTGCTTGGAAATTTTCCGTTAAAGCATCTAAACTGATTCATAATGCATGACGTTCAAGCAAGAAAGCCAATTTACCATGCCTTTTAAGGTGGACGAGCAATGATGAACCTTGCCCATCTTTGCGCAAGGAGTTTGGAAAGCGCAGCAAAATATTTTCGTTTGGGTTGTTGAAAAAACTAAGGGCCAAGTATAAGACAGGAATTGAAGCAAGGTTTGACTGGTTTGGGTTGTGAGGTGATGACAAAGTCATTCAGTGCTTGAGCTCGCATAATGGTTGCTTTCACATTAACCATTCGCACCTCGGTGCAAAATGGCTCGATGATGCGCATCGCAGCCACACAGCCAATAGTTAAAAGCGTCTTGAGCATTGCGGACGCCCATACGGACGTTGTCGACACGCTTCGCCGCAATCACAACCGAAAACAATCGTCTTGCCGTGCGCCAGTTCTACCCGAGGTCCCGAGGCGCTCACTTTCGGCAAGTTAAGCTGACTGACGTGCCGGCAGTCATGCATTATACGCCCCAAGCTATCCTCTGCATTGCGTTCGTGTTTCGGCGTCCTTTCCAGCAAGTCGCAATCAACCGGGGCTAAAAAACGCCGGACGTCGTCATGCTGGCTAACTGTTTACTTTGCTGAATTTTCCCAGTGAGGCGGTTCGTTTCTTGGCATTGCTCTTTTTACAACTTCGTGCCATTGGCAAATCGTGGACGGCTATAAAAGCTGACTAACGTAAATCAAACAATGGACAGCGCAATCGCTTGCAGTTCAATCTTCAAATGTGCTGGAGTTTCAGCAAGCGGGTATGGCTTTTGGTAGAAGAAAGTAAAAGTCAGGCAAGATTTTATTGTGCGCAGAAGTTGTTTGGAATTCGCAACGTATTATTTCAGTAACCTTAGCAGCTGATCCAAAAAGGATTCCTTTCAGTTGCTTATTTGCAGGTGAATGATGCCACAAGTGTAAGTTACTCTGAAAGTTATCCCGAAAGCTTTATTTTGGAAGACGCAAGAAGTTATTTAAATACCAACTGCAGGATCTGTTGCATCCCAACCGCCCCCACCAGTATCGGTTGGTCACACCATTGCGCCATCAACAATAATTTTCACGTTTACTGCATTGATTCCACATTGCACATATCTTGCTATTGATTGAAATAACATTTGTTAACGCTCACGGTAAAATGTGATGGCAAAACTCTATTCCAACGTTCCTGCAACGGCGCAAGTCGTCGTAGATACAATTGACGGTTTTCCAACGGAGGCGATTTGAGGGAGTGATTTCTTCGTATGTGCGGCAGTTTTTCTTTTTTCAGATATTTTGGGGTGATTTTGCCCGGTGGGCGGAGATTTTCGAATTGCGAATTACATTGATCATCTAGAGCGCAATGCGCAGTCACCTAACTTGTATTTTTTCTTGGAGAGAGAGCGATTCCCTTCAAAACAAGGGCAGGACCGTGATAAAGTTTAAAAGGTTGAGAAACAGTTAACTTCGCAAACGTATGGTATATGCCTATTCGTTTCTAATACAGCTGAAGCTGTTTGGTTAGCAGCATCGTATCCTGAGGCGATAACCAGCTGTTAGGATGTTAAAAATCCGAAGCGAATAGGGTTTTTGATGTTAATGAAAGATGTTGTCAAGTGCTATGTAGGATAGCTTTTGTTTTTGTAGAAAATGGATGCGAATGCCTGAAGGATCGATTCACTTTAGCCTTTTGTGTTGAGTTTTGAAGTCAGAGGTAGTGCCAGTTATTAAAGTTCATTATTTTGTTTTAGCCCTGATTAGTGTCCACTAGCATTTAACTCCTAACAACGAGTACTAACTATCATTGTTGTAAGTGGTTCACAGACCACGTGATGCGTTGCTGCCGTAAGGGAGTCGTGTTTATTCGTGGACTTTGAATCAATCTGACGTATTTGTAGTTACACTTGATATGCGTGCGACTTCTACCGCAGCCTATTGTTTTCATGTGACGAGAACGTTTTAGGTATGCAGCACACACTTTGTTTTCTGAAAAAATCGACAGAAGTCGCTACTGTATGTGACTATTGTGAGAATAGAAGCCAGATAAGCCAGGTCCTGAATTTAAATGCATGTACCGAGCACCGCGCACAATGTGTTGTTCCATGGATCGTCACCCAGACCAGTAATTTTGTTAAGAAAATCAATTCCGTGTATCGATCTTAGTCGGTATCACTCACGGCATGAGCAAATTATAAAAAACATGTACCTGTCATTTCTATCAAAATCCACTGTTTTGAAGCTGATATTCAACAAACATGCGCCGCCGCGTTTTCTTTCCATTGCTGCCTGTTCAATCAGTAGTTTATGGCGAGAATGAATGACTGCCTTGAAAAACAACTCAATTCTTCTGTAGCCTTCCTTGGGGTTTATAGAGGTTTTAGCACAAGAACAAAATGATCAAAACCCAACTGGTTTCAAACTGCCCAAGTCACCTTGTACGTGTTTCGTGGAGCCCCCGATTCTACTGCGCAAGGTGCCGACGCTTACTCAGTGAAAAGTGAAAATAAGGTGATTTTTTTATCGCCGAAAATCGTTTCATGAGTTCATTGTTGTATTGAAATGAAATTTTTGCAAAGCTTTTTCATGCGACAGGTTTTGAATCGGAAGGTTAATGGTAGCCCTTGACTAACTTTAATTGGCCAAACTGGAGGAACTCGTCGTTCAAAAACAAATTTTTTTTGTTTAACGTTAACGTTCCCGCTCATCGTGCGTAAAAGCCGCGTCGTAATTCCAAACGTCGTGTATCCCAGTTAAGCCTAAGTACTCTGATTTTTTACTATTTTAGCCTATATTTTGAAGCTCGTTTCAAGGTCTTCTTTTTGATTCCTCCGTTTAATCCAGCGGCATTCAGTGGCCAATCCCTACCAATAGAATATCGAGTCATTACGGTATTCCACAGAAAACCAAAACACTCGCGTAACATGTTGAGCATGGACACTGAATCGCAAAAATCATCGAGCGTGATGATTTTGCTTCAAGTCATTTACCCTTTCCGGTGCTGAGGATGGATGTATCTTGGTGGTCCGAGACAGCTGGGTAGCAGCGCATATCTTCACTTTCGCGCATTCGCAGCAGATACTTTGCTTCAAATGCGGAATGACTGCGCGATACTTCTGGTGGAAGTGTCGGATTTCCTCTATTGCTCTCTTGTGTAGAACAAAGGTCTGGCTCAACTTGGTTTACAAATCATTTACCGAATGCGTCACGCGGCATCCTGTGCGTCCACTGGAGTGGGTTTCAACTTTTTAAAATAAAGCAAAAGCACTGTGTGCCGCTATAATGATTTATTCGTTTTAGGGTTCGTGGGGACGACTTGACAAAATTTCAAGATGACGGATCGCTGGTCACACTGCGTGACGCAAGTTATGACGTGTACTGAAAATCAATGTTCACAGCTTTTGAAGAACTAAGATTTACTCATAATCCCCTTCTCTTTATACGGCCCAAAAACGTATGCACGTCGTCGCCAAGGTATCCATTAACGTGGAAAAGCGATTTCGTTTCAGGACACGAAAATGAGATTCACCCTTTTAAATGGGCAGACGAACAGCAGTTGTGAAATCCTTTGTGCAAATGTCCTACCCTGTCCGATTCAAGAAGATCTAAATGTTATTTGAACTACCTGCACACTCCATCAGAGGTGTGATTGAGCTGTAGGTGACTGCACTGTGAAGCACTGTTCCTGTGAAATAGTTCCTTCCCCATGGTTTTCCGTTATATTTCATATGGCAGGCTGCAACGTGCAGACTTAAATATTCTCGAATTAAATACGTACATGACTTTGAACCAAAGTCGATCAACGTTTAATTTCTTTGTAGGTGACTTTGGTTTGTACCACGCAATAGTGAGACTACGTCTTTTAACACATATTAACGTTGCTTTCTTGTTCACATTCTTTTCCTGTTCACCGCTAAACAAGCCACAGACGAACACATTCTAAGAAAATTTACCATTTATGTAGTAACGACGTAAGAACGAGTTAAGCATCAGAGGTAACATTTGCGAATTCGCCCACGTTAATTAAACGTTACACCAATGCTGAGGGCAAATCAAGTTACCCTGCAGAATCTCGCTGATATTTAAGTTTGGGAAACGCTCTGCGATTTACGGCCCGAGGACCAGGGCATGTTGTCTTTTAATATTTTCGCAGGGAAGATGCATCGCAGTAATGATATGTCCTTCTCTTGGAAAGACTGGGCAGAACTACAGTACACTAAAGCTTTTAGTACGAAAGGCGCTTACCTTTTTTGAGGTAAAATTTTAGTTTGAAAATATGGTCGACCAAAATCTTTACAAGCAGTCAAAACGTTCGTTGGGCGCAAGGAAAACATGCCAGAGGACGGTGCGCGGTTTATCTGATTATCATAACGGTTAATGACTGTCATTTGACCCCCCGTCCCTCGCCTTTCCTGCCGGATGTGTTCCGATTGTTATTATTCAGTGCGTTTGTATGTTTGCTATGGTCACTTGCGGCTGCGACGTTTTTAACTGGACGGTTTTTTTTTGCTGCCTC
>JGI24021J15306_10008499_pt1 | contig 12639 bp, 10 predicted proteins | sample Ectturendosymbi1_FD_15306 | JGI IMG/M metagenome (IMG submission 15306) | reverse complement strand
ATATTTTATCATTTTAGCACCTGAGTTTGAACGTGCTTTTGGTAAAGCAAATTGTCGAGTTTTAATTTGTCTTGTGTTATATGAATGAACATCTGTAGTGAGTTTAAAATAATTGTTAAACGCAGCAGGTAACTGCGAGGTAGTATATTTGTTCATGAATTTGCTCACTTCAAGGTTGTACTGTATATATCTTTTAGTTGGAGAATTTTTTGCATTGTATAAATGGTAGTAACAAAGCTTGGTACATTGCAAAGGTTTTAGGACTGAAAAAGGCCAATACCAAATAAACTGCAAGCATATCACTAGCGCTTGAAATCATGACTTTACAACCTTGTAGCTCTCTGTTACTGAAACAAACACCTGCTTCTAAGCCTCCTAAGTATTTTCTTACAAAGTTGTCTGTCGTTTGTTTGTCAAGAACATGTGAAAAAATTCCAAGAAATCCTGATCACCGACGATTGGTTTTAGCTTTTCTATCCATGACAGCAAACTGCCTTCCATAAACTGTCGGTTCGATAAACTATCGGTTCAATGAACTGTTCGATAAACTGCCTTCGATAAACTATTGTTTGATAAGTTATCGCGTCACGTCTTAAACTAAGTTTATAAATTTTTAGTATTTGAAGTTGGTGACGAACGCACTGTGGTTTTAGGTTGTACCATTTGACAAGCAAATGGTATCTTTCCATTTAAAAAATTCGTGATTTTCATATGTGAACCCAACTGTTTTTTTGATATGTAAAGATTGCATTTGATCATGCCATCACGCACCAGAAAGCGTTTTTGCTAGTCCAATTTAATGTGATTTCTAAGTCAGCACTTCGTAGTTGACTAAAAGTTTCCTAACGCGTCGTGCGTGACACTTACATCGACAAATTCATTCATCCAGTGAAGCGCTTACACCATATCTTGCTTGGTTTGCCAGCCCGTAACTGTCAAGACTAGCTAAACATTTATTATCCCATTGAGTACGACGAGTACTAGTCGAGTTTGAGTACTAGTCGTTAGACGAAGCAAGCGGTTTTATCTGTAGCGCACGCTTTGCTGTGCTACGCGCCCAAAATATATATGTTCTTAAGACTTTTCATTTCCATTCGGATTGGGTAATTATGGTTGGGCGTGAAAACTTCGAAGGGCTTCAACTCGAGACGAAGTTTTATATCAGTTACGCATCTTTGCCTATTTATCCAACAACACGCATTACCTTATTTCCACTTACGCTTTTCCCTGCAGCAAGATGTGGCCAAACAAAGACTTAAATTTTTCAGGCTGGTTTAGAAGAAGCGGATCTTCGTGTCACCGAAATAAAAAAAGCCGTGTACGAGTTCGAGCGCGACATTTGTAAAGAAGCAGTGAATCCTCGAACTGGAAAAGTAATTGCGGAAAAGGTTGTGCGCTACTTTGAAGATAAGTTAAAGTGGCGGGTGAGCAAACGAGTTTTCTTACTTTTGACTTAAACAAGTGAAATTATGTTAGCCTACAGAATGCTGCTCTCTGCCTTGGAACTTCTGCTCTATAAGTGCATCACTCGCAAACAAATACGTGACTAAAACTGCTTCTCGATTTTGCAACATTAACATTATTTACACAGGGTCGCTCTAAATTCTGTACAGAAAATGGAGTAAGGGTTACCGTGGTCATATTCTTGTACCGCTGTCATGGGCGTCGGAAGGGGGGCAGGGAGGCCTTGACCTCCCTGAATTTTGAAATTTGACATTTTCCTATAAGTTTTAGCAAAAAAGGTTGTTTTCTTAATTTCAAGTGAACTTTCACCATTTTTTACCCCCCCTTGGAAAACTCCTTGGCTACTAGTGGAAAAATCCGTTGTTGCCCCCCTTGGAAAAAATCCATCCGACGCCCATGACCGCTGCATAATAAAAAGTGTTTTTGTTAACTAAAAGTCTTCAATATATTTGTTCTTGCGCATGATTTTCATCTGAACCAAACCCATAACGATAGGCCTGGACCGAACACATTTTGTGAACTTAGTGAAATTAATCTCGTAACGAATTTTCGTTTGTGTTTTTTGCAGGATGCTTTGATCGAAAAGTTGAGGTTAAAAAACTCTTCTTTGAAAGTTCAGAAGAAGAAACTACAGATGCAGTTGAAGCAGGTATAAAACGAGCGACAATCTTGCAGGTGTTGTGTTCGAGAGTAATAGAAATGACATTGCGATGTACCTTGGGCACTGCCACAGGAATGACACATGTTTTTTTGCCGTTTTTTCGAAACAAAAATAACACTTGTTGTGAACAACTGATGTGAGAAAATGCGATGCCCATTGCCCACTACGACTTTTGCACGTACTTGTGAAATGTGCATTCTAACAAGGATTCTATTGCGTCGTTGGGACCAAATAAAATTGGGGGCAAATTGCAGAAAGAAGAAATGGGAGAAGTACTTCACGAAGTTGACTTCAATCAGCTTAAAATAGAAAACGAGCAATACCTCGAGAAAATTGACGAAAAAAACCAAGAGCTTCTTCGACTGAAGCTGATGGCGGGAAACACTCTTCAAGTCCTGAATTTGTACAAGGTAGATTTTCAGTTTACGCACTACTCATGTTTTCGCTCGGGATATGTGTCAAAGCGTATCAACTTCCAAATATTGCCTGACATTTTTTATTCTTTTCTTTTCAGTGCTGTCGATCATCTTAATTAGGTTCATGCAGTAGGACAGATGTTGTCATATTTTTATCTCACGTGGGGTGATTCCCGATCTACGTATCAACATATGGACATTGGGGCTGGAATAAATCAAGTGTTGCAGTGTCAGCTGTTTATTAGAGAAGTTGGGGCTGGTGTGGAGTTTGCTCCATGGCCACAGTTATTCGTAGTAGCGTTTCTCGGGAAAATATGTTCATCCTGGCAGTGACGGATTTACGCATAGGCCATGGCCTTGGGCACTGCGCTTGTGGGACCCCGCGCGACTCCTTCCTATGTCGACTCATTACTAACTTAAAATCTGCGAAACTGCGCATAGGCGTAACTTCACAATGTACTTGGAAACGAGCGAAAATACAAACGTCTAGAACTATATCCCTAGTCACTGCAGCGCTGTGGTCTCTAGTAGTAAAAGATTTGTTAATTGCACTCTTTCCGACATACATGAGCCTTAGTAAGCAAATTTATAGCGTGTTTGATGCNGATCTACGTTTGGTTGTTTCCAACTAGATAACCAGTAAAAATAGCTTGCTTGCTGAACATCAAGACGTTAGTTAAATCAGCTGGAACAGTTTCTCGTGAGTTTTACTTGGAAAAATTTCTACATTTAGCTTACTTCATATGGTTAGCTGTGGATGTAGCGAAAATACTTTGCTGTGCAAGGAACTTATCTTCGTACTGCTTGCCATCATCCTATAGCGCAGAGGTGGGCAATTAATTTGGCTCGGGAGCCACTTTGAGAAGGCTGTACTTAGTGGAGGGCCGTGCCTTCTCTTCTAATGCAGTGTTTCTCAATCTTTTTCGGTTCGTGACCCCCTTTGGTATTTTTACACACCCAGTGACCCCTTCCTACTAATTTTTCAATACACATGATATTATAACCATTATGATACAAAATGCTATTCTGGAAAAATGCAACACACTACCACAGCATTTTTACCACAAAGATGCATTTCATAACATTTAATTTCAAACGGCAATTGCATTTCACAAACATTTTCAATGCGACGGTTGACTTTGCAACCGTAAGACCAACTTCGAAATTCGTGGTTGAGTGTTTGACACTGCTAAGCTTTTGCCATGCTCGACTATCCTTTGATTTCGTGCCTCCGTTTGATGTAAGCTAGAGCTGAAAAATCACTCTCGCAGAGACATATTGTGGCAGCGAAAGCAATATTCGGAAGGCCAGTTCAGACCGTTGCGGATATGATTCACGCGCACAGCTCACCAGAACCGCGAAAATGGCATTTTATGAAAAATGTCATATGCTGATGAATGATTCCGAAGATCAAAAATTGGTCCTGCACTTCATCGAGAATATTGGCTATAGCCAGAGAGATAGAGAACGGATGTGGTACGAATGCATTTTCTTCCTCGTTTTGCTCAGGGAAATATTATTGGAACTCAATTTCAAGAGATTGAAGGTGGTCTATTACAGACGTCTTCAAATTCTTAGCAAGTTCTTCAGTCTTTTCAACAACACTTGACAATTTCTCAAGCATAGCAACGTTCCTTACATTACTTTACGAAGTTAGTTTTGCAACTTCTAACAAAATGCTTGCAGATTCGTCGCGATACTGGATGATGTTTGTACCTTTCGTTTTAGCTTTAGATTTACGTTATTCAACCTTCCAAAAATTTTAGCCACATAGGCAAGACTTTATCAACCAAATCTTGCCACTAATGTAAGACAACTCGTATGCTTTCAGTTCTGAGAATAACTTTTAATTTCATCCTTCATAACAAAAACGCGGTTTAGAATGTTTCCTTTCGATAGCCAGCGTACAGACGTGTGGAATAGAAAAACTCGTGTGTCGAAATCATGTGTTTGCAGAATTCTTTGAACAGGCAAGTGTTGGAATAGAAAAACTGACGTGTGGAATAGAAAAACTCGTGTGTCGAAATCAGGCTTCCAGATTTGATGTAATTGATAAAAATCGTGGAATCCAGCACATTTTACGGAAGAGTAAGTCATATATCCGCTGCAACTCTGCAGAATCAAAAAAGATCTTACTTCTCCAGAACATCTGCACTTGTAGTTTGCAGTTCATCACATAACAGGAACTCCTCTTTTAATGTCTCCTGAATGAATATATCTCACGAAAACAAGCAACTGAGCACATGAAGTAACATCTGTTGACTCATCCACTGGAAAAGAAAACATTGGAGTTGGAGATGCTTTCGTTTCATTTATCACCTGGTCTTTCACATGTTCTGGCATATCTTAAATGCTACTGTAACTAGTATCGCTGTAAGGAGATATTCGTCTCACGTTTGCCTCACTAGCTTCTCCAAGAAGTTGTTTTACTGTTTTCAACAAACAGGGGTTTCACAAGCGTTTTTCCAATCGTGTGAGGTTATTTGCTTGGCAATTTCAAGTGCGACCTTATATGATGCATGTATTGGTGGAAACTTCCGGCAAGATAAATCTCGGACGTTTCAAACTCGCTTCACAGCGTCGGAAGAATTCTCTAACTTCGTGTGGCGTGATTGGGATGCTTTGTATTTAAATGCTGTATCAATTTCGAAGGTTTCATAGACTTAGCACTGAGAGCCTTCATACCTCTGCGATACGTTTCTTCCTGAATGTTGACTGCAACTGCACAACAATAAGCTGTTGGTATAGATAGGTTGTCTTAGTCAACAACGGGTTTAAAACTAGAATAAATTTTTTGTGACATGATGGAAGGCTTCGGCTCTAAATGTTGTATGAACTTTCAAGGTTTCACAAACTCAGCATCAGCACAAAGAACAACGTTGCACACAAAACACTATGGCTTCGCTGTGTTTTTTCCAACTATGGAGGTAAAACCAAATTTAAAATACTCTCAAATACTTGCGTTTCTTGTCCATGGCAACAATAGAAATGAAAGTATCGTAATACTATTGGAGGTAGAATATGTTTCTACCTGACTGCAGTTTCACAATAATAAGCTGCTGGTACTGTATCAACAGTTTTAGAACAAGAATGACCAAATGCGTCAATTGACACAAGCAACATACCGCTTGTGTTTTGCTTCATCTCGGATTTCGACAACAGACGTGCAAGATTGTGGATGATAAAACTAACAGATTGGACTGTACAACGGCGGTCTCACGATGGAAAGACGTATCTGCTCTTCAGGTTGCGACTTCGGATACATACATTGCCACTCATATTTTGCAAAATATTGCGATGTTTGAATTGGTAACTCTAATGTTATAAACTCACGTAGTAAATTACGGTATGCGCAACAAACAAGCTCCTACGTTAAGGAAGTTCCTTGCGATTACCAGATTTTGCGATTTGAACAGTGTTAAGAGAAACACAAGTTAAACTTATCGTTACATTTAAATCTTAGCGCACCATAAAAAACTTCGAGAGCTCAGGTTGAGAAATGCTTCTCTAGGAGAAATAGAAGCAAGTCTCGGTTCAAGTTAGCCTGAACATTAACATTTGCTGTGATAAGTTCGAGGAAATTTCAAAATTTCATGTTTTTCCTGAATGCTTCCGTGAGCCACTGAAAACGCTGTGGCGGGCCACATGTGGCCCGCTATTGCTCACCCCTGCTATAGCAGGCCTGCCCAACCTTTTCAGTGTTGCGGGCCACTTTCATACGAGGAAATTTATTGCGGACCGCAAACATTTTTGTGACGTAACAAATCCCTTGATTTTGATGAGTTTTATGCGATAACACGAGGTGATAATTAGCCTGTTTGCATGGCGCATTTCATTGTGGCTTTTTATTTGCTGAGTCACGCTTAAGAAAGCCACACTCTTAAACGTGACTCAGAAAATAAAAGCCACAATTTGGCCACAATGAAATGCGCCATGTAAAGAGGCTAAATGAGTCCTACACTGCAGTTGCATGCAGTGTTGCCAGCTTTTATGGATGTAAACCAAATCTAAAAAATTAAAATTTTTTCGAAGCGATTGTTACACAAGTTTTTGGGTGGTAGGCCCATAACAGAAACAACAGGTATAATTTTGGTGTGTTTTGATGGCAAATATACTGGAGCCTATAAAAAATACTAAAAATTTAAAAAGTCTGCTTGCGAACTTATTACATCGCCGGCCACTTAAACAACCTCGGGGGCCGCATGCGGGCCGCGGGTTGGGCGGCCTTGTCCTATAGCATAGAGGATTAAAACACTATATTTTGTATTGCTTAGAAAAAGACAACTTAACAACGGCATAAAAAATCCTGTGTCCACTGAATGGATTGTGCTTGTTTGGTCCATAACACATGTGGTTACTGTAACAAAGAGGTTTACCTGCAGCTAATCAGATCGACAACTAGACGTTATTTTTCAGGGCGGCAACTTGGTCCCGTATCAAAGTGTATATACCCGAAAAATAACCTACAAAAAACGCTAGAATCGCGGAAATTTAACGAAGAGAACTTCTGCACTACACGAAAGAGCTATAAATTCCATGAAAATATCGCATTGCTATTTGTTCTTGAGACGAATGTAGGAAAGGCTTTAATTTCTGTTGAAGATCTAAGGCAATCAAAGAACCAAAGCCGGCACAACAAAAGATATATTTTTGAGGGGTCACTACCCATAAGAGGTACATACTTTCACGCTTTTAAGAAAAAGCGACCAAATAGATTACACTTGGTTAGGGCCCAAAAACTATGATGGTCTAGGGCCCCGCGCTCACTAAATCCGTCCCTGCATCCTGATCCATCGAATTTTGCATTGCATGCCTAGGAACCTAAGTCTCGCCTACATCAAGTTAGCTGTTTCGTCAGGACATTTGATACCTTGATTACTGTAGAAACAATTTATATGCATTTGTTAAACAATGTGCATCTTCCACCAACTTTTTTATCCTCCCACTTCAGTTGTCTGATGCTTTTAACAAATCTCCATATTTATCCCAATAAGTAGGCTAATGGCTCTACATGCGATGACTTAATGCAGTAGTCACTTGAGTGTTCCGTTTTTCAGTATCGGCTACGAGAACCAACTAACTCCTACCCTGTGAAGCGTTGTCCATGACCATTTCTGTACCCTTGTGTTCTTTTAACGAATGTGGTATGGATCTTGTGTCTGACACAAACACGTAAATATATAAAAAATAAATACCACACTTTATTGTTGTGGAAAACTGTATTTGTACTTTTTGTCTACTTGTGTTTATTTTTCATAACCTGCACTTTACAATGTGGACTGCTTCCTTCCCAAGTTGCGTCAGTATTCTATTTGGCGCAGGCAGTTTCTCGATTTAATCGCCTTAGTTTAGGTTTATTTCGCCACTCCACTACCACAATAAGTGCTTCTGCGATTACCATACTGCAAGATTGTCAGTAAAACCTGTGTATACACGCTGCCTCCGTGAAGTCAAGACGAAAGTATTTTCAAACAAACCACGTACTAGTAGCGAAACAAAAACATATTTATCAGTTGTAACAGTCCCATCGACAAATGCGCGAAGAAATTGTAGTATCCTTTGTGATAAGGTTCAATTGCTTTTTAAGCTCTTGTCCGATGTGCTTTACGAAAGTATTATTTCCCCGGAATAAAAACATCTCTGGGTCAGCTTTGTTTAAAGTACATTGGTCCCAAAATTTGGTCTGATATTCCTGAAAATTTGAGATCTTTTTCGCCTTATTCCTTTGGAAAACTATCTTGCCAGAATTCCTGTTGATTTTCGTTTTATATGCTTGTCACTTTCTATGTGTTGATGTCCTTATTTTACCTCTACAGTTGCTCACTCCACCCCCTGTACATAGGCATGCTTTTCACCCAGTTTTTGTGTTGTCATTTTTTGCTATTTTACCTGACGTTGATTCGATGCATTTTGTTACTTCTTTACTACGTGTGAAACGTCTTCAGTTTAAAATTTGGTTTGTGCTAGCAACAGGACTGGCTGAGAACTTGACCCAGGTGATCTTTCGCCAACCCTTTGTGATTCAACATGTTAGAACACGATCATTAAACTGTGAAACCAAAAATTTCTTTATGTTTTTATATTGTCATCAACATGAAATCAATTTGTGATCTTTGATTTTCCTCTTGCTGCATTCGTGTTATTTCGTGATTTGAGTCACAAAAATGCATGAATAAACCATACCATACCTCTGCAATTACAAACACACCTGGTCTTTCCTGTGTTAAATTTCCTTGTGCAGACGCACTCGTTCGATTAAGGATGTCGATCCTTCGAAAAAATGACCACTGACCAACTGTCATAACGAATGGCTCTTAGGTCTGTCATTCTATCCCCGACGGTCTAGTACCAACTTCTGTTGAAAACTATCGTCTTTTTAATTGATGCTGGTATCAGCGAAACAGGCAACTTGTAGCACACAAGAATATTTTTTAACACTTTTTACAGAAAAAGTTGCATATGTTGACCATGGAGTCCGAACGTTTACAAAGCGAAATAACATCTCGCAATGAGATGCTGGCTAAGTTTGCCGCGGAAACAATTACAGTTGACGAGGTAAGCAAATTCCAGATCACTTGGTGAATGCCCTAGAACTTTATACGTTTACATTTGACAAGTTTTAGACTGCAGTCAACTGTTTAGGTATAACTCCATCTTTTAAGTCAGGAAAATATTGTAAATTAAAATGTGGATTTTCCAAGTTTTTCTCAGCTTTTTGTCCTGAAAAGGGCAATTTTGTTTAGAACCAAACTACTGGATAAATTTTATAAAGCGCTGCTTTTAATAGGAAGTAGAAACCAGTGCATTCAGGAGTGAAGCACTAAGCGTGGCTTCCTTGGTAAACAAACAGCGAAGTTGAACCACGTAAATTTTGTGGCAGTGTGGGACCATGTTCGTGATGAACCACTGCCTCTTTAGCGGTTCAGAGGGCTGACTACCTGGAGTGTGCGCCTTGAAAACTGACCGTTCGCATCTGAGCTGACGCATTCTGAATTGTAAATTGTTCACAATGCTGAACTCAGTGACGAAGCAGTTGTCGTGCACCCACCCACGCTGCTGATGCCGAGTTAGACAATTGATCTCCATGCAACTGACTCTTCTATTTGTGTGTTCTCGCATCAAGTCAATTTTTTCCCGTTAATCAAGGAACGTGAAATCGCCGAAAAGAAGAACATGCATTTGCGAAGACGCCTGGCAGACTACAAAGTCCCAAACGTGCAAGAATACGTGGAGAAAAAGGCCGACCTCTGCGAATTACAAAAAACTGTCAAAAGTTGGGAAAGGAAGGTGGAGATTGCTCAGGTGAAAAATGTGACATGGCTTTTCCGTCAATAATAACATCAGCATGCAACAGACCGTGTCATGCAAAGCGAAATAGATTTTCCTTATCCAGTGGTTCCCAACCTTTCGCAGTCCGTGCCCCCGCCCTGCTTTTCAATAAATGTACGATCCACNACTTTATTTCTCACGCTTCTACCTACACGACACGTGGCTCCTAGTGAAAGGTACCGCCCTGATTGAGAAACTGTGACAGGCTATCAATAGTCTCCGGTAGCCTCGGTCGTTTTCATGACCACTATCACTTAACGGTTTACGCAAGAGACAGTTTANACATTAGCACTCATTTGCTCATCATTTATTTGCAATTACTAAGATCACCACCTCAAAAGGCATTTTTGTCTCATTCGTACTTTTGTTTGTTGCAGATGGCATTGAAAACGCACAAGAAGACTTGGCACCAGATATGGCTACAAAGTCAACCAAGCTCATGGGTTCCCACCGAAATGTAGTAGCAGTCCATTTGGCCGGACTTGCGTGAGCGTCGAAACACGGACATTGCTGTCGAATGTTGAATTATTTGGCGCAGTTGTTTCCCACCACCGCTTGAAATCGTCAGAAGTTCTGGAGCTGACCGGCATTGACATATTTCTTTTATCTCGGAAACAACGTCGGAAGTTTCGCGGAACTTCCGTGCAATTTCAATTGAAAAGCGCATAGTAACAAACCTGCTGTCCGACTATCTCTGCGTGGTTGAACTAAACAAACACGTTTCCCGATCTAAAAACGCGTTTGGTAACGACTGAAAGCTTCAACGAGAGTCACGCGCGTAGAGGCTGCACCGGTGCAGCATAAAAAAAACGAAACGCTTCCGCTGGGAACGTATAAAAATCTTGAAAGACACCGAAAATAGCTTCATGCAAACGATATCTGAAATCACGGAAAAAACGCAATGCTTCACCGTAAAAAGAGTACACACACTAAGTATTGCAAAATTTTGTATCCGTTTGGTAACCAAACCCAGGCGTGTTTCCGACGTGAGCCTCATTTGCCGCGAAAAGTGGTGATGCGCTGGTTACTCGGCCGCCGAGGCCTTCTTCGTCGCCCTTTTCCTCGGTGAACGTCTGGGCGAGACTTTCGGTGATTTGTCTGTAAATGTGTTGAAAACAGAAGTTTACTCTTGCCACAGATCAAAGTGTGGTGCGTCGTTTCAGCAGAAAATTGCTGTACTCTTGCACTAAGAAGCATTACGAAAAAATACAGCATGGAGTCTCAGGTTGTTTTCAAAATATTAATTTTCATCAACTCTTGATGACAGCCACTGGTGAACCAAGTGTCAGTACTTTGATGCTCAATTTTTGAATTAAAAAAGAAAATGTACGAGCGATATCGCTGATTTACTATCAAGGTTTTAATAGTACATCAAAGAAAGACAACAGTGGAAAACAGTGTTTTGACAAGAACGAATGCGTAGGCATAATTGTTATGCTCAGGATTGCTTAGAGCAGCGGTTCCCAACCAGAGGTTCTGGGACCCTGGGAGTCCGAAACGCGATTTGAGGGTGAGAGTTCGTATGTACCAAGATGTACTTTTTTTCAAAAGAACTTATATTTATGAAAGCTTGTGAGTGCTATTATTCAAAGGAACATTATCCAGCCTAATTATTCCAGAGCAATTTAAACTGATAAATGCGTACATTGCTGTTTCTGCTTCCCCCTGCAGTTACCACGTTGATGATCGCCTGATTGTCAGCGCATTGTGACGTTTAAATGTTTATGGCACTATTATGGCAAAATTGTTGTTTGATGCTACAGAACTCGAAAAGTTTCTGGTGTTGAGTACAAAGGTTGGGAACCTATGGCTTACCATAGAGCTTTAGTTTAAAACAGAAAAGTTTTCAGTGTGTCATAGCTTTCGTCATCTTTCAAGGCCGACTGCAAAACTTCCTCAAATCCGCAAACACGTAAATCAGCCTAAAGCCACAAAAATCAGAAAAGGCAAGACACGAGTAATCCTATGGAGAACAAATTTAATTTCAGGTTGATTGAGCAAACCTACGACCTAGCGTACACAGGAGTTCTACCTTTCCTTGGGCATTCGTAGTCTACGTTTTGGGAATGGATAATAGCTCATAAATCTGTTCGATTTTTAACGTGTGAAGTGAGGCAGACGCACGCGAAAGCGGCAAACAGCGTTACAACTACCAACTGATCCCACTTTCGTGCACACTTCGCAAGAAGGGAACTGAACAGTGATGGACTTACGATTGGGGACCGAAGCAAAGCTGAAAAGGGGGGCCATCGGATGACGCCATCATACTCAGTCAACCGCGATAAAACCTATCGATCAAGCCTAGGAAGGGGATATGCGGGCCAGTCAAAAATACGTTCCTGAGACCAGTTACGCATAGGCACCCTGGCCATGCATTTTGAGTTCGTGTTTTATTTCCCGAGGTGCAATCTTGAGAAGCGGGCCGCACGGACCTGCAGATTGCTTGGCCCCTTTGAGTGCGCGTCTTTAAGTGCTTGTTCAAGCGCACAGCAACGATAACACAGGCAGATGTAGGGGGCCAGACCCTTTGCTCCGGAACCGTCGCTTTTAACCATTGCGTTGCGCCATCGAAGTCGCCTACATATTTGCAGCAGTAAAGGCAATTACCGTCAAGTTTCTTGTCTGGGAGAGCACAACACGCAAGACACTTCACCTCCTTGAGTTAAGAAGCAAGGTAACTACAGAATTTGCCTATAACGGCACCTCTAGGGGATTGCATAAAGAACGTTATTGCCGAATTGACGTTATAAGCGAATTGAAATGCATGTA
>JGI24021J15306_10008494_pt1 | contig 12643 bp, 5 predicted proteins | sample Ectturendosymbi1_FD_15306 | JGI IMG/M metagenome (IMG submission 15306) | reverse complement strand
TTTTCATTTTACGATTTCATTCTTTCACTGACAAAATTGTTTCACACGTGGCTGTTAAGTAACTTAACACAGGTAACAATGAACACCAGAAAAAAGCTTCGACTGGCGTGAGATTTGAGCCCACAAACTTAAGTAAGTGTCTTAGATAAGCGATACATATCTAAAACGTGTAACATCCAAGCACGCATATAGGTTTATTTCATGAACCTCAGACAACAAAAGTTCGTTTTTCTGTCTCACCGGCTAATAAGTCTCGTAAAAGCATTATTCTAAAACTTGCTTCCAGAATGCACAAAAATGCGTATTTATAGGTGCAATTTTCCAAACTTTTCCCGGGGCATACCCCGCATCCCCCTAGGATGGTCATGCCTTCGGCACTTCCCCTAATGTTGATTTGTGACGTCACACGAGTGTGACGAAACTTTGCCCCCCCTCGGAAATTTTGTGCGTACGCCGCTGACAATTTTTGTAAACTTCACAAGAAAATGAAAAATATGCCTGCAGTGAATCTATTTCTACTGCATTTTTAGAGGCAATACGCTGTCAGTTGTTCAATGGGATGGCTGCCTGACCTATCAAATGATAATAATCAACCAAGCACAACAAGTTATGCATTGCTACGTCTTCATTGTTTTAACGTACTGACCAATATTGAGGAACACGAAATGAAGGCGTAGTCATTTCTGATCTAGCCATTCATAAACTCTTAGACATTTGCACAAGATATTTGTGTGAAGCGGTATTCTCCATTTTGATAATCATCAAGTCCAAAAATCGGCACTTTTTGAGAAATGTTAAGAATGTCCTTCCTCCTGCGTTGTCTTGTATCAATCTACAGTACAAATGGATGATCTGTGTAAAAATAGTCAAGTGCATCCATCCCAATAGTTGTGCTCGATAACTTGTATAAACAGAATTGTTCTTTTGTTAATTTTTTTTCGCCTTCTGTTTCTATTACATGATTGTCTTATTACTGCATAGTTACTTTCGTGGATTGTGCTCATTTGCATGATTTCGCCATAGACAAAAATGCCTTTTGAGATTTGTAATTGGACGTTTACAAGTATCATCAAGGCTTCCCATCATGGGTCGCACAGAACAACCATTTTGAAAATGGGTGGCAGAACAAAAAGTTTGAGAAACCCTGGCGTATATCACGAAAACATCAAACAAAATTTTTGTACATTTCCTACAATTATTCTTTTCTATATCTGAGGCTGTTTTACTACGCTGCTTCACATTTTGATATAAGATACACATTAGTATAACAGATAGAAGCGTGCTTGATGATAGTTAGTTTTTATTGACACAGGTTCGAATGTTTTTGAAAACTTCTTTTGCGTAAAAACATTTTTTCCGAATGTTTTGAATTCGCACATTGTGCAACGTTTATTCAAAATAATTTTTCCCAATATAAAAATCACCTGAAAACAACAGCAACTGCCCAAAAGAGAACACCCAGAGTATGTTGGGAGAAAGATATTTGGCTACAATGCCTTTCACTGCTGCAGTACAATTTTTTGTTTGATGGAATTGCCTCTCCTCTGTACATTTGACCAACGATCTGCTGTGAGATTGTTATAGAGACGTTGTTGATATGTGATCATAATCCAAACTATTGCTTAAATAATGAACCCATCAGGAGTTACTAACTATATTTTTAAACGTCTTTCTATAATCCTGCCCCATATGCGAAAAAATTTAAAATGTGTTGTTATTGAAACATTTGGTTTACGTCTGCGTTTGGCCTATAATCCTGACTAACAGTGAGCATCAAAGCAACACTGGAATAAATAAACAAAATTCGTCATGAATTGATTAAAGTTGTAATCCACAAGTTTGCCAAAAAGTGTTGTGCACAAGAAATATTTTGAAATTGTTACACTTGTAGTCATTTAGTCACAGAGGTATTATGAACTCAAAGCAAGTGTATTTAGTGCAAAATCTTCTCTTTGTTAAATGTTAAAATGTTAACTTAGAAACATTGTATTGCGCAGAAGGTGTTTGGATTATCCAAACATTTTTGGTTCAGTAAGTTGTTTGTTTTTGCTTCAACTGAAATTTCATATAAATTTGAAACGAGCGTTCATCCTTTATTTTACATATATGCGGTAAAAATGTTTGCAGCCGCTTTTTCGATTCTTCGGGATATTGTTCCTTTCAGGGTGTTTGTATAATGGATGTAATGCTGAACAAAAACAATGCTACTCACAACTATCATCGCCACCAGCAACCTTTTTACCTCAATTTGTAACAGCGAATGACGAAACTATCCAACAAAGCAAAAGTGACACGGTTGGCATAAATTTTGGGCAAAACCTATCTTAATTAATCAGTTAACATATTTATGCAATACTTGTAGCAAAACATCGCAGTCTTTATGTCTCCATTAAGAACAACAAGACCTTGAGTATATTTAATGCACTTCAAGAAAGTTTATATTTCTTTCACACAGAGACAAAGTTACGAACTTAGAAGTGAATTTTCTTTATTTTTAAAACTATCACCAGGCTAAGAATTACTTTACCATATGTAGTTTATTTGATGAAAACATGGATTAATGAATCCTTTGGCTTACTGATACCTTTCTAGCTGAAAATGTTTTTAGTGGATGTCTGTGTCGAAGCGCTATGTATGGCGTAAATTCAGTATCTGTTTTAGTAAAGCTGTGATGGAAAACAACTGGTGGCGGATGGGTACATTTTAGTGGTTATAAGGATATTGATTTGACAATATAAGTTTTTCTTGTGCTTGATTCGAGTCTTTGTAAGTATGCACATGGGCTACGGAAGGATTTTTCCAGCAAGACGATAGTAACGTTTTCCAGCATTTTTCTAGGGGGGCCAGCAGTGGTGAAATTACATTTTAACAACTCGAAACCAATGGAAAAACAATTTTCTACCATAATTTAAATACGAAAATATCAAATTTCAAAATACAGGGTGGAGCCAACGCCCACTGGACCCCCTCCAGACGCCCATGAGCATACATTACCAGTAGTAAATGTGCCACAGCGCTTTATATAAGCAAGGGCTGAATGAATAATTCACTCCTGCGTAAACATGAAGTCAAAGCGGTATGCCATGCAAAGAAAAGGTCGCTTTTGTCAGGTTTGTTGTTACGATGTTCAGCCTTGCAACAAGGGCAAATGTTTATATCAATTTACAATCTTATGATTGAAGCGACAAAAGGTGGTGTAGTCTCCTTTTATTCACTACAAGAAGTTCTCTACCTTTCTCTGATTTCACTGCTGTTTTGTGACTCGGCAGAAATTAGAAAATGTTAGTACCAATATTGCACTAACCAAACAACGAATTAGTACGGTGAATTATGACACAGAGTTGGTTGTAGTTTAAATATGAGGTCACACGTTATAGGACCTTTAGTAGATTAAAACAGCGAAGCACCAATTAGTAAATGTCCATTGTCCTCATCAAATGATTCTTCAAGTACGTTTGAAATTACCTGTCTATAAATCTAAACGGAAGATATCAAAATTGTGTTGAATTTCTAAAGTTTCCACAAACTTTTGTGCAGTTAAAGGTGATATGTGAGAAACCAGGAGTGGTCTCGAAAACCGTGTAAACGCGCATCGTTCATCCAAGTGTGCCTTACCTATCAATGACATAAGGAATCATTAACATGGTGAGACAGAGCCTTTTTGGCAAACATTACACCAGAAAGGTGGATACAATCGCGTCAGAATACTGCGTCTTACGGGATTTCCAGGGACTTGCGTTTATAGATGCGCAAGCACCAGTGTTTGTCCCATCATGGTCTTGGTCGTAACCGATTCTTGGGCAAACAACATGAAATGGCTACGTGTGGCGAAAAGGCGTTTTGTTCTGACGTAGGCAGTTGTTGGAGGTCGTTGACCAAACGATGCTTAAACTTTTGGAAACAAAGCTTACAAGCACAGCAATCTGCGATTGTAAGCAAAAAAAGCGTTTTCAAACATCTAAAAGGTTTTTCTGCCGCCTAGTCCATCAATCTAAAAGAGAACTGGCTCTTGCATAAAATTTTGATTTTGCTGAAGAAGTATAATGGAAGTATTTGAAGCAAAACAAGATCCTAAAAGATTGCATATAGTGTGGTGTGAAACATTCTGCGGTAACATTGTAGTTCTTTTTGTGCAGCTATATTTGTTTTCTAAATCTATTAAATTTTGACTAATGTCACTTCAACTGATATTGGAAGTTTCACTGTGGCACTATTTGTAAAAAAAACGGTTTGCACCGCAAATAATTCGACTTGTGAAAAAAGCCACACATCATTTATGAAAAACTGTTTGTGTTTTATGTCTAAGCTTGTGCAAAACATTGTGAGGAACCTTAGTTGTGGTGTTGATCATAAACGTTTTTTAAAAATGCATTGCTCATGGCTTATTCTCGGAATTCTTGGAGTAGCTGCCGGTGCCCTCAATGTTATTTCTTTGGCTACACCAAACTGGCTGGTGAACGATTCAAATTCTACAGGTCTTTGGGAGCAATGCATCCTTGGTTCTTGCACAGATTTAGGTCGCGGTAAGTCACTCAGCATATAAGCTTAGAGGTTGTGTTACCAAGTTAAAATATAACAGTGAATTAAGTGCGGCTTGATTTTAACAAAAATGACCAAAATTTGGTGGGCGCAATTATCACCAGGCTTTAGCTGAAGTTCATTTTGGTATGTAGTCGAGCAAAGAAAAATGTTTGGCAAACATAAAGCAATAATTTGAAAGCAGGTCGAAACTGAGGTTTGAAAGCACACATGACAGAGATGAGACTTGGCAAATTTAAATTACTTGTGCCACTTTGAAGTACGATATCTGTAGCCTTATGTGATAACCAAACTTCTGCCAGGAAACTCCAAGTCATCTAATTGAAAAACGTGAAGGTTTCAAAAGAAATAAATGTGCAAAAAGTTTTGTAAAGCATTGTGAAATTTACGTGCAAAATACGTTTGTCTACACCAAACATCATATTCAGACATCTTCACAATAGCTGGATGCTAAGATTCCGACATATTTTCTGAAAACGCTGATAACCTGAAAAACTTCAATCAGCAGAAACCACTACAACTACTAAATCTGTAATTGTGTCATTTGTGCTGAAAACTCGAAAGCATTAGTTTTACGATATATCGGTAAATTTTATGACACATGGTAATGTAATTTTATGACACATGTTGAAGACATCAACAAATGTCTTTTCCACCAACTTCTGATTTTTACTATGTATTTTGCAAAAATGTAAATGTATTTAATCAAAAACAGTTTTTATGCGTTTTTTAAAAGCGCTACACTGATGTAAAATATATCTTATTTTTGAAAGGTAACCTTTGGACATTGAATATAATCTCTTTGTTTGCATTAATCTCTCTGAATAAAAAAACAAAACAAATAAAAGCTTAATGAATACATTTGAAAACTTCAAGGAAATAGCTCAGTTCTTTCACAATAAAGATTATTACGACCAAAACACTTCATAAGAAAATGTTTATGTTTTTATTTTTTAACCGTGTTTCTGTTGTACATAAATGTTTTGAAAAAGTTATGCACCAAATGTTTTTATGATTTTTAGTACAGTACGTGTAGGAAAGAGATATCAGAATTCCTATGTTGCGGTAGATTAAAATATGGTATTATCAGTGACAGAAAAGTAAAACCAAGAATGTAGAATTTTGTGGTGTGGGCGCGTCACATTTTGTTTGTAGTTTTGCTTCTGCATGAAATCTTTTTGCATCCAAAGATATTTCTAGTTAATCGTTTTTCACCAAGTGCTTTACTTCACAGTTTCACCGTCTGAGTGGGTGACGCGTATCTTTCTTATCGTGTCCTTGCTTAATCTCGTCGGGGCTGTTTTCTCATCAGTTTTTGGCACGTGCAGAGATTCAAAACACGCAGGGAAAGGTGCGGCTGGAGGATTTATAGGAGCAGGTGAGCATGTTGTGAAGACAAATTTAAATATAAGTACTTATTTCGGTGTAAATGTTTTCATTTGGTACTCCTTAACAAACGAAACTTAACGTGTGCCATTCGTTGACGCTGAAAATAAGCCTTTAGCAAACAATCTTTCTGCTTGGTTATCATTAACGGTTTCCAAATTTTTTCAGCAGGCCAAAACAAAAACAATTTATGAAGAAACGTGATACATTGTTCGTGTTTCGAACTTCACGATTTAAAAGAAAATCCTGAAACAACAAAATGAGTTAAATTTTAAATACTGTACCCAAACTAACATTTTACTTCAATTTCAGCTATTTTTCTTGTGATTGGAATGGCTGTGTACGCTGCATATATTGTCCAAGGTAACAGCAGCGTCATTGATTTTCAATACTGGGGATATTCGTTTATTCTCGGGTGGATTGCTGCAGGCATGTGCGTGGTTCTCGGTCTTATATCATGTCTCGTGCGATGCTGCTAACAACAGCCTGTGAAGGAAAGCATCGACGCTATTTTCTTAGCAAACACAGAAAACATCTGCCGATTCACTTGCTCAAGTAAAGAACGTTATGTTTTTTTACAAAAAACTTGAACAACCTTCTGTTTTTGAAAAGTACAAAATTATGTTTCTTCGATTCAATATTTCAGACCAAACTTAAAACGTACGTTTGCTTGAAGTGGTGCTTGTTTACTCCATATGCGCCATTGATGACAGTTTTCATAGATTTCTTGTCTAGTTGTAATCGCTACTGGTTAATGACGGCAAACAAATTTTGCTTGAACCACCAGTTATATTGAAGCAATAAAAAACGGATTTTACTAACACGTTGCGGGATGGCCGTTATTTGCACATTTTCTTTGAACATTACCACCGGTGTCTTTACGCTTCTGTTAAAATCATTTTGCTGTTTCATTATGCGTTGCTATTATGTAAAACTAACCGTAAGGCTACCGCACACGCAAAGTTTTGAGAATTAAAACTGATATTGACGATTGATTTCTAGGTGGTCATTTAAATGTTTTGACTTTACGTGGTGGTAAATCTCTTTTTGTAAATCATTCATGAGGTTTGCAGTTTCTATTTCTCATGGATCGCTTGCTACTTTGCACTCACTCTAAACCAACTTTTATGGATTTTTATAAATTTGTCATCGTACGTGTTCGATTGAATCGTTGCAAAAATGCTAGATTCCTGTTGCCTTTTTACGTTTGTATAAGTTAATATTTTTGAATGTTTTTCTGCATTTTAAACAGACACATAAACTTGTTTGACCGGAGATTGTCACTGATTTGGTACAACTCCTAGTGAGTGGTTAGGAGTAAAAGATTGGATAAAGTAAAGAGAAATCAATATGATACCACCGTATATCAACGGGAGCTTTCTTTTGGGCAAGCGTATTGCGTTTTTGGAAGGCTTCAAACCGCAAGAAAAAACTGCATAAAAATCAAATATCTTCAAATGAAAAAAGTCGGCGAGCATTCTACAGCAACAGCTCCCCATCAACCAGCCTTGTTTTTATAACATACAGTGCAACTAAAATAATTACTCCTAGAACTAATTCGAAAAGCCAGACCTACTGCAGGACTTTCTTCAAAGGTTTGATTCAAATGTATGAATTCATTAAATTGACTGCAACAGCGAGCAGCCTTTTTCAGGAGGTTGGCTTTATGTGCAGTTTGTAACGTTCAGTAATTTGGTTTGATTCACAGGAACTGCAAACGCTCCTGTATTTTGTGTTACGTGAAAAAGCATTTTAGGCAGGGTTGTTTGCCCTTCAGTTTGATTAGTTCTATTTTTTTGACTTTAAACAAAGTTTTAAGTGACATAATACAGACGTTCCTGCAAATACTTACAATCAGCAGTACGTTTAAACTTAATATTTCACTGTAGGCCTACTAATGATCATTGCAGTGATTAACGAAAGTTCTGCACTATGATTCATACCTGCAGAAATCAAATGAAATGAGGACATTTCGTCTGACAGGTGTTTTGTCGGCAGGTACACCTAAAACTCAATTTAGAATTAGAAGATTCAATTAGAAGATTTAACTTCTACCGCAGTAGATTTACTTGGGTGCCAGTTCATGCCGTGGTAGAAATCAATTCGTTAGCATTGAGCAAAACAATGTAGGCGTTTCCTTATAAGCCTTTTTCGTAATATTACCTAAAGCAAAGAATTTCCTTAATTGAAGCGGTCTGAAAAATCTCTACAAGCTTTTATTTAGTACTGCACGTTGAACCTGGTGTTTGATATATTAGAAAAATGTTTCCAAAAGATTTGCATACAGCCGTGCAGACCCAAAGAATCAAATATCAAAATTAAAATACTGCTAGTACTTACTGCTTTGCCTTCCATTCATGTTCTTCAAGATGATAAGCTTTTGCGCTTGTAAACAAACGCGACCGCAGGAACAGTACACATACAAGAACGCATGAAGTAGGCTAAATGCAAACAGTGTACAAGACCACACACAACGACGCCTAGGCAGAGATTTGTTTAAAGTGATGCAGAGATTGTTTGTGCCTCAATCACATGCACTTAGAACCCATGAAAGTGTTCCATTTGCAAGTCAGACCGAGACGATTGGACGACAAAGTGATTGCATCTTTTAAGTCTGAATTAACTTGAGACTAAAATATTTCGTGTAAAGCTTGCAAAAAACACAATAAAAATTTAGCTCGTCTCAGGTAGATGCAAAACGTCTGTCATTGTACCAATCATGGGCGCAATTTTGTTGTGAAATGTGGGGGCACATCTTGGTGTAAAACCAATATATTACGATACCTAAAGAGAAAAATGTGCGGGACATGATATATTATATTCCCACTGTCTGAAAAAGTGGGGGGACGCGTTCCCCGTGCCCTCCACCTAATTGTGCCCATGGTACCAATCATGATGTGTGCAAACTACGGTAGGTCATGCTGTGCAGCTTACATTGTGTGTACAAACAAACAAAAACCTCTGCTCTCAGGAATAATTTTCCATCCAACGTTTGTCAAAATTGAGGCAAAACCAACAGGCAACTACACAGACTAGTAAATTTCAAGTAAGTCGCTTGTTTATTAAGAAGCATTTTGCTCATGTAAGGTTTTCAACCTTGGTATTATCAGCGACATAGACTACGGGATTTTAAAGTCATAAAGGTTATCAATATTAATAATATTTAATAATGATAACAGCAACAAAGATAAGTAAAACACATATAATCGTAATCTTGTCAGATTTTTTCTTCAAATGTTGCAATGATCTTTGATTGAGGATCTTTGATGTTGCAATGATCTTTGATGTTGCAATGATCTTTGATTGAGATTGAGGGGCCCAAACATAGGCGTAGCCAGGAGGGGAGCCAAAGGGGCCATGCCCCACCCCCAAATTTGTAGAAAACATAGTGATATTGTGCTTTGAGAGGCGTTTTTCTAAAGAAAATAGTGTTATTCGCCTAGAATCAAATATTTTGACCCCCAATTTTTGGGCTGGCTACGCCACTGGCCCCAAACAGCTGAACATTGTTGTCTGAAAATAAAAAAGCATATATCGAGGTCATGACAGAACATCAGCAGGCAACTGCAGCACCAATGAAGAACATGCTCCAAATGATGAAAAGGTCAGCAATGACCTGTCAATAAAGATCTCTTGTGAAACAAGGCTATGCAGCTGTAGAGATCTTTGCCTGTGTGATTTCAAAGTTTTATGCTGGTAAATATAAGAGAGCAACTGAAGTGGTAGGGGTGAGCAACGCCATCCTGTTCGTTCAGCAAAGGTTTCGAATATTTAATCCAAGGCATGTCCAGACCTATTTCTACGAGCAGAATCGATGTTGAATCAGGGGCGGATCCAGCCTGTAAGTTTAGGGGGGCGATTTCAGTAATATTTGGCAGTAAAGTCTCATTACGAGTTCACTACTGTAAGCGACATGAAGTATCCCTCACAACACTGCTTTGACAAAACAATGGACGTCAACATGGCCTTATATCGCGAACGCTTTTTTCCGAATTGTACAAAATTATGGTGAAAAAAGTTACTTTCGTAGGTTTTAGGGGGGGGCGATAGTCCCACTCTCCCTCCCCCCCTGGATCCGCCCCTGTGTTGAATCAACATGTAGCGTCATAACATGAGTAACGCTGCACGTGTAAGGGCATATACAAAAAACTGCAACAAACCTATGGTGCTTACATTTCTAGTTGGTGCTTGTAGTTCTAGTTTTCCTCTTCATGTTACAAGACAATCCGAGAAATTTATTTAAATAATTCAAAGGTTTTCTAAAAACGAACAACAACATTTGTTTACAAAAGCTATCTTTCATTCTTGGAACATGCTGCAGTAGTGGATTGATTGCTGCGTTTCTCTTCAGAAATATCGACGTATTCCAGATTTAGTCAATCTTAAAATTATAATGTTTCATAAACACACGCGAACCCAAAACTAAGCAAATTAAAGTTTAGATTTAAGTGTTAGATTGCGACATTTATAAAAAGCTGAAAGATCATAAAAGAAAACGTTTTGAAAACAAAAGTCTGTAAACGGTGTAAGGTTTTGCGTTATGACATTGTTTGCTGAAGCTTAATGTGCTCCTTTGACAATAAAAAATAACCGTGTATCCAGTTGCAGCAATGCTTCGCATTTTCTAGGTAAACATCTTCCACGGAACGGCAGGTCGATTATGATAGGTTGTCAGAAAAGAACGATATTTTTTGTCGTTGTATAGACATAGAAAGAACTTAAAGTTATAATCAAAACGGCAATAGATATTTTATCAGACAAAAATACCCCTATTATAAGGTCGATAGCTATTTTAACAAAGGTGGTACGAGTGAACGTTGATTGGAAACTTGAAGTTTAAGAGGACTTGTGTTTGCGGAATGTATTGATCGACCGGAAGATTTGTCGTTTCTTGTGTGTGGCGGGAAGTGGTGAAAGAGAAAGACTTAGCGTTCCAAAAATGCAAAGAAAAGCAGTGGCCAACTCACTTGGAAAGCATTTTGGAGTAGGCGGCTCTGTTTTTTGCTGAATAATTCTCATCTGTTCCTACTTTTCCAGGTTACGTCATTCATTTCTGAGCATATTAACGTTATGTTTTGCCCCTATTGTGTATTCGTGGGACCCAGAGTGACCTAATTGTTTTCAAGAATCATGGACACTACCAAGAACTTCAAAAGGAAAAGAAAACATCCGGTAAAGAAACAAATGTTCATCCCACTCGCGTGTAACCTACTTTGGAGGGTGACAAGTGGCCAGGGCAGGGGGCGCCTATTTCCACTTACTCTAAGGCGAGAGGAACGCTACTATTTTCGCCGCGAAACTACATTGGTGACAAGTCATTGACAGCACGTTGCGTGAAGCATTTACTTGCACCCATCCATTAATACCGATTACCGAAAAAAAACGGGGCGCAGGATAGACTCCAGGTGCGGTTTCTCAAGTCTTTGGTATCACCCGACTGGCGGCGCTCTCAACCCACAGAGTCATTTAACCTGTTTCCAGAAGCGTGCTCGTGCCAAACTGCTGAGTCGCAGCAGGAAGAACGTTGCCTTGTATCGAAACTAGTTCAGTTTTAATAAGGTATGTGTCACGTCACATTTACTACGTCATCAAACAAATATGTTTTTGCATCAGTTAACTAAAAGTCACTCATCTTCATTAGCAAATGGAATAAATGAAAGCAACCAACGGCAAGCAAGTTATTGGAACCTCGCCCACCAACCTCAGCAAGAATATTACACGTACTGGCTGTTCGACGTGATCGCGCAAGTAGCTATCCCGAGCGAATAATCTACAAGCCATCGCCAACTCGTGCGCCGTGATAAACGCTTGCTTCCGGCAATGTTAAACACTTTCGACGCAATCCCAGAAATACAGTAAGAACCCAGAGCGATTCCTATGCTTCTGGCACACTGTAGGAATCGCTTAGGTTAAAGCCCTTATCAGATAAAGATACAACCAATTCAGCATGTTGAACTATCTTATTGCTCATTTTTTAATCTTAGGGTTAATTTATATCGGAGAAAAGTGCAATTTTTCGGCAGGTGCTTTTTATAGACACGTAAACTTCTTTATACTTTCAAACCTACAAAAATGCTCTACGAACTTTCATGATTCATAATAAATAGTAAATGTGTTTCACAGATATTTGCAAAAACTGCGAAAACAAATAAGACGAAGTTGAAGCAAGAAATAAGATATGTTGAAAACAAGTGGTAGTTCGTGGTAAAAACTCAGAACACTTCATGCAATATTCACCATCTTGTTTCAATAGACAAATGTGAATATAGCAGAAGTTCATTCTCAGAAACTCGAACAAATTTTTGGTTGTCCATAGACTCGAGAAGCATCCAATGTTATATATTTACCTAATTATAGCGTTAAAATTACAATCCAAATCCTGGTTAATGATTAGACAAAACGTGCCAGGGCTTGTATCGACAATTTTCTTTACTAATATTTTCCTTGCATTTGAACACCTTAACTGCCTTTCTCTTGCATACTGTAATCATTGAAGTAGTTTTCAATTGCAGAAGGTGGTAGACAGTGAATAACTGATTTTATACAAAAACAGATTGAACATGTACCCGTAATGAAATAACGTTGTTTTTCTTTCAATAGAAATTTTTCAATATTATGCAGGTCTTTTCCATCTAAAAATGACATGACAAAATCTGAACAGATCAGTTTTGAAACAAAAACATAGCCATTGATGTAGAAAAAGTTTTTTGTGGGCATC
>JGI24021J15306_10008492_pt1 | contig 12643 bp, 9 predicted proteins | sample Ectturendosymbi1_FD_15306 | JGI IMG/M metagenome (IMG submission 15306) | reverse complement strand
ACACTAGTCAAACTTATCAAATTTCCTGCGGAACACCTGACGATCTTTCACGGAACACTAGTTTTCCGCGGAACACCGGTTGAAAATCACTGCCATACAGTATAATGGATCGAGTGCTGCTGAAAAAACAATGTCCTGCAGTATACCATGGATGTTTGTGTTATCTACAGCAAGACGTTACTGCGGATGTTTGAACAGGTTGTCAATGCGATCGACGTTTTTGATTTGGTAAAATGGTTCTTTTTTTCGTATTTATCCATTGCATTTCTAATCTGCTTTAGCTTTGTTTTGCGTCACGTAGGGAAAAGCAGGACCGTTTTTATTGTCATGATGATTACCAATGACATTAATTTAAGCATTTCAAAAAATGATTTTTTTGCCTCCGCATGCCAGACACCAAAACATCTTGCATATAAGAACAGGGACGTTCCTGAGCATGCTGCAGCTGCGAACATATGGTATCAGCAGATCGATGGCGGAGGAGTTTGGGGTGCAGGGGGGGCGCAAGCGCACCGCCGAAAGTTTTGATTTGTCGAAACTTCGGGCGCAGAAGTTTCGACACCTTATTTTTTTTTAGCAATAAATGATTGCGAATGAAAAATAAAAGTCAGACTTTTTTATGTCAGAACTTTAAGAAAGCATGTCATTAACTTCGTCTTTTGAGAGTTCGTTAGATTTGACGAGAAAATACCCTACGCACCGCCAAACATTTTCCTGCTTCCGCACCAATGCAACAGGTTATGAAAATAATCCCAATTTCAATTTTTACAATTTTGTATCTGTATTCGAAAACTTTGGTAAATCACTTCAAAACAAGTGTGCTGCAATGAAAGTGCAGCGTTGTTTGTAGGGAGGTCGTTGTTGTAGAATGCAGAATGTTGCGATGGGGGACGCATGCAGAATTGCTGCAATCACCAAACGCTACAAACACAACGAGGCAGCCTAGTCGTTGTGTGAGCTGCTGTTCTGTCTCCTGACTAAACTACCTGACATTTTAAGCTGCTGAGCTGAAGGAAGGTGGTTACTCTCAACCTTTTCAAAGTTCGTTTCACAGATTTCCAGGTGAACAAATCTCTATTTAGATGAGGCTTTTACCAGCAGCAATACTTTGATGATGACGCGGTAACACAACAAGCAAAACGTGGTCCGCACGCTAGACAATACGAAAACTTCACTACACTGGTGAAACGAGGTCAGCGCACCAGATCTGTGCGTCAGCACAAACGCAGCGAATAAAGAATCGGTCAGATCCAAAACACATGCACGCAAAACTGCTTTGACGCAATGAGTTGACACAAAGAAGCCAGCACGTAAAATAATGCTTAGTTTTAAAAAATAGCAAAATAATCACAAAATCTGAAATTCCCATTTGTAGTACGAATTGTTGACATTCACTATAAAAGGTTCATTGCAGTAGCAAGAACGTATTTCGTATGCTAAGACTCCAGTTTTCGAATACAGCTTCAAATTGCAAGTGTTTGAAACGGGAAACTGAAAATGGGCAGCAGTGTCCAGCATTTGTGATGAAGTGTGCGTTTAAGATTCCATTGCAAAACAAGTTACTGCTATAATACGCAGAAACACCTTCCACGTTGAAAATTTCTCTACTATTTCTTTTTTGAAGGATTCCGGAAACTTAAGTTAAACCTCATGCTTATTGGTTTCCAGTAGATTCGTATAACACATTTTCTTTTTGTTCTTGATTCACGATTCCTTTTGCAGCACTGCACGTATTTTCCGCGCCTGCGTACAAAATGTTATCAACACATCCGCTTTCGCTTTCATTCCATCCAACCTCCACACTCAATTCTTTTATTTCTTCATGCGAAATGTCCATTGCAGTGATGTAGACAGGATCTTCGGATACTCGGTTAGGTTTGTCCGTTGCTTGTGGGTTTGCATCGATCACGGAATAAATGGTCGATCCTCCGTTTGAGATTTCCACGTTTTCTGACTTCATCTGGAGAGATATTTCTTTACCCTTCTGTTTTTCCTTATCCTTCTGTTTTTTCCTAAAAGAAAGGCATTCCGCCTATTAAAGATTTGCAATTTCAGAACAATGAAAATTCCAACACGGTAGATCATCACAAACTGATAGCGACTGGAGTAGTAATTGCAAAGTTTGTTGAACTGAGCTTTTATTCATAATGTCTTTGCTGTTACGGAAAGGGGTCAATAGCTCACCTTTACGGTTGTCTACAGTTTCAGAGGTTTTTAATTAAACACGTCAGAACAGTTAATCATAGCGAATTTTATCTTTCATTTTGAAAAAAAAATTCGAAACGTCAGAAATAGTGTTAAGTTGGCTGTGAATTTTTCATAGTAACCCTTCATCAATTCTCACATTTCTTGGTTTGTTCGGTAAAACAACAGCACCAAAATCAATGGTAAAAATAGGAAATCTCCCACCTGCTGTAGAGTTTGAAACTGACAGCTGTGATTATAGCAACCGCCACCACTGCGCCCAACAGTGAACCGACCACTGTCCAAGTATCAGTTGTCTTAGAATTTGATGTTGTTCCTGCGAAATTCAGCAAATCTTTTTCAAAACTTCCAACAATAAGGCAGACATTTCATTTTGGTTCAATAAAATTCTAAAATTCATTGTTTGTCTGTACGTGACTATTGTGCTTCAAGCATGAAAATATACTGAAATTATCTTTGCCAGAAAAGAAGATCTTTCGGAGGATGAGCTATTAACCTTTTCCGCCTTTTTTTGTTCCATCCAAAAAATTCGTATTAGTGGTTGAACGAAGAGGAGATGTACATGTACCATCCAGGATTTTTGACTCACTTCTGCATTTGCAAACACTGGTCTCCACCTATTAAGAGAAGAATATAATGAAATATTTAATGGCTTCTCACACGTAAAAAATATTTAGCAGTGCAATTGCAGTATCTGTTGTAAGGAAGTCAGATTATTTCCTTCTATTGGAAACACAACTTTTATTTTAAGGATTTTTATGAAAGATGCCAAGAATCATGAGCAGCCTATTAGAATGATACAGCTCTGCGAAATCCTTCTGGCGGTTCAATGTTACATGTGTGTTTGCAAACAATGTACTGCTTTTACTGTTATTTAAAGTCTCCTGGCATGCAGCTGATGCCTGCTATTATGCGACTTCTCATACTTTATAACAAAAGCAGAAGTTTACAAAATGCAGCGGTCTNCCAAGTGAAAGAAAAAGGGAAAACGAAACAACTTTGACTGAACGAAACCAAATTAAGCCGGTAAAAAGCAGTTTGCTCTATATGTAGATTACGTACATATTTGAGTATGATTAGGACCAAAACTACAGTTTTGCGCTATTACGTGCGTATTGTCGTTAAGTTAATCTTCATGAATCCCTATGCTAACCCCAGTGTATGGAGTGTACTTCTGGCCTCAATAGCCGTGCAGAATGTAGCACTGAGCCACATGAGAAAATGCAACAAATAAGTGGCGTTTTCTTAAATATACTAAGCTTATGAAATATTGTTCGAGGTACTGCGAACGTAGTGGCATGGTCCAAACCCCACTTTCCATCGTTTGACCCTATTAAAGGTCAAACCTTCTGCAAATGACTGAGCGTTGATAGCTGGGCACCCACAATGCCACGTTTTATTACCAACCTACTGAAAATCAAACTCAAACAATGTAATGGCTTATTTAAAAATCCACGAAAGCTTAAGACAGTCATCTGATTGAGTTTTCGCAAATTTCGTTAGTATACGTTGCAGACTCTCGTAACATTTCAATTTCTTGAACTTACAGCAAACGTAACTGTTTCTTCACTTGCGAACCCATCCAGCGGCAACAGGAATTCTAGAAATCGTGAGTCTGATGTTGTTGCCATATTTTCAGTAAAGACGTAAGTGTAGCTGGTGTTGGTGAGGGAACTTGCCGCAGTCGCCTAAAACAACATGTTTTGACTTAAAATCGCGATTTGCTGATACATAGAAGTTTTATTCCAGCAATAATGCACGATGCAACGCTTTCAAAGCAAAAGATTTGAAATCCCTTTTGAAAACAGTATTGTTATCCAATTTTGCTTCCAGCTAAAGAGCTCTAAATAACCTATGAGGCAAAAATGTGACTAATCCTATACGCAGCGGTTTTGAAATACATAAGGAGGTGCGAAACACCAAAACATGTCTAAGATTAGAACAAAACTTCCTAAAAAGCATTTTAATTCTGACATTTAACTTTAGATATTCATTAGGTAGTTTTTCAAGTTGCAGTAAAGCAGTGACTACCTATAGCAGGGAAAAAAGTCTGGCATAATACTGAAAATGCATTTCTAAAACAAAGAATTTGTTTTTTCATAGCATTTCCTCATTCTTTTTGTCCCTAATTTTTTCTACAAAAGATTAATCTTACGTAGAAGGTAACATTCGCCGATTCTCCAGTTCCTTCAAAGCTTATGGAACAAGCCTGTGAAGAGTTGTTAACATAGGCTTGTGTGAAATGACGTTGCCTGTCGCAACCAGTTTTAACATCAAAATACGTAGAGACGTTGAATGGGCTGCATCCTTCAGCGACTGCAGTGACCTGCAAAAACTTTATGTCTTCAACAACATGTTTCTTAAAGTTTTGGGACAACAATATAGCAAAAAGAAGATCGAGAATCATGAAAAATACTGTAACACCTCGGCGCATGGTTTCGAATAGCTTTTGAACAATTGATATCTAAGTAGTTTTTGTCCATATCTAACTGCGACACCTCAACAAGTATGGGGGTGTATTTTGCGTTATCTTCCGCGTCAGTTCTTTGGGCAAAATATCCGATGATCTGATGGTTGCAGTACGATGTATTGAGCAACAACGCTTTTATTCTAAGTGATCTTAAGTTGTTTCAGTAAAAAGCTCTAGGTCTTTTGTAGTGTCGAGGAATCAGCCGACTGTGCTCTGCTTTAATCTTTTTGCGATGATTCAAACTTGCACGTATCTATATTCAAGTGAGCACTCTACAAAATGGGGGTAAGCAAGGAATCGATGAGCAAAATTTTAATAGGAAATGGATTTCACTTAAAATTACGCAACCTCAGTCCATATTGAAATAGCATTTTTTATTTTACCTGTTTCAACTGAAGCTTGTAATCGAGCTATCAACCTTCAATTCATTCTATCTAATTTTTCAAATATATTTGAATAACGATAGATTTTACTTTAATGATAGACTTGAATAAGGACTGAAGATGCTATATTTTACATGAAATCAATTTCCTATTAAAAATTTGTCGATCGATTCTTTACTTACACCCATTATGGAGAGGTTATTTGCTGGGTTTTGTCACGAAATGTTCAATAATTTTGGAAGAAATTAAACCGAAAAGGAAATCTACCCGATTTACCGTATAAACGTCCATGATAATTCTTTTGGAAAAGTGCACCATGTTTTGCTCTAATTTACCTACGATTAAGTTTTGAAATGTGCACCATAATGATCAGTGACAGCAAAATCGTCTTTCAGAAATTTTCCTTTCAAAACAGTGCACCTTGAAAACGTATTTTGTGTCTTGTTGAAGCATGCTAATGGTCAGGAATGAAGCGTTAATGGTTGATGTTCTTCTTGAACCATTCCAATCACTGATAACCTGAAAACAAATTACGTTTAATGATGCTTATAACGCTTCAGAGAATTTACAGTTGATATCTTGGCACCAACAAGGTTTTGATAAGATACAATCCTCACTGCGTTTGACAACTAACGCAGAAGCACTTTGTGAGATTGTGCGAGTCTAATTTTACAGATCAAATTGACATGGAGGCCATCCTCAGCGATCAAATGATCAAATGATCAAGCAGATGCTTAAAATCAAAGTTTATTTTAGGTAAATAATTTTTACATAACAAATGTGCAATTTGATCTGTAAAACTTAAAATCGTTTATTTTTCAAAGGTAAAATTATCTCCCTACTATTGAAATGTGTTTGCGTTGTAATTTTTCTGAAATACACTGGGCATACTTTATTGCAATCAATACTTCTTAATTTGTGATTTACAGTAAAATCATTCCTATTTTTGCAAAAAATCTGGCAAACATACGTTTTCTGAAAGCAGGCGATTGGTGGTAGTACACCGTGCTTGTACGTATTGTGGTGAAACATAAACACAAAAGCGAAGTAAAGAAAGAGTTGGAGGGTGCGTACTGTGTTGTGAGCAAGCATTGACAATTAAATATCAAGTGGATGAAGGCATAGACATTTTCAAAAATATTTCAAACGTTTTAAATATGTGATTGACATGCCGTATTTACTGAATTGTAAGCAGCCTCTTATTATTTTTTTTCATTTCGTGCGGCTTACAATCAGGGGCACCTTAAAATCGAGGGTGGCTTACATTTTTTTCTTTAGATTTTCAAAATGTCTAGATGACACCCGGTCTTTCCTTGGCTACGTTTTGTTGACCAAACCCTCGTTTCGCATTATCTTTCTTCTCTTCAGTATCATGCGCACATCCGTCAAAGGAGGGATTATGATGAACAGAAGGCAGTCGTAGTGGTGAATCATCATTACCAGGGTTGCTAGTCTAACACGAATCATGCTATACACGAAAATATCTCAGAAGCTCAGGTAACCTATGGCGAAATGTGGTTTTCAATCAAGTGCGTCTTACATTAATTTTTGAACACCATTTCGTGCGGCTTACAATCAAGGGCGGCTTACAAATGAAGGGTGGCTTACAATCGAGTAAATATGGTATGGATATTTTCAAATATAATATTTTACACCTCTTGCTATCCACAGGACCAAAGGGGTATCTTTGAAACAATGAGGTATCAATTCAATATTTGTCAAATCAAACACCGTCTATAGCAATTTGATGATCGAGCTCGCTTTGTCAGAATTTTTCTCTACAGATAAATGGATATTAATCCTTCATTGATTCGTTATTTGATCATTCGAAATTCTGAATGTGTGAGGGGCCAAATGTTTTGTTATTAGAGTCACCGCCAACAAAGTTTACAAAATAATTCAGGCGACCTTGAACTAGGGCACAATTTAAAAATTCTTCAGATTAGGGACAAAATATTGATTTGTGAAAACAGATAGAAACAATGTCTCGTTCAACGAGATGTACGCATAAAAGTGTATTTTTATTTTTATTTTCGTTTTGACTAGGAAAATCGTCTATTTTCGGATTTATTTTGAAGACTGCCTGTCGAAAGGAATCTTTTCCCAGCAAAGAATCAGACAAGATCTTACAGAGTGTATATTTCGCCTACCGCAGGAGGGCATCATCAGCTCGTATTAAAATAGAACCAATTTTTAACGCAACGTAAACTTTGATATTCAAAACGCTTCAAACCAAAACGGTATGTTTTGAGCAACGTCAAATTGCATAAATTCTTAGGTTTTGTTAAACAAAGATACGAAATTGAGCAAAGCAGTTGTACCTTGAAAAAAAATATTAACGATGTAACTATCATTTTCGACCGTACTTTAAACATCCTTATCGACACAGTGTAAAACGTTCCTGGAAAATGTGCAATTTGCATTTGGCAGCATTTGAAATTTTAGATCTGTCACCATGACATCCTTATTTGTTCTTTTCTAAACAAATTTTGAGGGTGCTTAGGAAAACCTTTGTGCAATTCCATTCACTTATGCATTGCATAGAAGTTTCAAAAGTATCACTTCACAAAATAAAGGACATACTCTCCATGAATATTTGGATTTCCTTAAAAGTTGTTCAAAATTTGCGTCCAGCTTGAAGGAAGCATGGACGTTTTCTTGGCATTTAAAGCTTCCATATGAGGGTAAAACTGCAGAAAAATAAAAGTGTTTTCTTACAAAAAAACGCAGATAAGATTTCAACAAAATTTTCCACAATTTCGCTTTACATTACGCCAAATATTAAAGCAGCAAACTTATTATGTTAAACAACCTCTTACACTTCACTTCACAAGCGTAGTGTGTCTTTTGGTCGTCAGTAACATTGACTTTTGTCCATTTGTTTGTACGAGATAGAGCCATTCCTCTGGGCCTAACACGAATGTACGTGACAACTGAAAAGAAAGAATATAGGATGCGATTTGGACATGCGTGCCAATTTTCCAGCGTTTTTACAACCATATGCAAACACCTACCGCTATGCTGTATGACCGTAAGACTTTCTTTGCTGAAATGTCTATCTTATTGTAAACTCCCAAATATTGTAAAGTCCTGACTAGCACAATTTTGCTTCAAACGTTCCAAAGCAAAATGTTTATGCGGCTATGCTGAGGTGTGTGTATTTTAGGTTGTATCTTGGATGTCTAAACAGTTCACTTTCACATCGCAAAAAAGGTGCAAAAGTTTCTATTAAGTGACTACCACATCAGAATAGGGATGACCAGAGAATTGTATCAGGCAAGTTGCTGCCACCTTGAATTGAAGCTTGGAATCGTGTCATCAACCATCTCTGCAGATGCGATGAGAACATTTTCGAACTTTCAACTCTGCAACGAGCTGACCCAAAGGAACGCTCCACTAGCTGCAGCTCAGTCTGATATTTATCAAAGTAGCATGGGACTCCTACTCGATGGTGATCCCTGCATGTGAATCCTGATCTTAACGTAACATCCATGCCCGTAACACAATGATACAACATATCTGCACGGCATCACGGAAAGCATGGCGACACGAAAGTTTGGCGATGTGAAAACTCTAGGAAATACTTGGGAGAGGATGCGATGAACATGAATCCAGGCTTCTGTGGCTGCAATTACGTATGCATATAAAATTTCCAGGACAAAACTTTACTGCGGCTGACTGGTCCATACTCATTAGTTGCACAAAATGTCGTAATGAATGCTATGCAAACAAATTTAAAAATTAAAGGCAGACAATGAAGATATTCAAGGGCTTTATTTGCACAGATGAAAATGTGGTGAAAGAGTGATATTTCATAAATGCTGAATTTAAATTTTTTGCTTTGCATCTGCAGCTGCAGGAAACCTGAAAAAGATTTATTTTCAAAAAATATGCACATCGCGTGAGTTGGGTTATATGCAAATCACGTACTTTCAAATCATATTTTGTGTGCTTTGCGGTGAAAGATACTTGTTCGTTTTAAGAAATATGCGAAATCAATTGTTTCGGAAATAATATTTTTAAGTTTTAAATGTCACAGCTCGTGTTCTGATTTATTCATTTTAGTCTCGGATTTGCTTTCTTTCTCTACTCTTACTTTAGCCTTGCAACTTTTCACCCGTAAGCGCTGCTTGCAGATTTCAGGACTGAGGAACCATAGTTTTACGTGAAATCGATTTCCTACTAAAAAATCTCATCTTATGCAGAGTCTCTTAAATTAGCTCCACGTGGTACGTGGTTTCAATGTGTTTGATAGCTTTTATTGAGGGCATGCCCGAGCGGGTATTAATCGAGTTTTGTCTTTTCAATTTACACCTAATCCAATTAAACTTTCGTTTGTCCAATTAAGTTCGCCTCTTCGATGCGGTTTTAACCTTTATTCTGCTTTCAGTTTTTGTTATTTAAAGTTGTGACACCATTTTCGTTTGATCAAACTGGACATGCGTTTCAAACCGTGTACTAAGCAGAGTGAATGCAAATCGAAACCTCTTCACAAACGACTATTCGCATGTTGTAGCTAGTACTGCTACTTGAAGTGTTGTTTTCCGAAGCAAACTACCCTGAAGTGAGTCAGAACTGTCCAGTTTCACAAAAGCACTGCTCATTGCGATGGGTATAGCTTAAGCAAACAAAAGCATTTTCAGATCACTCATCACATTTCCCTTGCAGTGTCAGTAATTTGGTTTATCCTGTTCTATAACAAAGTAAATTCAACCGACTCATTTTTGCAGTTTTTAAAAAATTTTACTAAAATTTTGCGTGTTTCCCTCACGTTAGCATTAACTTACCTTTTTACGGTTTAACCTTTTCCAAAGTAGCAAACAAGTTCAAATTTTAGCAGTGTGAAAACGTACATCTCATCAACAGTCTTATTTATCAGTTGCATTTTTCTTGTACAGGAATCTGATCAAGGACGTGAATGCTGTTTACATCTTCGAACTGATGTCCCTGGCCGGCGCGGGCGCCGGCCACTTCAGTGGCCGGTAAATTTTAATCAGCCATAACTCGTGAACGGATCCAGCTGGAAAGCCAGTGAAAACATCCCTGAATCCAAGAGACAGCAAGGAATCGAACGAGAACGACAAAAATGTATCTTTACCTTTGAAATTTTTGAGAAAAATCCATATTTGTGCATTTGCCGTACTGAATTTTAGCAAAATCCGGAGTAAATGCTAAAAAACGCACACCCCATCCCGTCTAGCCTATCCGATCCGGTTTTTGGCGCTTCGCCGACCGCTGGAATACTCATCAACAGGGTACTTTCGAAAAAAGTCGATTTGGGCCGTTTCCAGGGGGAAAATGTGGGAGTCTAAACGCGTAGGTTGGAAAATGTGACTTTTAGATCACAGTCTGAGGTCCAGAGAACCCCACATTGGCGTTAATGAGGTGCTGAGTGGCTTAAGTGTTCTATAGGCTATTCTGAAGATTTAGAGACCTTGGGAAGGCTGCTAGCCTAAGAGGTTGGGAAGTTATTGCCAAAAACAGACCCTGGAAACTGCTCGGCCACCTAGTGGATATTTTGATTTTTTCTCAAATAAAATATTCATGTCAAAATTTTGGCCTGAAATTTGGTGGGATGTTCCAAATACACCTTTCTGCGAGTTTGGTGGGGTTGGCGGGTTCCGACTGGCAAAAAAGTCATTGAACCTCAAAATATCCCGAATTCCGAGGTTTTTGCCCCCTTGGGCCCCTCCACAAAGTGAGTGTTAACCTTATTGATCATCATTGTAAGGTAAGGTCTTCACAAACATTTTTTATGTAGAAAGTTTGTTTCCAACGTGTTTGGTTTATTGAATGGACGCAACTAGGTTTTTTAGCCTAGGCAAAAAAAATTTTTCCCCGGAAATCACATCACAAGGACGTCTTCCGCTCTGTAGCATTATGAACCGAAAAGGTCATGTCAAAGGTAGCTCTCGATATTGGGAAATTGTCATCAACCTTCTCTTGTCATTAGACGCAAAAACAAGTGCTCTTCAGACAAGCTTCACACACTCAGGCAGTAGATCTTCTTGTCTTTCTTTAACAATCTGTTTATTTTCAACCAAATTGAATGGCATATTTATTCGTTGAGAACAAATGTCATATAACACTGTAATTCTTAAAGCTTGCCACCAAGCGTTGATAATGAAGATTGTAGTCTGAAGCCTTGTTAGCGATTTTGTGTAGCGAGATATAGTTCAGATAAGGCAACGGGTTAGTAAACGTCGTTCTCGGAAAAAATGCTTGTAACAAATAAAGACTACTTTATACTTTAAATCGAAGTTTTTTCCGACTTTCCGCTATGCTCATGATTCTTGGTGATGGCTGGCAAACAGTAATCTAATTTGCAATATGCAGAGATGGGAGTCAATTACTACCCAACTACCACTCTACTCTTTTTGTGCATTGCTGCGTTTGAACCGTTTCTTTGATGATAAAAATGCGTTTTGCATTTTGCTTATATTGTTGACTGATGAGTTTGCTACGTGAATGAAAAGATGGTTGAACGAAACATGCTTTAAGTTAATAGAAGTAAACGTTGCAAGATACACTTTTCGTGTCGGTAACGACAGACAATGCTTGAAAACCAATAACTGTCTTGTTTGGTCAAAATAAAAATCAGCAGCAAAAATTAAACTTACCTTGATTTATATCCAATTCGTAAACTTGATTGGCCCATGGACCACCTTTGCCATGTTTGAGGCATGAGGTACTTGGTCCGTTCTTTTTATAGGTTTTATTGGCGTGAGAAGAACTCGCGCACCATCCTCCATTCTACAATGAAGATTTTCTATGCTGTATTAACAACGGCACGACTATGGCACCTTCGTTTTTTTAAACTGATGAAATAATTTTTTACCAAAATTAATAGAAAAGACAGTCAGCTCGTATGCCTTGTTATCAAATCTAATTTAGAAGAGGTGGTGAACTGAAAAATTCGTAAAATATATATATTTCATTAGGTTAAAAATAGTTGCAATTCCGTAGTTCACTAATTTGTTATCATATGCAATTTATTTATTACTTGCATGGTTGAACATTGCGAAAGGTACAGTGAAAAAATGTAATTCAACAAAGCGCTGTCTGTCGTTACCGAAACACTTTTAAGAGGATTTTCGGTGGTGGGAAACTCCCTAGTGGTGGGAAAACGCTGCGTAAAATTTTTACAAAGCCTTGACGTTGGATTCTTTTATATGTCGCTGAGCTTTTAATTTTTTGTTTGATGTGCTTGTTTCCGCATGTACTTTTTATTTTTAACCTGATAAACCGTGTTTACATACTTTCGCTGCAGCATATTTACAGTCGTGGCCAAAAGTTTAAGACCAAACAGAGAAATTTTATAATTTTTTGAAAGTTTAAGACCAAACAGAGAAATTTCATATTTTTTTGATCTCGTAGCGTAATGAACGTACGCAGGTGTTTCCGATCTATAATTTTCATAGATAGGCGTCATATTTATATATTTTTATTCATTTTACATAAAAAATATCAAAATTCAGTACTTTGTATGTCCTCCTTTGGCCTCTAACACCGCCCTGATCCGTCTCGGCATGCTCTCGATGAGGTTTCGGCACAGCTCTGTGGGCATGTCGAGAACCCAGGATGA
>JGI24021J15306_10008488_pt1 | contig 12645 bp, 10 predicted proteins | sample Ectturendosymbi1_FD_15306 | JGI IMG/M metagenome (IMG submission 15306) | reverse complement strand
CAAACCATCAATGGATTCAGCAACTCTTCTAGTTTGGATAAGAAATATTCAATTTGGGTGTGGACTTTTATCTTGGTGACGTCACAAAGAGGGCATGTTTTTAATGTTTGACCAACTTCAACTGGCCCTGCGCGCCAATCCAATGAGACGTTTTTTGGCTCAAAATTGTTTTGGAAACACGTCGATCATCCGCGGTTTGAGATCCCTTTCCTACCATGTTTGCAACCAGGGTGATGGCCCGAAAACCCCGTTGTGCACAAAAATCCAAAAACTGAAAAAAAAGATGAGTCTCCTACTGGCGGAGACGCTTATGCTAGAGATTTATTCAAACACTCCAAAGACTCGTGAAGCATTGTAGTTTGAACTGAAAATAATCTTTTAATATTTGGGTTCGGGTCTTCGGTGGATGTCGTGAGGATATGGGCATTTTTTAATATTTTTTAGTTTTTCTATAATGTCGTCATCGCCCGGACAATGAGCAGAAATTGTGGCACAAAATTAGATTGGATTCTAGGTTGTGATATAAATCAGTAGAGCCCTAGATGGACTTCTTCGCGTTTTTTGTGCCCATGTTTATGTCGAAAGACCCTTAATCCTCTTAAAAATTCCCAGGGAATTAGCGGGGATTCACATTAATTATATCTGCTTATTTTGCCTTATTTATTTCATACAATTCATATGTAAATCAGTTAATATTAGTATTTCTGAAGACATTGCATGGTCATTATTGAGCATTTCCATGATTAGACACATTACATTTTACTTAAATGCAGATAAATTTTGATAGGATATTGAGTAACGGAAAAACTATTCACAGCAAATCCTTCCACTTTCCAATAAGGAAGATACATACACTTTCTTCGGAGGGGTTGATTTGCTAAAATCAAATGCTCTTTGCAGCTTTCGATAAACATTGAACGATGTTTTGTTGGAATAGTTCTTGCAATTAATTTATATACGAATCACTGGAGTGCACTTATCGTTGTGTATACGTTGTGTAATATATGCACACGAAATTTTGTTTTTGTCGCATCTTCACAGACACGCTGTGAAGATGTCAATGAAAATTTTTAATAAACCCTGCGGTTTTCCCCGAATGAGGCTATGTATTGGCTTTAATGCAAAAGCTTATACTGTGTTAGACCAAAATTATTTTTAATAACTTCAATTTCCTACATTTGCTGTAAATCTGAAAAGAAAGCATTGGACGAGTTTGCATTCCTTCCAAAGCACTTACTTCATCTCGATAAACAACCTGGGTAAAAATACACACCATGCCCACTAGTCTGAAGATTTCGACGTTTCACTGCACTGCACAGGCTTGTAGGAGAAGCAACGGTTTCATGTCTTGGTGGGTATTCCGAACAAGGTTTTGATTTGTGTTTGCTTACAGTAGGTACATTAGTGCAAGCAATTGACTTGTGTTGCGATGCACAAAGGAATTGCACTGAACCAGTATATCGTGCTTTGTGGCAAGATGGCTGTTGCTGATGATGCAACGTTGAGTTTCCATCCAAAATTTTATTAAAGGAAGTTTTGAAAGCAGGATGAATTTGCACCATGCGGTTGGGTGATTACAACATACGGTTGGGGTGATTGCAGACCAAGATGTATCCAGTATTGAATTTGCGTTACTTGACGCAGTGGTTGGTCGAACAACGCTAGTATATTGCTAGTGAGATATTGGTAACAGTTTAGGAAATCCCTTTTGTTTCACAACCGAGCTTAAGTTACTTAATGTGCTTATATTTTAATTGTATGTAAACTGTTCAAATATTGCATCACTGAGAGTTTATGAAAACGTAAAAATAATGTGTGTGATAAGCCGGTGATATTGCAGAAATATGCAGATACAGAACCATAAATCGAGAAACTCCAGTAGACCGATCAACCAAATACATTCACGAATGTGGCAATGCAATGCCAACACTTGGATTCCAAAACCACGCAAGACGCAGGATGATCCCCAGTAAACGTCAAGCCAAGCGAACTGCATTGTGGAGACCAGGCGCGTATTTGAGTAGAGGAGTTTGTGGCCATCGCCTCCCCCTAAAATCTACGACAATAACTGTATTTGCCATGATTTTGTACAATTCGGAAAACAGTATTCGCGATATAAAGCCATTTTTGTCCAATGCTTTGTCACGACAGTGTTTTGAAGATACTTCATATCTTTTGCAGTAGCGAAGCCGTTATGGGATCTGACTAAATAATACTGAAGTCACCCTCACTAACCTTACGGGTTGGATCCGCCCCGGGTGTAGGCAAAGTATACTTGACAAGCACAGAGATTGCATGATACTACCGCTTCCAATATCTTGCTTTCTGCTTGTAGAGGACGGTGTGGGCATCAAAGCTGCGGTCTGCGTGTAAGCATGGCGTTTTAAATTGGAAGATGCTTCTGTGGGATGGAAGATGTTATGTTGAATGTCGTTTGCCGATTGAATGTAGAATGATCAACTATGTCTATGCATTAGTGTATCTATTTAGGCTAGGGAAGACATGGGCGCTTCTTTGACGCTGGCGTAAGAACACCTCTTTGAAAAATATACTTTGTGACTTTCAGTTTCTTCAATATCTGATTTGCGCCTCATGTACAACCATAAAGTCTGAAGTTACATCACGCCACAGACCTGTATCTAATGCAATATTTCCGGCGTGTTGGCAAGCATTGAGACAACTTGTGGTTTTGTGACACGTATGATGGTTAACTATCGTGACAGAACAGAAACGCTCATCGTACCTATAAGACCTCGTCCTTCTCGCACTCTGACAGTGGATTAAAATTCAGATTACATAGATTTGACCAGTTGGATAAGATGTGCAATTCACAAAATAAAACCTGGTGGGGATGAATTAGACAACGAAAAGAGAATAATGTAGCTATGTTTCTGCAAAAAATAAGATTGAGAAATTAATGAATTCAGCAGTGCTGTTGTTGTCATATATTAGAAAAAATGAGGGACTCAGGACAAAGCCCTGTGGTAACCCGCAAATTTTATTTCAGGCGTTTGAATATCTGTCAATGATTATCACTATTTGCTTCCTGCAAATCAAGCGCGATGACAATAGGTTAAGTAAAGATCCATCTATTCCTAACTATTCCAATTCATAGATTAATCCAGAGTGAATTACCCGATCAAATTTAGTTAGAAATATCCATAAAAAGATCCGTGAAGACAAGCCCCTACCAGAAGCACTATAAAGTTTACGTGTGGTTTCTAAGAGTGGTGTGACTGTACTGTAGATAGTTTTTTAACGGAAACCTAAATTACGTTCGGACAACAGATTTTTACCTTCTAGAGATGAATGAATGTGACGGTGAACAAGTCGCTCGAATAGTTCAGACAAGGAAGGGAACATAGCAATAGGCCTGCAATTTGCGATGCCAGAATGGGAAATCTTTTTTCTGAATGGAAATGACAGTGGCTAATTTCCAAGCGGCAGGATATTGTGCAGTTGAGATAATAAAGTCAAAGAGTAGGTTGAACGGTACCGTTAGGGGTTAGCAACATAGTCTAAGTGAGCGATTTTCTAAATTAACGGGTCCTTTGGATTTGTATGGATCAAGACGGTTAAGGACATAAAAGATATTTAACGGTTCGATGTATATTGGGATGCGCGCATCCGTTTTAGGAGCAAATGATGTAAGCGATAAGTCGACATTCCGAAAAGTAGTTATAGACGCAAAGCAATTGTAATGTATGTTGCGTTTATCAAAGTCTGACTGAAGGGCAATGCCATTAGGTAAAAGAGGTAAGGACCCTGCTGTATCTGCAAAAGGTCGCCAGTGTCGATTTACGATTTTCCATAAGTTGTACTTGCTTCGAGAGAGTGAGTTCAGTCTTTTGGTGATGTGCTTTGGAGTGCGAATTTTGACAGCCTGGATTTTTCGCTAAACCAGATTGCGTATCAGCACTCAATTCCGCGACCTTTAGTGACCAGTTGTAAGTGAAAATACTGCGAACATTCAACTGGCAGATTTCTAGATACATTGACGTTACTAAGGACTAACTCACCGTCAGCAAAGAGTCTCTAGTCTGTGTCGACAATTTTCCCCTGGATTCGCTCTCTTTGTGTGTAGAGTTCGTTTGGCGTATTGAGGAGAGTGAGTCGTTGAGTCTGCATTGCCAATGGAAGGTTCTTTATCATGATACATTTAAACTGTTCAGCATGGGAAGGATGAAAATGGAGTTCCAGTCTTCCATGTTTTGGAATTTCGCAACAATAGGTGGTACAGTAGCAGAAATGGAGGAAGCGATAGGAGAGGTTATCCGTGAAAGAAGATCAACTTTCAAGAATATGATTCAGTCAAGGTTTGACTCAGAAAGCGCCTTTTTTCGGAAATAGATGTACGAATAACCTTTTCAGAAGTCTCAGAATTTCACTTATTCTTTAAGAGGAATGAAATGCAACAGTAATTTAAATTCTTTTCAACGAGGTTCATGCATGTCTGCTGCTTTGCGCGTCTTGGTTGCTTGTAGATGGAGTTCAGTTTGACAAAGCACGTGCTGCATATTTATGTTGTTACAGTAGTTCATTGTTCCGCTTGATTGATCCTTCGCATTGTTCATGGTTAGGCTTGCGCCTCATTGAAGACATTTGTCGAGATCAAGCCTGGCCTGAAAGTTACGGGCTGGCCGTAACAAGCTTACAAGGCGTAGAGTCTTCTGAGAGGGTTTCAAATCTTTTAAACTATGTCCAATTATTTTGAACTGTGTACAACACATTTTTCAGGGGGGCGAAAAAATTTTAGGGGTGGAGTTTCGCCCTCACTGCGTTCTGTCGTCACGGGTTTGGATTAGGCGACCAAAAATTCAAACAAAAATTAAAGACAACATGTGATCTCTTGTCCATCTTCTAGACTCAACCACATTGACCTTAGCAAGATTTTATTTGTAATAATGGACACTATGCAAGGTAATGTGGTACGCACATGCACCAAGGTTAAGTAAAAAAAATGGGAAAATTTTCAAAAAATCGTTCCTCCTTCACTTATAAAATATTTGAGAACATAGTTGCTAAAGTGCTTATCACGCTAATTACAGAAATTTTTTGTAGTTCTGTAAACCCAGAATTGAAATGCAAAGTTTGAAAATGTTCATAAAACAAAAATGCAGACAGACCGCCCATTGCAATGCAACAGCAATCTACTTTACATGAATTGTGTTTGTTTTTCAACTGGAGTTTTTCATTTGAAACCTTGCAGCCATCATCGTATTATTCATTTTCAAAGTGATTGATTCTCTAGCATGTCAATACAACTCAGTGCAGTTTGACCTATGATAATAGCCTTTATGCTTGTTGTGAATAACACAGTGTATTGATTCAGGAACTTTCATCTACAGATTCGTTTCGTGACTGACGAATTCATCTGTCCGGTAATCATGCACTGCCATATTTTAAATCAAGAAGATCTAGGAATGATGATGGTTGTTAACATCGTTCCACCAGGTTCGTTACTTGGTATACATGCATCAACTGTGAGCGCAAACCAGGACTAAATCGGGAAGTTTTACTAATTTAACAACATGGATTTTTCGTTATCCTCATTCGCACTGGCGTTGTCTTTTTATGGAAGAGTTAAGCGTTTACCCTTGCCATGATTAGCCTTCTAAGCATTGATTAACGCCGCCCCAGCTGTTTAGGGCCTTAATTCATGTAGATTCCGGTGATACTGCGTCAATGAAACAGAAACATGACAAAAGAATAAGGCTCAGAATCGAAAGGTGAAAGCACTTATTTAGTAGAATAAATGGCACAGTTTATGTCAGTTCTAAAAGTGAGTTATTTCATTTTTATAAATGATATACAAATAACTCCATCATTATATTTACAATCAACATATAAGAATAAGGTTATTTGCATGACATTTATAAGAAAGAAATACCGCACTTTAAACTTAATTTTCATATGATTTGATATTACAGTAGAAGATGGTTCGAAAGCAATTCCAATATCATTACCGTGTTAGTGCAGTTACAATCCCCTGCACCTGTGCCATTCCGGATGCCATTTAGCATTTGTGTAAAAACCTATCGTGTTTTGCGTCTGTCATTGTTGTCCAGTGGCAGAACAAACTCAATTTGAGAAACTACCTGAAATGTTTTTTAACTTCATTGAACACTTTTTGCAATCATGTTTTTTTTGTCTTTAGCGTAGATATAACGGAAAACCATTAGCATTGATATAAATGAAAATCAACCATCAAGGTAAACATTTACAGGCCCTAGCTTTTCAGCGGGCATTTTGAGGGATCGCCTGCCTGGTTCTGCTCCCATCTCCTTGCAATGATTCAAGCTTGTACGTATCATTCAGCAATGTTTGTAAAGCCACATCAGTGACCCATACCAAGCGAATCTATCGCAATTTATTGCGTAAGATTGCGATAGATTCGCTTGGTGTGGGTCACTGATGTGGCCTTACAAACATTGCAAGGTAAACATTGTTTCAATCGCGCTGTTTTTTTCCTATATGCTTTTTACTAGTGTTTGTTGAAAGTTGAAACAATTATGGTTTCAATGTGTCTTGCTTCAAACAAATTTATTTATATCATTGCAATTGTAAACGCATGAATTAATGTATTTCAGGGATAAAGCAAATGAATGCAATTAAAGATTTGTACAACTGTACTCTACTGGATGTTTCAAATTCTTGCTTGCAGGTGCAAAGTTGTCAAGCGGTGCTACAGTACCATCAGGTGATGCTTATCCCGGATCATGCGATACATATAAACCATTTCCCTTCAATATTCAATGAAAATCCTTCTCAAAATCCATGGTATTTGTGGGTGTTTAAAGGTAAACAAAATAAATACTGTTTGTGAAAGAGGAATAAAACGTGAAAGAAGTCTGGTAGAAGTTTATGACATTTTACATTCAAAAGCGTGTGTCTGCACCCAACAACGAGTGAGTTGAACACTATTAAGGTTACATCAAGTCATCACGTCGCACCTACCATTCGCCAATGTGAATCACGTCAGTTTGCATGTTAATCGCATCCAAATAATGATACTTTTCCTCAGGATGTAAATTGTAATTACTTAATTTTTCCGATCATTTGGTCTAATATTCCCGGAGATTTGATATCCATTTCACGTTAGTAATTGGGAAAGAAATATAAAAACACCCACAATCGCGGCAGAATTTCTGTAGATCTTCGTTTTATATGCTTGTCACATCCTGCAATATTGTGTTGATACTACAATTTTCGCCTCAGATCTCTCAGTACACTTGCTCACCCCACCCACTTTGCATAGGCATGCTTTTACCCCACTGTTTTTTTGTATTTTACCTGAGATTGATTTGATGATTTTTATCACCTATTTCCGACTAGTAAAACATCCTCAAATTAAATTTGCTTTGCCCTAGCACCAAGGCTAGCTGAGAACTTGACCCGGGTGATCTTTCGCCAACCCTTCGTGATTGAACACGTTAGAACTCCATTATGAAACTGTGGCACCTGAAATTTCTAATGTATTGAAATTTTCATCAACATGAAACCAATTTGATATCTTTGATGTGATGGTATTCGTGTTATTTCCTGATTTGAGTCACAAAAATCCATGAATAAACCATACCCTACCATTTTCAATCTTTTCTTTGAAATTTCAGATTTCAATATGTCTTGATTGCGGTTGTTGTGTTGATTGTCTAGTGTGTTTGGTTCAAATATAAAGAATACCAGGAAAAACAAAGAAAAACAACCTTTCATTGGATCCTGTTCTGGATTTCAAAGAATCAAAAGAAAACGCATAAAAATGACAAATCGTACATGCATTTTGTGATTGGAACATTTTTGTGGTATTTGTTGAAGCTTCAAAATGTATCGTGTTATTTTTGTGGAGGGACCGCACCTCGTTTTGGATGTATAAAAAAATGCAGTTGATTTCGCATCAACCATTTCAATTACTCTTGCGTAGGCGGGCGGAACCGGTGAGATTATTCAGAACGAATCCAGAACATTTATGTCTCACATCTGTGAAAACGCAAACATGTTGCCATTTTCCATTTCATGATCCGTTTGGTACACTGCATCGCATACGCTTTCACGTTTTAATTTTAACGAGGAAGTTTTTTAAATAATTATCAAAGCAGGAACATACCCTTTTATTTGAATGTAAACAAAGTAAATCTCTCTACGTGCATGGGTTTGGTTACTCAAAGTGTTTGTGCTGTACATTTGCCAGCCAATGTTTGCCTTCAGGAACAAGAACACACAGTGTGCTATTAAAAATTGAGCATTGCCTTCAGCAATGAACACTGCATTTGGTGTCTCATTCTCAAAACAATAAATGTTCACCGACATTACGTTGAAGATTTAGTAAAAATATTAGACGACCGGATAAGGATCTAACCGTGCAATAATTGTATCAATGTGCATCTTAATCAAAATATTTGTGTTTGCTCACACTGACTGCCCTATCGGCAAGTATCTCACCTATCTGCGCTAACGGTAAGAAATGCAGTGGACCGCTACAGCATTTATTCCTATCCATTATGGCCTGCCTGTACCATCTAACACCTCTGTTGCGACTTTGGATGTTTGTTTTCTTTGAATAACCGGTATTGTAATTGGAATGGGACATGTGTCTGCCCAAATAATAAATGAAAATAAAAAATGTAATAGTCAATTTGATTTGGAAGCGCAACAGACAGTTCAAGGTTACTGTAAAGGTTTAACACTCCGTGAGGGTGATCATTCGGACAGCCACAATCTGTTCCTTGGAAGACTAGCTGTCTTTACCAAAGTGAATCTTGTACTGACATTTCATTCAGACTTCACCCTAACTGCATCCCACATTTTCAATAAATTGTTGGTGTGTTTTACGAAATCTTGCTTTATTAACAATGCGTTCATTATAGGCAAAAACAAACAAGAAATTAAATTGTATTGAAGTTACGAGTCCTAAGTAAAGGAACAACACCACAACAAATGTGGATTTGGAGTCAAACCGTGCAGTATATACAGCGATGAACCGAGAAAAAAATTTAAAAATTAGCACGTCCAAACACGGTTCAACCGATTGAAAGGAAAACAGCCATTCCCAATCAGTGAGTGAGGTTTTGTGAACAATTTACTGGCAGTGTTGTACTTTCATAACTCTGCGAGGATTTCGATTTCAAGCATCCACATTTAAGTGACAAATTATCACAAAAGCAACGCATCTAAATATGCTAACAAAGGTTTGGACTAGGAATTCGATTTCACGTTACTTACGCATCTGAAGACCTATAAATTGCAATCAAATACTTAGGCTGAAATGATGAACTACTAAAGCCAATCATAACAACCGCACATTTGAACAAACGGTAACGCTGTCAGAATTAAAGAAAAAAACGCGAACTTTCGCAGTCAGGTCACCACTTAAAACAACAAATCGGCAATGGGGATCACGCCAGCTCAAGTCAATCATTTTCAATCTTTCATTTATGTTTCATCATGACAATATTACTTCAAAAAATGCACTTTGTTACTCAGCACATGTCCTTTCGCCAAGGAAGCGTCAAGGTGCTGTTTGAATCGTTTCCTGTACTAGTATTTCATCCTCATGCTGTTGCAAAATGCCAGTTTTTTTCTTTCCTTGGTTTCATTTTAGATGATAACGATGTGCCCCGTGTCATTTGATGGACAGCGTCAGTTTATTCCTCTTATCCCTGTTGGCTGAGGCCCGATTATTATGGATTTCACCTGACCTCTGAGGTTATCATCACAAATTTTTCAACGGCCTTTTTCTGTATTTTTTTCAGTGCTCTCTGCAACACGGAATGTTTTGAATGGAAAATTGTTACGTCCAGTTTACTTATTTAAAGTCAAGGTGACTTGAAAAAAGGATAATTATTTAAGGGAGGCGTATTAAAGAAAAGGTTATTAACACCTGGTCTAGGCTCTGTGCGTCCCCAATCGTTCAGGTTGCTAACCGGACTCTAGCTTTCACTTATTCTAATTGACAAAGAGGTGTCTGCGATAATCGGCATCGTCTTGATTTTCGAAACGACGTGTCAATCCCGGAATGCTGAATGCTCCTGAGGGTAGCTCTGGGTAACGTGACGCCGTAGCACACAGCGCTAATAGGAAGTCATCTAGCTGTAATAGGCGCAGTTCAGCCCAAGCAGTACAATGAACCTGGTCGCGCGGCCAAACTCCATTGCTAGTGCTGCTGTAAACTCACTCGTTCTGAGTTTGCATTCCCATAAGAGACTATGATACTAAGACACGAAGTCACTTGTGCAGTTTCCATTTGGGCATTCTTTTGACGTAATTTTTTCATGTCATTCTAAGTATAGTAGATGCAGCAATCCTGCTCGAGTTTTGGATTCATGTCAGGTCTTAAGTCACTCACCTTCTTAAATGCCGCTAGAAGGTGATGACGGCTCAGAAGGACGTCGCTATAGAGCTCATGGTAAAAACTGTGTTGTTGGTGGGACGAAGAAGGTGTTACATTAAAATCCTGCGGGTGGGTGTTCTGGTCAGGTTTAAAATTTCCCGGTGCGGGGCGGGAGGAGAAAAAATTGTAAACCCACGCAGGACTCAAGTATACACAGAGGAAATCAGTAAGATTGCTTTTTCGTCAAGGATAATGCTGGAAGATGTAAACAGTACACTTGCTAGTGAGTAATTCTACAGAGATATAAATCTGAGCGACAGACCATATTTGCGGACTACTTCTGCTTATTACTGTGTCCATGCTCACAAAAGCAAGCATTTGCTTAATTAGAAGCTTTACTGCAAGGAACACTCGAAATAATTGAATTCCAGGAGAACCTAGCAGAAAAAAACTATTGTTACTGTACACTGGAGAATAAACTTATGAGCGTAAGAAGGGATCTCCATAAAATGTCCTGCTCATTGTAAATTAGCAGCGTCTGCATGAAGGATATCACAAGTGAGAATAGTGGATTTTTTGTCGGTAGGCCAAAAACTTCTTCCAGGGGGAAAGATTGTTGAATACGTTGTCAACCACTCGAAACCAAAAAGTAACTTTCTTTCGATAAAAAAATTGTAATAGGAAAATGTCACAATTGAAAACCCAGGTGGGAATCAAGTCTCTCTCCTGCCAGCTACCCCCACGAATTCCGATGTACAAACTTTACCACTGCCGCCGACTCGCTATCACTATGATGCAACTAAAATTCAAGGAACAACCAAAGAGTTGAAAATCCTTTTCTTCCAGCATCAGAACAATAAATAAGGTTATATTTCAGCTCCCCAACCCTTCAATGCACGCGAGCGTAAAAATTTTTGGACAAAATGGCGCCAACATATTCGTGAATCACTCTTCAGCAGAATGAAACAGACAGCGGTTCAAACCATCCAAAGATACAGAATGACTTGTACTTTCGATTACATTGGGCTACATTTTTGACTGTGCAATTGTTGTGCAATATATATGCTCGAAACAACATATTTTGTGTATCTTCACTGTGGAGCTGTCATGGTATGATGTTTGAAAAATCCTGATCTCCACTTGAGTATTCCTCGAAAGAGATGATGGATCGACTGAAAAGCATTAGGTTATATTTGAAAAAAATAATTTGAAAGAAATACTCCAATCAGGAAAGAACCTACGGAATGCAAACAGCATGCGATTTGTATTTCTTGATAAAATGTTTTGAACAAAGCTTGTTAATTTCCGCTAAGATATTGGTAACATCTTGAAAATCCCTTTAATTTCACAAACGAACTTATGTTGCTTAATAAGTTAAGTTTTCACTTGTATTTGAATTATTCAAACTTTGCACCATTGAGAGTTTACTCAGACCTCACCCAATTGGTCTGAGTCACGCTGTTGAAATTGTAGAAATACGCAATATCAGGCCGATTTATCCAGAAACCCATCAACAAAACGGACCGAAACATACACATCCATGAGCATGGCAAGCCAATGCCAACATTTGGATTAAAAAATAACGCAGGGCTGAGACTGATCTGGAGAGAAGGACGAGCTAAGCGAACTGCATGATAAGGCAAAGGATATTTGGCAAACACAGAGACTGCACAATACTACCACATCCAGTGTCTTGTTTTCAGCTGTCAGAAAACGGTTTGGGCATCAATGCTGGGATCAGTCGATGAACACAATATTGTAAACTGGATGATGTTGCTGTAAAATGCAAAATGTTGTGTAGAATGTTGGTTACGGAATCAGTGTAGAATGATCAATTATGTCTTTTGCGAAAGGTTCGCAACAGTTTTCCCAAAATGGAGTGCAGGTACACCTAGAGAAACTTATGTCTGTTTTGAGGGTTACTTGCAAGGTTAGCAATGGCAGGCCAAAATGCTTTGAATATATTATTTATTTCCACATTTTCACACACAAATCAGTTAATATTGCTTTCATAAATCATTGCATCGTTATTGTTGAACGCGTCCATGATTAGTCATCAAAAATATTACTGAAAATATCGATCAAATTTTAATAGAACATTTGAATACAATTCTACTGCAACTTGATTGCTTCGTTGTTACTTTATTCAGTATTTTTGGAAGAAGATATTTTAGTGGTACATATTCACGTGTCGAAATTCTGAAGAGGTGCATCGTTAGAGGAAGGTCGGGAACACTTGTCTTGAAAGTATAAGTACACCTTAGTCCTGTTATGAGGGCTGCTTTTTGACCACAAAAAGCAATCTGACATCTTCAGTT
>JGI24021J15306_10008487_pt1 | contig 12645 bp, 6 predicted proteins | sample Ectturendosymbi1_FD_15306 | JGI IMG/M metagenome (IMG submission 15306) | reverse complement strand
TAAGCCGGACCCACGCTGTTCTTGGGAGGGTTATTCCAGGTGGGTGGGTGCCAGCGTCTTGGATGAAGCTCCGGATCCTTGTAGCGTTGTCCGTCTACTCTGCATTCCAGTGTGCCGCACGTACGTTGTTGTCAGATGAACTGATGAGTTGTTGTGCTGTGGGTACAAATGGGTGTCTCGATTTGAGATGCTGTGCATTTGCACTCGGTGGAGCAGGTGTCCAGGCTCCATGGCATGGTGTGGTAGAGCATGGCTCTATTGCGACGACGCTCAGCAGGTTGGATGCTTGCGGGGATGGTAAGGTTGTGCACTGGTGTAATACGCAGACATCCAGTCACAATTCGCAAGGCGTCGTCAATGAGGCGGATGTGAACGCTGCGGCACCTGATAGGAGCACAGTACTCTGCAGTTGAATGCACCAGGGCTAAGGTGGCTGTGCACAACGTTGTTGCTCCCGTACCCCAGCCGGAGCCAGCAAGTCCCCTCAAGAGCGCAATGCGTGATGTCAGCTTCTTGCGAAGTAACTTAAGATGTCGGTAATACGTGAGCGACCTGTCAAACGTTACTCCGAGGTATTTGGTTTCGGGGCAGAAGGGCAGGATCTCGTTGTTGAAGTTGACTTTCATGTCACATTTAGCTTCCTTGTTGTTAAAATGTAAGGCTGCCAACACCGTTTCTCTCGTGGTGAGCTTTAGCTTCGAGGTCTAGAGTTATTCACCTATGGTTGCCATATCCCTGCTCAGCACCCGTTTCACTGCCTGTCAGTCTGAATCAGCATACATGATTACTAGATCGTCAACATATGCACACTTTCTTGAGACGGTTGTTGGCAGGTCAGAGATGAAGATGTTGAAGAGAAGGGGGGCGTCGTGACCAGGTCCGCTCGCCATTTCCGTTGGTATGGGTGAAACTGCGATTACCAACCATTTCCATGGTCATGTGGACCATGTGTGTATCAGGAAGCAATTGCAGCAGCTTGCAGGTGGGGCCACGATGCCAAACAGTGTCGTCGGCTTTGAGATTGACAAGCACAGCTTCGGGGTTTTTCTTAGCCAAATAGCTGTCCTCGATGTCCTGTGTCAGCAGGGTGACCTGGTCTACGGTCGACCTGCTGTGTCGGGGGCGTATCAAAGGAGGGCACAATTCCCCACGCGCCTAATCACTTCAGGGGGCGCTGAGTGACTGCAGCAGGCACCGAAAAGTTCTAACAATCTCAGAAGTACTCTCTTCAAAACAGTACATTTGCTTCCGAAAGGCCTCAGATTCGAATATGGGGCCGCCAAACTTGCTGCTTGAGCCACGTGCCCTCTAACCTCGTTACGCCCCTGCCCGTGTCGAAAACCCGCTTGCTCCTTTTGGAGCATTGGGTCGATGATTGGTTTACACGAGCGTAAATGAGTCTCTCGAGGATCAAAGGGAACACACAGCAGAGATACAGGGCGGCAGCTCTTTGGGTCTCCCAGTGGCTCTTCCGGGTTTGGGGATCGCAACTATCAGTGCTCTCCTCCAAATCTTTGGAATTTGTGAATTGGTGCATGCAGGAAGTAATGATGTTGCAAAACCAAGATTTGTAGGCATTTTCGTGGACATTTCAAGCTTATTCCGGCAAACTAAATTTGTACTTCAGTCTGACCATCTGTGTGTATGAAATATAGCACGGGCTTCACCGTCACTTTGAATGTCGATTAGACGTAGTACCTTCATGTGGAATCGCATTCTCTTATGCTAGTCAGCTGGCAAAAAGGGATTTCACTCAGTCAATTACGACGGACTCCAACTTTGGCGTGATCTCCACAGCAGGATGACTTCTTAGCAAACCTCAAACAACAGGGGGCGGGGCGGGAAAAAACATTTTTGGACACCTTAGTATGTCAAGATGGGTGATGGCTAGGCTTATTCGCCAGTCTAAGTTACCCCTTTTCCTAGGCTACTGCTCTGGTACACTTTGTCATAAGCCTGATGAACCAGCGATATCCACAAGCACAGTAAAACACTCAAACTGACTGAAAAACACGATAAGCGCGTTTTATAGCAACTTAAGTGTAGCTGTAACTGCTTATTATATTATAACCTGCAGAAATCGCCTCCCCCTCCAGGGGTCGATTTCGCCCACGTTGAAGACAATATAAAGGAACTGTCCCATCTGTAAAATATGTAAAAAAAAGCATCAGGTCCATTTGGGTCAAAAAATAAACATAGTGCAAAGCTTATTGTCTGGAAAACACTTAAATTTGATGCCAAATAACCATTTTTGTTAATCTGTTTTGTACGAAGATTATTTCTTGTAAGTGGTGAGCGCAGTTGGTGGTGAACTGGTAAGTGAAAATTGTCAGCCGGATTCATGTGTCGTTGTGTTAGTATCACAATCGGCAAAGAGAAAGGTTTTGGCCATTTACTAAAAACAAACAATCAGCCCAGTCTATATTCGCAAACGTGCAAGTTGAAAACAAACTCTCAAGGTTAAGGTTTTGTGGTTTTGTGCACAGGTAGATTGATCCACTAAATTTGTGTCGTCTCATTCGTTTGCAAAGATGTGGTCGAGACCTAAATTTCGAGACCAAGACCTGGTTAAAACTTCGGGACCGCGACTTTATCAAACAAACCGAGACCGAGAATCGACACTTGAAAATTGTGGAATACGCCGAAAATTTTAAAAAAAATGTCATCACCACTTCGAAGTTGAAATTTTTTTCGAATTTCTGGCGTTTTTCTTAACTGCTTCGGTTGTTTCTTACCTTCAGATACAACAGATAAAAAACGTTGAATTACAGAAGTTTTGCTANGCCATATCGTTACAGTATTNCAAGTCTCAAAGCAATAGACTTGTGACCGAAACCTGAAACCTTCGAGACCGAGACTCGCAAAATTGGTCTCGAGATTCCATCACTTAGTTTGTTTCGTTGAGTTGTGCATATTATGATATTGGTAATTTCTGTGCGCAGGTATGCAAGCTCGCAGTTCCCTTACTCCCATCGGTAGCCCTATGTCAAGAGGGATTCCTGGAAATACAGTTCCCAGCCCGCAGGCGGGGTTGAGCAAATACACCCGCCAGCAGTGGTCACAACCGTCTCCTGGAATCCAATATGGCGTTAACACTTATGCAAGGAGGCCAGCGGTACAACCGAACACTCAGGTTCCAACTGCAATTTCATTGTTTACTTTTTGCATTTAATGTTTTTTATGTTGCATTTGTGTTGCATTTTATGTTCACTTCGTATTGCTAAGCTTTTCGTGTTTGTGCTAAGCCTACTTTGGTTGTAGATTTAAATGCAGTTTTTGGTGAAGAGTATTTCATTTATTACCCAAATCCCTTGATATGATTCGTCACCTGCTTCAATGCATATTTTTTCAGCAACAGCCTGCCTTGACGATGCCTGACAGCACAGGGACACCACAGCCGAGGTGCGTCTTTTGTTTGGGATGTGTTAGTGTTATTGAAGAATGAGGAATGATTGCGAGTTGCACACTACTGAAGGCTTGAATGCACTGTCACCGTTTACGAATGACGCCATTTTGTAAGTTTAAAATTTCAGGTGAATTCTGTTGAACTGCAGTCATTGTCGTTCAGTTCAATTGAGAGTAAACCCTCCACTCTAACGCAAGAGTGTTGACCAATAACTTTACGTTTTGGACGTAACTTGGATTGTACCCCTACATCAGTTGTTCTTACCCTTTTTAATTACATTGTCCTTGAGAAGAACGTGATGAATTTCACTTAGCTCCTTTTCAAAAAGTAACAAATTACAGCTTGCAATTAATTAACAATAAAACAATTCGAAACTCACGTAATAACTTGCATTCAAATGTCCATTAAAAATATTATCAATGGGAAAGCTGGTATAAAGCGTTCAAACCTGATAATTAGCATTTGTAAAAACAAACTTAAGAAAAGATTCTTTGGATGCATCTACGAGCGTTTAGCATACACTACAGCCTACACTGCTAGCGACCACTAGTCACTAGACTACGGTCTACAATACATAAGAGAGCCCGGTACAATGACCTCACAGAACAGAGTTGAAAGTCAGGCCGGGTTCGGGCTTAAGTTTGCCAAAATGTTTCGGGCCTGCATATAAACTTTTTTCGCAACGACGAACACTTTAGCCACAAGTCACTGTTAAAGCAATCGAGTTGATTAAATCTTCAATAAAAAATGATTAATTGTGAATTATTTAGTCAGTTTTTTTTAAGGAAAATGTTAGGTACCCGGTATGGACCTGTAGGGACCCGATTTCTCTGATTCTAAGGACCCGATTTTCTCTGGTTTTAGGGACCCGATGATAATTTTGGCTGATTCTAGGGACCCGATTTTCAATTCTTGGGACCCGAATCGGGTCCCTAAAACACCTNAAAAAACCTGATTTAGTCATAATTAGTTTGCTACGCCACCAATATCCCGCAGTTGCGCCTACCTTGACTCAGCATATTTGGCTTTCGGACCTAAATCGGGCTTCAGAAATGTATGTAGGTCTCAGACCGGGTTCGGGCTTCAAAATGGTGCCCGTTTACAACTCTGTCACAGAAGGCACCTTGTTATAAGCGAAACGAAACAACATGAACGCACACGGAACTCTACCGTACATTCTACAAAGTTGAAAATAGTTTACTGCAGCGCACCCAAACCACTGCCCTACAAACTATTGGACATGATAAACGTTGGAAGCCGAATGAAATGGGTGAAACCCATAGCATTTTATGCAGTGAAGAGCTTTGTCCCTTCACTTAAGAATTCTAAGACTATAACTTAAACATTAAAGATGATGGTTTTATTTGACATGCGTTGGAAGTTTTAGGTGAGAGCTTGGAATGGATTGATAAGTAAATTGAGTCGCGACGTAGATATTAGTCTCGCAATGCTGTTGTGTTGCGATGTTTTCCGGGTTTGAGTTTTTATTTTTTGAATATAGATGAATATGAACCTTAAATCTATAGAAAACTAGGAATCATAGTTTATGTGCATCAAGGAAGCGTTTCAATTACTCGCACTTCATGCTTTATTCAGCAAAATTGCATGAAAGGCTGCTTACATCAGAACGCATGGTACGAGCACACTCGATCAAGTAGCGGCTGTTGGCTAGAAGTGTCCCACTGTTCATTGGTCGCAAGCAAATGACGCCAGTTGCTGAAATAATAGATTATTTGAAAAAAATTGATTAAACTACATAATTATTTTTGATCTCAATCCGACCTTTAGACACAATTTTGCACAATATACTCCGTGCAAACGCAATTTCAAAAATTTTTTCAAGGACCTCTTCACAAAAGTAAAATTGTCGGCATCAAATCGTTAACTGTGGGTCGTTTGGAATTTGACAATGTTCTTGTTGCTGCTGTTCTAGATTTTACCATTAGTTTCGACTGTGTAGGGCAGTGTTTTTCAACCGGGGTTCCGCGAATGGATGGATGCCAGGGGTTTCACCGAACCAGACCGCATTCCGCCTCCTGGGCAAAATGCGCAACCACAGTTCCATGCGGTTATAGCAATGGTTAGTGTTCCATGAGCAACGCAAACTTTTGTTCCTTTGCAGCAAAAAGGTTGACAAACACTGGTGTAGGGTAATAGACGAACGGTTGTTGTGGTAATATTTTCACGAACTGCTATGGTCAAGAGTTACCGATCAAAGCTCAACTTTATTAGATCTTCTATACACTGATGAAACTAGAAGTACCACACACTCAGGAATCTGCATCTGGGATGTCAGTGACCATTACCCAATATGCTGGATCATACCTTCACCCAAGTCATATCATAAATGTGAAAAGCTGTATGTTAGAGATACTACACTATTTAAGAATGAAGCCTTTCTAGATAAACTTCAAAGCAATATGGAAACATTGCAAATGCAAGATGTTAACACAACTTTTTCTAAATTTACACTTTTATTTGAAACCACTTTAAACAAACATGCACCCCTAAAAATACTGTCAAGGAAGCAACAACGAATGCACCGCAAGCCATGGATTTCCAGAGGTATATTAAAATCAATAAAAACAAAAAGCAAACTTTTCTAAGACTCAAAACATAGGTAAAGCTGACAGCAATAAATGGAACAATTATAAAAATACAGAAACAAGTTGAACCACATGATTGAAAATGTTAAGATGGTTTATTTTAAAAATCAGATAGCACAAAAAGGTAATAACTCAAGAAAATTATGGTCTACTATAAATGAAATACTCAACAAAGGAAACAAACAAACGTTATTAACAAGGTGCAAACCGAACTAGGCTCATCACCTACCACCTATTAGTGACTTTGGTATTGCTAATACCTTAAGCAAATATTTTTCATCCATTGGGGGAAAAATTAGCTAACCAAATAGGAAAACCAATTCTGGCTCCACCAAAGACTTCTCAATCATCAAACCTTCAGACATCCTTTTTCTTTATCTCCTACCTGCCCAGAAGAAATACAAAAAGCATTAAGTAGTTTGGATGCAAAAAAGCAGTACCTATTAATGACGTATCAATACAATACCTTAAGCTGGCTGGCACAACTATTTCCAAGTTCTTATCAGATCTTTTTAATACATGTATCCTTGTGAGTACCCTGATGATTTAAAGATTGCACAAATTATCGCCAGTCACAAATTAGGATCAAAAGAATGCTGCTCAAATTATCGACCGATATCTATAATGTATTACCTGCAATCAAAAGTGTTCGAAAAACTTCTCCATTCAAGATTGTATTCTTGTATTGAGACAAATGAGCTATTACCCCCAAGACGGTATGGATTTCGAGAAGGGACATCTGCAGAATTACCTATTAATGAAATATATACCTGTTATGTCCATAATTTAGATCAGGGATTAGTAACTTGTTCAATATTTCTAGATCTTTCGAAAGCATTTGACACTGAACCATCAAAACGTTTAGAAAAGCTAGAAAAACAATATGGTATTAGAGGATTGTCTTTGGAATTCTTTGAAAACTACTTTTAAGGATATTCCATCACAAAAAGCTAGTATAATACGTGGTGTTCCACAAGGCTCAAATCTAGGTCCTTTACTTTTCTTACTCTATGTAAATGGTATTTCACATGTCTCAAAATTTGAAACAACTTTATTTGCAGATGACACAATTCTTTCTTTTTCGGCAAAATCCGTCATTGATCTCAAAAAAGGTTAACAAGGAACTAAACAATATTGACAACTGGTTGAAATATAATAAACTATCCCTAAATTACAGTAAAACTCATTACGTGCTTATTACAAAACAAAAATACCTCTGGCCTTTGACATGAACATTAACATTAATAATCATTACAATAATCATTAATAATCATATTATATCCAAAGTTGAGAATGTTAAATACTTGGGAGTAGTATTAGATGACAAGCTATCCTGGAACTCGCACATAGCTCAAGTGAAAAACCAAATATCCAAAGCCTGTGGAGCTCTTTCAAGGCTTAGACATGACCTTACCATCAATTCCTCAATAACGGTATACTATAGTTTAGTCTATTCTAATCTTCAGCATGCAATAAGTAGTTGGGGGTCAGCATCAACCTACTTACTTAAAACAATAAAAACAATACAAAGTAAAATTATAAAACTGAGATCAATTGCTGCAAAACTGTATGCACAGCTCAAAATTTTAAATCGTAATGACATAAGTTACAAATAGCAAAACTGATGCATCAATTTAAGCATGGCTGTTTCCCATCTGTTTTTAACAATTTGTTCACAAAGGTGTACAATATACATTCATATAATACTACACAAAAGACATCTGAAGAATATGTATTTCCCAGAAAAAGATTGGCGACTGGACAAAAATCTCTTGCTTACATCGGAGTTAAGATTTAAGAATCTTTGGATAAAAATTTAAAAGTACAACCTCACTATGTTTTCAAAAAGAAATGTAAGTTACACTTCCTAAACCAATATTAACCTGTGTCAATTATAAAATACGTTTAGTGTTCCTCATTATCATAATAAACCTTTCTCATGGTACAAACCTTAAACCTCATTAATATAACACTGTCTTAACATTAGGCTAGTGGGGGACCTAACTAGAAAACCACCTAGTTATATTAGGTACCCCGCGAACATGCAAATATAATTTTGATAAAATTTTTATCCTATGAGTTTGCTTGTTTATTTATGTTTTTTTGTGTGTTTATGTGTTTCCCGAATAAATGAATGAATGTATTGCTGAGTGATAGAAGGGCTTCCGTGGGGTGCATGCTAGCTGCTGCTGATGTGTTCTATAACGCGCAACACGAAAAAGGACGTACTGTAACAACTGGTTGATTTCAAAGGAAGCAACTTCGTGCAAAATCGTCAAAGTTCTTAAACGCGGCAACGGGCAAAATTTTCAATGTTTGTTGACCCCAGTCCTGCAATCCTTTAATGACTGTTGATGTTTCGTAAATTAAAATCGAAAGATTAATCCACGCTTGCTGAGCAAGTAACGTAAAAACTGAGATTGCACATGCTATTATTGACATGATGCGAATTGCCACATTTGTGATGATCGACATGTAACTATTCGTGCGGATTCTCTTTCTGCTCCCCCACCCAGTTGCTTCTAAGTTTGCCTTAAGTTTACTATATTCCTTGTAGAACAGATGCATGACCAGTTTGGTGTCATCCAGTAGACACACCGTTATTTTAGTGTTGCGAGTACAAAGATAAGCGAATCTAAGCATGTTTTTCCTCTCGCAGTGGAATCTATAAATGCCTACTTGAAAAATTCAAAATGCTTCCTCTTTGTATAACTGTTTCAGTAAAAGACTCAAATTTATTTATGTTTGATCCGGTCGTAAGTTTACAAACTTGTGTTTTTTGCTTTAAAGATCCTGGTTATATTTTCAGCTTTTGAATGTTTGCAAGAGTTTTTTTCTTTCTCGTCTATGTTATAACCATGGAGAGTTGTATTTCAGTTTAATCCCAAGCTTGTCCCCTGCTCATCAGTCACCCCAAGTGCCCACCACGTCACCAAGTCTCCGAACACCTGGAAGTATACAAACTGTCCACTCACCTGGTTAGTTCTGTGGTTTGTTTGCTTTTTATGCAATGTGTCATTCGTTCAAGGACGAAACTGCAAACGGTCTTGCGTACAATACAAGCACGGTTTTGAGTTGCTGTTACAATTACGGCAAAATCATGCCAAGTTATTTTCAAATTTTGTTCTAATAGCATTTTTAGGTAGCAGCAATACTGATTTTACAACTGTCCGCTATTTTTACGTTTGAAAAACTTGTCTGTTTCGCAAACTAATTCCGACTCTGACAGTAAAGCAATGGAGTCTATTTTAGCAGTTATTAAAAAAAGACTTATATGTTCGACATCAGTTGAACTAAAGCTTTGGAAATTTGAGATAAAAGTTGTTATTTAACATTGGACGGCGATATAATCGGTATAATCCTTTTCAGATATTGAAAAGAAGATTGGAAACGAAGTGCTTGTGCAGTACAGAATGCCTTAAATTCCTAAGTACCGTAGCCTTGATAAAGCAGAATGCATGTCCTGTGCGATTCCGTTTTTGCCTGCCAGTGGCGTACGCAGAAAATGTTCATGGGGGTTTCATTCAGTGGCATATGGTGGTCTTTTGTATTTGGTGTGCGCTGTTTATGACGTCACAATTTGATGTCATATTTACGTTTCCAAACCAACGTTTTGGCGAAGTTTGTTGACATAATGTGCATATACTTCTCACGCACTCCTTTATATAAACTATCAGCGTTCCAAGCTCGGGTATCAGTGGAAAATAAACTCAACGCTACGACACAGCAGTTCGTAAATACAAAAATATCAGTCAGCGCGTTAAAACAGGGGAGTAAAACACACTCATCACTATATCAGAGGAATTTTCAACTGCAAAATGAGGCTGCGCTGTGTTGTCGAATACGAGCAGTCGAGCATAGAAAGTGTGCGGCTGGACTGGCTGGCGCACACCCCGGTTAGCAAGATCGGATCTTGCCAAACCACACAAGAATGGAGACTGCGAATAAGTACGCAAGAAAACATTCATTTTATTGTTACATATAGAAATCCAGCAAACTTTTAGTTTTCCTTTTTCCCTGCTGAGACATTACTAAACGCCTGAATGCTTCTATGTTGAAAACTGCTCTTTTTGAGCTCGTGCAACAGTTCCATCATGCTACAGAAACTGGTAATCTAGCCAATGCCGGCAACGCTTGCGCTGATCAGCCTTAGCAGACCAAATAAAGACAATTATTTCGGATAAAGTGAACTATCGCGGAACACGATCCTAAACATGCGTAGTGGACGGAGGGTCTGCAAAAAGTGGTGAGATGGTTTCTGGACGCAGACGATAACCAAGCTTCCCACCAAAACCTAATTATTACTTTTTAGCCCATTTACAATGTTGTCCGTGGTGTTTGCATTGTATCGACAAATTAACAAGGTAAAAGTATGCGAAATCAATTAATCTCCTTCGTGCAGGTAATAAAATTTCGGTGAAGTATCAAGCTCAAGGGCTTTTTTAAACCCCAACCCCCCCTTGCGTACGCCCTTGTTGCCTGCTATTAAGAAAAGCTCAACATTAGCTCATTTATGTGCAGTAGTACAGTACTGTCACCTTGCACCTCTTGTTCCCATGGTTGCGTCGCTACCTGAAAAGCCAGTGATGTGATGGAAGATGGTGTGTGAAGGGAAGCCAGGCGAAACCTACAGCTAACACAATGCACAAACAGTATTTCCTGGTTGAACCATTAATTGGGCGTTGAATTAGTTCAGACTGTTGACAACAGGAATTTTGTCGGACAATCTCGAGATCCAGCAAGATTGTAGTTCGTTTCTACGTATGTTCAAAAGCTTATCGGTCCGCCCTATGAAGTGCATCTTCCGTAAGTCACCTGCGGATTTGCGAAAACTTATTGGAAATGAAGCATTGTCCAGCCTTAAACAAGTTTACTGCTATTGCTGCACGAGCCACAGTTGTTGAACAACAGCATCCAAAATTTAAGTAAAGTTAAAATAAAGAAGAAAACCGCACATGATGTTTCAACATTTTTTTTAGATTTTGCGTGCATTATTATCACGCACAATGAGTGTAATGGTTCATATAGGCAGTTGGCAAGATCGATTTCCATTACCAAAGGACGTAAACTGCTCAACGATTAGGGGCGAAAAGGGATTATTTTGCCTCCAGCTTACAATTCTTTCATTATAAAAGGTTGTTACCTCATTTCAGTTCCAGACCAGTGTTAGTTGGTTAGGAACAGACAATTTAGGAATGCAAACACAGAATTCTTGTGATGTGCGTCTGTTCGTCGACAATCTACGCAGCTGTATGTTATTGTAACCATGTATTGATCTGGAGAACTTGCCGTGCAATTGTCAGGATTATAATATGCTGCACTTCTTACCTGCTGGGGTCAACATGCTTCTAAATGAAAATAAAACGTTGAGAATATTTTTCAAAAATTGAGACTATGCTTATGATATTCGCAATTTTCAAAGAATAGGTCATGTTTTTCTCGTCGTGCATCACTGGGCGCCGTCCTGCATTGTGTTTTTGTTGAAATCGGCCCACCAACTCCAATGTAGGAGATCGCTGGCAGCGTTCGTAGATCGCTTCCGTTGTTTTCGCAACGGAAAAGTAGACAGTGTGATATGGACACAAACTGTTGTCCTGTCAGTTCTTAATGTTGCAGTACGCGCAAAGCTCTGATGAAAGTTACGGCCACATTACTGTAGTTACTACAACGTCTAGTGTTACACCGTGGAAGGTAAATGCCAGGTATTAGTCTTAAACGCTATTAGTTCAAAATAGTGCATGACCGCAAGTCGCCCACGTGTTCTATCTTCCGTGTTTAGTTCAGAAAGCTTCGCAAGTCTGAGATCCGGACGCTGAACGCCACAACGGTTTCTCATACATGGCAACTTGCTTTTTTTACTGAAGTGACTAAGATAATAGTAACATATGGTTGAGTTGTTGCTGGAGCATGTCATGCTGCATATTGTGTTCTAGGAATGCTTGCTGTGCCCAGCCCATCCACAACCACTCAACAACCCCAGCAAGAGGACGATAAAGAATACATGGAGAAGCTAAAGCATTTGCAGAAATACATAGAACCGTTGTCTCGTATGATATACAAGGTAACAGTTGATTCTTTATTTTTTGCATCGTCAAAAGGTTTCGGTGTTTATTGGCTGTAGTCGAGTAATGCCAAAAATCGCATTACTGTTGTTTAGACGGGACTGACTCTAACCACAGGAACATCTCTATTTAGCAATATTAGCGTAAGTGCTCATGAAGGACAGATGTAATAGTCTGTGTTGAAGTGGAGTTAGAAGCGAAAAAATGAGTTTCACGCTATAATTTTTGCGTGACTCACAGCTGCATCCAGACATAGGGCGATTGCATCACAAATGTAATCGATTACTTGCCACATGCTCGATTACGATTACACAAAATAACAATGCAATCGATTACGATTACGTTGAAAGTAAACACGATTACAGTCGCGATTACATTTGCCTGGAAACATTCTCAGAAAGAAAACAACCCATTTGCACGGTGTCGCGTAAGTAACCTATACTTTCACACAACATACGATATGAATTCAAGCAAACGACATTCAAGTCAATCCTGTTTGGAGAAGCTATTAGATTGAGGCGCCTCAATCAAAGAAAAGATGATTACCTCAGCAGCTTAAACAGACTCAAAG
>JGI24021J15306_10008486_pt1 | contig 12645 bp, 7 predicted proteins | sample Ectturendosymbi1_FD_15306 | JGI IMG/M metagenome (IMG submission 15306) | reverse complement strand
ATGCATTTTACCGATTCTAATCCTGTTTTATGGTGCGTTATTGGCGAATACTAATTTGCCTTTAAAATAGCAGCAGATAATCTTCAGACATTAAAATATACATATTTTAACAAAATCTTAAGTACAATGTAATGAACACCTAGGAGGAACGTTTATTGCAAATTTTCATCAGATATCGCTAAACATAGATCTTCTTTAAGATTCATTCAAAAATTGAACAGATTTGCCTTAGAATGTTTCGTATTGACTTATTTTGTTGTTGGTGATTTATTTCAACAGAATGTGGATTACTGATCTTATAATACATAATGTGTGACAGAAAACCTTTAACTTTGGTCTCAGTGCAGAAGTCCTTGTTTTCAAAGGGAACTTCCAAGCATCGAATAATCTCTTTCGAAGAAAGAATGGAATCACTACAAGCAGAACGTCGAGCTTTGTTGTTCGGGAGTTGTCGGCGAATGAATTCAAACTTTAGCGGTTTCAGCGAAGAACCTCATCTCAACAGCTTCTACTCAAATACGTACAAGGTATGTTGTTGAAACCTTATCAGTGCAATATATCATAAAAAATGGCAAATGTATCAAAGTCGCTACATGACCTTCGCATTTGTTGAAACGTGTCAAACTCAATAAAATGCACATATTTGTCACGCAAGCATTCAGAAATCACAAGAAAATCAAATGACCATCTCACGTTTTGCTTGTGGTGAAGGCACGTTCTATTTTGCACTTGCAGCTAAAACTCAAGTGTGATCTTCGGTTCCTCGAAGTAACGGTAAAGACATGAAGAGTAGCGTGGGCGTCTGCAGAAATTTTTCCAGAGGGGGGCAACGTCGACATTTTGCTTATACATTTGAGGTGGCTGAGGTTACAATGCAAATGGATTTTCACAAAACACTTTTGCCTTTTTGCACCAAAGAAAATGCCCCATGTTACGGCAACAGTCACAAAAATGCGCTCCTTTGGCAGCAATAGCCAAGTATATTACGATAATTTACAAAATAACCTATCTCCAGATTTTCAAACCAGGGCGCTTTATTTTTAAGAAGACTTGCTCTGGTCTTTAAAGAAACCACAAAATATCACTTCAGTTTATCTAGCAAGACTTGTCATCATCATTTCGAAACAAGAGCTGCAAACATCTGGAGTCTCGGCAAAAGCTGCAATCGTCTGGAAACCCACTCAGAAACCAGAACTAAACCTGCGGATAAGCCTTATTCCAACAAGTCACATAGTTCTAAGCCTGACTAATCGTAGTTTCATTAAACCAGGGGTGAGCGACCCGCGGGTCAGATGCGGATCGCCTTAGCGTTTTCAGTGGCCAGCTGAAGCAGTCAGGAAGCATAAACAATACTGAGATGTCCTCTAACTTAGCTCTAAACTTGAATCAAGACTTGCTTCTCTTTCCGTTAAATTGTTCTGACGATTAGAAGGTATGCCCTGCTGAACGCGGCCTTCTTCAAATCACCCCAAACCAAATTAATTGCCTACCCCTGTATTGTGCTATTCACTCAGGCACATTGGTGATAGTCACTGTTTCACATCAACAACGGATTTTTCGAACTTATGGGCGCACTGCTGCAACTTCGCTCTTTCTACTTTTCACACAGTACAAAATTACATGGCTAACCGCTATCAGCAGCCACTGTCTTGCAGCATTACCTGCCTAGATGTCTGCGTTCAACAGTCACATTCGGAAATAATTTTAAGACAATAATTTTAACCCACTCAAAAACGATAAATGCCAATGTTGTCAGTTTCCTCCCAACGGTGCACAGCCTGCGGCCTTCGATAATGAAATTTGCGACCGTGCACATGTTATTTAAAATATAAGATTTGGCGGCCGTGCTGGAGTATATTGAAGCAAAACAAACGCAAGGCAAGAAAATCAGTCGACGCGATGAGTAACAATCTGGGTGGTGATGTCACAAAGAGTTAAAGAATAAATACGCAATTTACAGTATATTTGAATGTGTTCTGTGTTGGTTGGCACCACTGACGCCACGCCTAGTGATTTATCACTAGATCTAGTGATTTTTAGGCTCATCTAGTGTTCTAGTGATTTTTTCAAAGTATGTATTTCAAGAAAATCGGTTGTCTTTTTTCTAACTTTCCAGCCATTTTTTAAAGATTTTCAGCCTTTTTTAATCCGTAAACAATTGATTATGTGAATTATTGCTTGGAGATTTGCACCAACAGAACGAACAAGTGTTTCTAATTTGAGTTCCCATTGTTTGCATCTCCGTGCTGTTTAGTGGTAACTGCTGCAGTATTGGCCATGGCAACATTTTCATTTCTTATCAGGAACACTGCAGTGGAAATAATTACCTGTTGGGTTGGTTGCTCTAAATACTCGCGAGTGGTGTCATTTTCTGCTCTTGTGAAAAGCTTGAAGTTTTTATAGTTAGTATGAGATTTTCCAGGCTTCAACATGATCAATTTTTGCATTCTTGCAAATGATGTAAAGGTTTTTAGGCAATAAAGTAAATAGATACATCATTTCAAGCAAAACTGCGAATTTCAACGCCAACATTTTAAATCTAATGATTTTTTCCAGTTCTAGTGAATGTGTTTGTGAATCTAGTGATTTTTGCCGAGAAGCCTGTGGCAGCACTGGTTGGCACTTAGCTGAAACGGCTAATCATAGCAGTAAGTGTGCGTTGTGCGAGTTATAGACTGTAGCACTAGCAGTTATGATGAAACCATAGATCAAAGTTAACGCCTGATTTAAGCTTGTTGTTATAGCAACCAGATTTCCGAGACCGTTAGGTTTTGTTTGGATAGAATGCACATACTAATTCGGCTTTAAATAAGCAATTTCGGTTGTATGCTGTTTATTACAGCGCTAGCCTATCGTGAACCGTATAAACTTGTAAACATTGCTTCATGTCGCTAAAATGGAAAAGAAGAGTGCCAGAAGAGAAAAGGGTATTTAATTCCAAATGGAAGATAGATTACTTCATGGTCGAGACAGAAGCACATACCATGATGTGTCTAATATGCAGTCAAGTTGTGAAAACTGTGAAAAGAGATAATGAAAATCAGCATTTTCGTCGTCAAAATTCAGGCGCTTGTGGAAAATTGAAAGGCAAGTCAAGGAAGATCTGTGTAGAAAATTTGAAAAAAGTGTACGACAGCAGACATCCTGCCTCTCTACATTCATTAAGTCTACTAATAATCGCTGCGAAGCTTCCTATAGAGTCGCATATCATCTTGTTGTAGCGTGGAAGCCTTATTCCGATGGGCAACTCGTTAAGCGATGCCTCATAGACGTAGGTAAGTGTATCCATCCTGGCAAAGAAACTGACTATTCATCAGTTGCTCTCTCGCAAACAAAGATTAACAAAGAAGCAAGTTCATTTTCTCTGGCTGCCGATAAATCAACTGACATCAGCGACTCAGCGTAACTGCTAGTCTTCGCATTCGTTCTCTGTCTTCAAGATTTGAGTTGTATGAGGATCTTCTTTCCATGGAAACACTCGCTACACCCCCCATGGAAAAAACAGTTTTATTGCAGTTAAGAATACTTGCATGCGCAAGGGATTCGATCTGAAAAATCTTCGTGGCATTTGCACGGATGGTGCACCTGCCATGATGGGTAACACGCAAGGTTTTGTGGCAAGATTTTCAGAATACGTAGCAAAGGAATGTTATAATAAGCAGCTCATCAACCTTCGCTGTATAATTCAGCAGGAAGCATTGTATGTCAAATCTGTTGCTTCAACTGCCATTTTGAAGAACGTGAATCGCATCACCTTGTGCATTCCTGCAAATGCTCTTCATCAGCGGCAATTTCGAGAACTTTTGTAATCGAGTGAAACGTCTAATAAGGACATTCTATATCACACTGCAGTTCGTTGGTTGTCTCAGGGAGAAACGTCTTGCTGAGTTCTGTAGTTGCACAAGGAAATAGTAGAATATTTTTCCATAAAAAAAAACAAGGAATGCCCCTTAATAAATAAGGACTTCCTAACATCTCTGGCATTTCTTGTGAATTTTCTGACCCATGTTAACAATCTGAATCAATGTCTGCAAGGAAAAGAAACAACAATTTGTCTATGCACAAAAAAGTACAGGATTTCCGTGACAAACGTCGTCTTCTCAAAAGTCATCTCCAGCAGCGTAATTTCTTCCATTTTCCACAACTGACAGCTCTTATTGACAGCAAAGAAATACAGGTTGATGACATGCCAATCGACCTATTTTCTAGTGCTTTTGATGCGGTGTTGCAAGATTTTGCCGATCGTTTTCAAGATTTTGAGAGGCTTTCAGCAACATTAAGACTCGCTGCTTTTCCACATGTAGTGGAAAACGACAGCGCTCCATTGCATCTTCAAATGGAACCGGTGGTGTTGAAGGATAATGTGCAGCTTGTGAAAAAGTTTAGACGAAGAAAATCTGCAGGATTCGTGGAAGAGTGCATTTGAATATCCAATGCTACAAGAAGTGGCAAGAAAAACTCTCGTTGTTTTTGGAAGCACATACGTGTGCGAAGCAGCGTTTTCAAGATTGAAGTACCTGAAGAACAAGTACCGACCCGATTGATAGACGGCAATGCGGAGTCTGAACTAAGGTTGATGGTATGCAGCGAGTTACCGGACTTTGCAAAATTATCTGCCAACAAGCAATATCGAGGGAGTCATTAATGTGTACGATGCTTTGTGAATTTTCTTTTAACAAATTCGTTAAAATGTTTGACATTTTATTATACTTTTAGGCACAAGGAAATGCGGGATAAAACCTATTCTTTAGTTAAACGTATCTCATAAATATAACTCGAACTCATGGGAGGTCGTACTTCATATAAATAAAAGTAATGCGGCCGGCAATAGCAAAAGGTTGTACACCCCTGCAGTGCTTAACCTATCTACCAAACGCAGTAATCAAAAAGCTCTACAATTTTGACGCGTGGTGAATAACCTAAAAACATGAAAAACCAGTAGCGTTTTGATACTCAAGCGCGAAGCCCCGGGCATTTGCCCGGTTGCCCAATAGTTAATCCGGCCCTGACTGCCTACTACCGTAACTTTCAGTGAACGTTTGAAGATTTGAGGCTATACTATTGTTACGGAATAAGGACCAACAACAATCTGCTCACAAGTTTCACAGCCTACTTTTGTCGGCCATGGAGAGGACACGAGTGAACTGCAAGCTCAGCACTGCATCATGCAATTTGCATGACACCAGAATAGCGAATCTGGCTCTTACGGAGTGTGCGGGTTATATCGGCAAATAAACTGTCAATGCATGAAATAAATCAAGTATCGGAATTAATTTGCTGAGTACGGTTTTTTACAAAAAAAGGTTCTTAGTCCCAATTCCCAGGGAGGGGCAAATGCCCGTTCCCACCCCCGCGGACGGAAATTACTTGCAGTAGTATTGCTGCAACTGCAAGTGAACTCTAAGGGCAGTTACACAGCTGGTGCATCCAGGGGGGCTCCAGATAGTAACGTTAGGGGGGGGACGATTCCATTCATATTTGGTAGTCATTTCTCATTACGGTTTCACTACTTTGAGGGATAAAGTAACACTACTGTGGCGAAACAATGGGCGGAAAAATGGCTTATATCGCGAATGTTGTTTTCCGAATATACAAAATCATGGTGAATAAAGTTACTTTTGTAAGATGTGGGTGGGCGATCGTCCCCCCCGGATCCGTTGGTGCATCGCATATGATCGATATTCATGTCCTGCATTATGCACTACCGTCCCATATCTATACTTTTATTTTACAGTATGCTGTTTGCCATATTTACAAGTGTGGATTTACTACTTGGCTCCAACATACATTGGTAGTTGAGAACCTTCGGTCTGTGGAGGATTACCAAGCGGGTCGAGCAAAAGGTTACAAAGCCCGTCTTTTAGGTGAAACTGTCGTTATATTGCTTTCTCCGAAATACAAATCTACAGCAAGAAAACGGTGGCTTGAAGCTTTAAAAGTGAGTAAATAGAGAGTTTCCAAATGATCGTATTTTAACGAATTGCTAATAAAATAATTGATATTTCAACAATGTTAATAGTATATTATCAACAAACATTGCACAATCACATACCAAGAGGCTTATGGCCCAAACTAAAGTGTGCGTTTGGCTATTAAGGGTTTAATACAATGTGTTCTATGCATGGTTTTTCCTCTGGCGTTAAGACCGATAACTAGAAAAATAATGTAATAGTCTCTAACTGAAAAGTCGATGTTTAATAACACATTTTCAAATCTGGATCAAGTGACATTCCATCAATAAGTGACTTGAGACGTTCAGAGTGAGCTTGATGAAGAATGCCAACTACGACAAATCAAGAAGGGGACTAAACTATTAACGAATTGACACAGTATGAAACACAAAAAGGTCCCTCCGGCACTGTACTCAATAAATATGTAAAGGGAGTGTGGACAGATAACTTCCCCGCTGCCTTTTTCGTTAGTTTCATTGTGACTGTTTTCGTTCCTCATATAGAGTCAATTCAGAATAAAGTAGGCTAATATATTTTTGAATTGGAACAACTTGTTCAGTGAATGTAATGAGCACGTGTAGTGATAATTTGTATGACATCAGTCGTCGCAAACTTTCCAGAAGGGCCACCAATTTAAAATAGCCTAGTGCCCCGAAAATGAAAATTCGCCTCTGGCCGTACGGGTGCCACTACTTTTAGTTATCTCTAGGTTCGCAATACTTTTTCGGCCGGCAAGAAATCTTCAAATGAATAAGTTATTAAAGTTTTTTCANTCGTTAATACGCAGCTACATGTTGGCTAAAAATCTTATGCAAACCAGCGCAAAACTTTGTGAAGTNTATGCGCACTTNAATTTGGCTCCTTTCCTTTGTCCACAAAATTGTTCCGCATTATTTGTCGGTCGTGCAAGTAATTTTATCATTTGCNGCTCCACCAAACTTTCATGTGTTGCCTATTTTGAGAGCGTAAATAGGTAGAAAACCACTACTTCAAAGTCCAGGTGCATAAGCGTAAAGGACGCTTAACCCTGCTCAGGTAATCTCTAAACACAAACACCGTTGTTGTCCTTGCCCAAAATGAGCAGATTTTGTTTATTCGCTTATACTGGACTAACTGACAGGTTTAGACCTCGCGTGAGTTTTTGCACAACTTAGTAAGTCTTCTCAAGCTCATCCGATCAGAAAAAAACAACGTGTTGATTTTGGAATATTTTTTATATGACGAAGAACAAAAGCAATTTTCCAAAGAAAAATGTGGGAAGTGCTCTTAACAAATGAACGAAAAAGTAAAGAAAAATTCAAAAATTCCGCCAGTAGACGTCATTGGTGGTCGTTCGAAGGTTTAAACAGATCCTCATTTCAAGCTTGTGGTTCTATCTGCAATAAAAGAAAATTAGGTTGAGACATGGAATTTTTCTACTTTCACTGCAATTATCAACCACATTAATCAACCTTGCCCAAAATGGGCAAATTTTTTACGAAAAGCAGGCACATAAGGTAAACTTGTGCAAAAGGGGCAAATGCTCTCCGACAATTGTTGCGCAATCAGATTGATCGCGGCACTGCTATTGAGTTTCATGTCTCACATACGACCAGTCACGTCGCCACAGTTAGGATTTGGTGGGCTAAGATCACCCAAACAATGCACCAAGCCCCCCAAATTGAAATATGAAAACTACAAATTAGTGGAGTTATGTCAATTTGTACAATGTCAAGGCATAAACAGGGAAACCAAAAACTCACTCTAGCCATAACGTCGGGTGGTTTTCACCCCAAACTCACACTAACCACAACGTTGGGTGATTTTCACCCGAACTCACAATCAACCACAACGTTGGGTAATTTTCACCTAGGGTCCACGTGGCCACCACTCCTGTCTGGGAGGAAATCACTCGGGGTTAGTATTCCAGGGGTGTGAGAAATCTTTGCAGAAAACTTGAAAGTGATCAATGCACACAAGTGCCCATCGTTGGCAGCTGGCACGTGAACCTCGTTTTGTTCTGTTTTGATGGTGGACAGGTTCCACAGCGTTGTCTGGTCTCAAAGTTCATGTCCTCAATAAAATGCTTTGGCTTTTATCACAAGTGCACGCACAAGAAGCAAGCCTGTTTTGGCTAAGGTAGAGTTCTAGAAACTTCAATTGGATAAAGAGAAGCACAAGGTTCATCATTTCCTCAATAAAATGCTTTGACCTTTTACCGCAAGTGCACCACAAGGTGCAAACCCTTTCTGGCTCCAATTTCTTTCCTCTGGCGGGGAAGACGTCATACATTCTCCCGCGTGTTTCTCAATGAAAACCACGAGCTGAGCAAGGGCCATTCGCGCCAAATTGATTTGTGACGTCAGTGCTTGCACTCGTGTGATCTACTCCCGTGCTGGCTTCGGTCAAAGGTTGTTGGTGTGGCTTACTTGTGAACCTACATGTAGGAGCTCCTTTTGCCCAAATTGGTCAAGGTTACCTTAGGAGGGATCTTTGTGAAGGAATTTTGTTACACCTCAGGTAACCACGGGTCAATTTGGGCAAATTTTTGTTCCCCATCGAAAACTACAAAACTTGTGCAGATTTCGATAGGACTGCCCGAAAGAGCGTCTAAAAAATGTAGCTACTGAAAGAACCAGCTTTCTACTTGAACGTTAACTAATTTTTAATTTAAGTAGAAGAACCGTTTGCCCATATTGGGCAGAGGTTACCTGAGCAGGGTTAAAGCTGCACTGCAGCTGAACTACGCAAGACAAAAATTGTGCATATCATCCAGCACACTCGTTCCTGTTTATCATTATATTAGATGGCTATATCTTCTATTTTGTCAATCAAACTTGCGCATTATAAACTGCGTTTGATAAGTTGTTTCTACATCTGTGACGTGGTAGTTGTAAAATCTTTGTACAGTAAACTTTCAATTCATAAAGAACAGTTTGGATTGGTGACAAAGTCCATACATGTTTTTTGGGAGTGACGTCATAAGTGAGGTAGGTTTTTGGCTATTTTGGCTCATCTTACCTGGCCTAGGGCCCAACCACTAGCCTAGACCAAAGTATTTCGTTGAAGTTTTCATTGGAAACCATGCTCGAGTCCGAGTCTTTTCAGCCTTTGAGCGACTTTCTACCGTTTCTGGTTCAAAAGTTATGATCTAAAAAAACTAAATGCATTATCTAATTAAGGCATTAACCAATTATTTTGTTTACTTTAGATTATAACTTCTGAACCCGAAACCCCAGCAAGTTATCCAAAGTATCAAAAGACTCGGAGTTTAGCCTAGCTTCCAATAAAAAGATGAGCGAAATACTACCATCTAAGGCAGTGGTACCCAACCGGTGAGGAATTTCATGAGTTTAGGGGAGGAATTTCAACTTTATAGTTAAGTTACATATTCATTGTAAGTGTTGTACTTCTTTTTTAAGTTGACGTCGGATCTTTCAATTGGTTATATCACTTAATATATGGTTATTTAGTGGACAGTCATACGTTTTTGTTGACAAACTTCATTGCCATTATTTGACAACAAATCGTTTTTGTCCCACTTTTATTAACCAAGTCAGTGTGGTCCAACTACAGGCCCGCGGGCCGCATGTGGCCCACCACAATGTTTTCAGNGGCCCACGGAAGCATTCNGGAAAATCGTCAAANGTGAAATATGTAGACAAGCGTATGAGGTTACATTTGCCTCATTGAATGCTTGCGCTGNATAAAGTGCATTTGCACAAAAAATGAATTATACCTTTTTTTGTGTATTATTTTCTTTTATTTCTTTATTTTACGATCAAATTAAAAGATATGGTCCGCCGTTAACCCTCNGCTGGGGCACCTGTCCGGATAACCTCTGTGTTATTTCAGTGCAACGTCGTTCGTTGTCTTGAAGGGTGCATCTGGCACAATTAACTCAGTGCCACCAAATAAATCTATCTTTCCGCAAAACGCGGCCTTCTCAGAGTGGCCCTCGAACCAAAGTAATGGCCCATCGCTGCAATAGGTAATTTTAATTAGAACAAGCATAACATCTTTTAAGAAAAATGTACAATACTAACGGTATTACAGACTGTAGAGAGCTTCCAGACACTAGTCAGCAAAGACAGATTTTTCAAACAGAAAGACTTCGATCTAAAAATGCAGTCGATGTTTGGATGCACACATGTGCGTGAGAGTACATTTTTTCTACCATGAAACAATTCAAATCTAAAAACACAAATCGAATGGCAGATGAAGCACTGGACGACAGTCTCAGACTTGTTACCACCATCACTCACTGGCATTGATAAAGGAGCGAGAGTGTCAGAGAAGCCTCAACCACAGGCAATCCACTGAGAAAGATTTGTAGTAAATTCCTACGTGCCATTGTGTAATGATTTCAATGACGCACTCATCTTTCCTTTCAGTTTTGAATATTTTGAATCTGTTATTTTATACATCATTTTATTGGAAGTGGCCCGCGAGTTTTCAAGTTTTTGTGAAATGGCCTGAAAGTCAAAAGTAGTTGGACCACGCTGAATCAAGATATTGTCTTCAATAAAGACCATTGTTGTTAATACTAGCCTGCGAACCCGAAGAGAAAAGGAATGAAAATTCCACAGGGGAGGAATGAAAAGTTCCAAAATGAGCAAAGGGAGGAATGCATCAAAAAGGTTGGGAATCACTGATCTAAGTATTTGGGCCCAGGGCCAAGTGATGTGGGCCAAGGTGGCCTAAAAGTGCTCCAATTATGACGTCACTCACTAAAAATCAGCAACCCTCAACCAAAAAACTTTTTTCATTGCAAACTACAAGACTTGCCGAGTCTTTTGACCCGTTGAACAGCTCTCTAGCGCTTACGGCGCCGAAGTTATACTCGTGCGAACCACGTGCGATCAGGCTGTTTTGGCGCGAACCGCTTGATTTAGACCGGCACTGAAGGTGTTAAGAATAACCATAAAATTGGGCTTTGGGGGAAACATTTTGAGTAATTTAATCTGGTAGTTTTTTACAAGCAGCGCTGTTACCATGAGGAAGTCAGCGACAAAACGACATACAAACAATTTCTCGAAAGACAGTCGCTGGTTTTGCCTTCAATGCCTGAGGACCTTTTGTTATTTCTTACGACAGAATGAAGATAATGGCTGTTTGGAAAACTACATTCGTGTCCGAGCATTTAAACACAGACCAGTTCCAATTAACCAAGTGTTTTGCACTCGTTGCATGCATTGCCTGTTGCAGTCGGGACGATTCCAGCTAACAGCGCTGCCCGGGAAACCATAAAAGAGCGCAAAACACATAGTCGACTCTCGTGTGTTCTTTCAAACACGCACACATTTGCATCAACACAAATGCGAAGATGTGTTCAAAAACGCTTTGTTCAAAGAAATAGTATGACTTCTAGCAAGAAATTCACATTTTATTTCTGTTGAAAACTTCTGATTTCTTATCTTTTGCACTCGTAATAAGCAGTGATGAATTGCAAGGTAAAGCACAATTTAACACGCTAAGCGTAGGAGAAAATAAGACTGGTTACCGTGCTGAAAACATAGATTTTTCCACAGATGAAAACCAAGAAAGTACACATTTGTTTACATTGATTTTTATACCCTCCTGATAATGTACTGCTACACAAAGCAATGCCAGTTCGCTACCAATTTGTATAACTTTCCATGTTATGTTACTGCTTGTAAACGTAATGTTTCCTAGTGAACTTTGCCAGTAATCTAGCAAACCGTGACAGTCAGCCTTGTGGTTTCTACTGTAATAAAAATTCCTACTTTACAATGGCGTGTCGTGCATTTCACGCTTAAATCTGCAATGGTATCATATCTTTAATCATACTCCCTGCTAACAGCATGATTACGCAGCTACAAAAGCTATGGATATTTTATTATATGCCTACTCATTATATTGCTCAGTTCATTTCAGATTGTCTCACTACTATAGACCCGGTTTGATAATTAATCTGACTAGTAAGTAGGATGTTGTGGCAGTTAACGTTTTTCTTACTTCTACAACAGTGGTTCTCAAACATTTCGCTGAATGGAGCCAAATCTAAACCTACGAATTTTTAAAGAGAAAAAATTTTACATAACAAAAACATTTTACCACAAGGCAATTGACACATTTTGTTTTACTGCATTAACGAAGTCTGTTACACAAAATTTTAGAGGTGTTGCTAAAAGACACTGGCCATCGAAAGGGATCCTTTCCAGCAAAGATTCAGACACTAAGCTCTTACAGAGTATATATTTTTCCTAAGAAGTAGGCATCTTCAGCTCTTATTCACATAGAATCTGTTACAGACGAATTGCTAAAAGCCGCGCAAAGTATGCTTGGGAGTTGCATGCGGCACTTAGAACAGTGTTTGAGAAACATTGTTCAACAAGTAACACCACGCCTGTCAGCTACGATGTCACAGCCTTAGCGATAATTAAACCAAAGAAACATCAAAGGCTTGCAGATCCATTATTGCAGTCTGGTGTCGTAACTCATAACAATCGCGTTTAGTATGCTATAAAGAGCACACGTAAGTTTATTTGGCAAACCCTTGGTATCTAGGAAGGGTCCCGGAGTCGGAGCTACCTCTCAAATGGCCACTCCGGCTCCGGTCCTAAATTTTCAACTGAACTCCGGATCTGGCTCCTTCTGATTTTTAAATTGAGCTCCGGCTCCAGGCAAAATATCCAGCTCCCGCGCTCCGACTCCGTAGGCTTGGATTATTTTCACAAGAATTCTGAATGCA
>JGI24021J15306_10008484_pt1 | contig 12646 bp, 6 predicted proteins | sample Ectturendosymbi1_FD_15306 | JGI IMG/M metagenome (IMG submission 15306) | reverse complement strand
GATTTTTTCCAGGGGGAAGGGCACTAGGGGATTTTTCCAAAGATTTTCCATGGGAGGCAAAAAGTGATGAAATTCGTTTTTCCCAATCGAAACTGAGAAAACGACCTATTTTGCTGAAATTTTCAAAATCCAAGTGGGGACCGAGCCCCACCTGCAACCCCCGTCCGACCCCCATGCTTCATACGACACCTAACAGCATGTTACATAGTCGGTGATCGACGGGACTTTTTGTCTGCAAAATCGCTGATAATTTTGTCGTACTTTATCTTTCTAGCTAAAGCATGCTCAACGTACAGAATAGCAAGACTTTGCAGTCTTTTCTGGCCCATGGTAGATCGCGTGCATGGTTTCAGCCGTTTGAGCTTAGAAAAACTGCCCTCGCCGGAACAGTTGGTGGTCATCAGTGATAAATACATGCAGTAGGCAATGAGAACGTTTGGGAATACTTCAGCTATGTAATTACGTATCAAGTACTGAAACGCTTCAAGCGCCATCGACGTTGTATCTTTCTTAGTCGAAGATGACATCACAGGGTTGCAATTCCTAAACGGGAAAGTTTACCAACCCATCAACAAATAATGGTTCAAGATCTTCTTTATATAGTTCAACGAGCTTTTTCCCTCCTGCCATATGCTCTTCGTCGGTTCCATCATGCAACTGGCCTAATACACCAAATGTATCGCAAGTGTTCTTGTATGCATTGTAACGAAGTTCTAAATCCGACTCAAGGCGATCGATAAGAATGGTGAAGACATCAATACGAAAGTTCTCACGGTCATTGCAAACAGTTTGAGAACTAGGATTTTTGTCAATTGCCACTTTAAGCGATCGCTTACGCTGTTGGTCCCGTTTATAACCAGTTCCACTTAACAACAGTGACTTACTCTCGGCTTCAAAGTCACTAAATCGATTACGTAGGGAGGTGACCCACTCCTTCAAACACTTTGTGAGCAAGCATGCATTATCAATATCCAATGTTGGGCTCTGCAACTTCTTACTTGTGCAACCAAATCTTTGCAAAACCGTATCCCATACAACGGTTAGTATCGCCGTCTCCAGCTGATTCAGTGCGTTCAGCAAACCCAACGCTTCGGAAGTAGCAGCGGTTCGCGTGCTTTGTGCACTGAGCTTCCCCATCTCTTCCAAAGCAGATCGAATTCCAGCGTATCCCATTCGTAGTGCATGCGTAGCATCAACTCTACGCGCCCACCTAGTATCTGACAGCTGTTTGGGAACCGGAATCGAAGAAGGGAAATGCTTTCGCAGCAAACCCCAACGTTGTGTCGAGCTGCTGAAAAACGAGTACAGTTTCTGGACGAAGTCGAAGAAAAATCGCACGGCAGAACAGCAATTTGCAGCAGAACTTCCTACTAAGTTAAGAGAATGAGCTGCACATGGGATGTAGGTCGCCAGCGCATTAACTGCTTCAATATGTGCTCTTACACCATTGAATAGACCAGACATGTTAAAAGCGTTGTCGTAGGTTTGACCTCTACATTTTGCAATGTTGATGCCCATGCTGAACAAATAGTCTAGCACTCTTTTTGCCAATGCTGCACCGGTATGCTCTCCAACATCGAGTTCAAAAAACGCTCAACAGGACCTTGGCCATTAACATACCGAACAACAATAGTCAATTGATCTACACGCGATATATCTGGTGTCGAATCTATAGATATTGAGTAGTAAACTGACTATTTGATTTCGCGAATCACTTCCGCCAGAACTGTTTGAATCATCAAATCGATTAGTTCTTCACATGTACTCGACGACAAATATGAGGATCGTCCACTTCCTGCCTTACCTTGTTTTGCAATATGACTGGCTAAAAATGAGTCATATTTGGCTATGAGTTCGAGCAGCCCCATGAAATTGCCATTTGTTGGACTACTAAATTTTTCCTCGTGGCCGCGCAAGGGAAGTCCGCGTTCAGTGCAGTACAAGATGACATCTAAAGCACGCTGTAGAATCGACTTCCAGTAATATGAAGCGCTCCTTATAACTATTTCTTAATGTTTTTCGATGCATTCCTGAACAGACGAATGCTGCGCGAACGCAATAGCTGAAGTACGATGAGTGGCAGACTTCTCATGTACCTCCATCTTAGATGTGGCATTTTGCATTTTTCCAGTCATGAAAACCACTGACGAATTCATTTTCGGCAGAGAATAAGCGGCAGTAGAAACAAAATGCCTTTCCAGTTGCCGGTGAATAACGTAGCCAGGAGCGTTCAAACACCTGTTTTGTTAATGGGTGAGTACGTCTAAACATCTGCCGGTTGAAACTGCGACGTGATGCTGAAAAATCGGTATCTTTGTGCTGGCAATCTAATCTGAATGACTGCGACTGAATCAGCTGCGATTGTAATTTAAATGGTAACGGCTGGGGCCATAACCCAACGTCGCACTCAAGTGCAGCACTTGCAGCAACTATAACACGCTTTTATCTAAAATCGATTCATTTTCAGCACAATCATTCTGAAAACCAACTGATTCTGTACATTCAACCTCAACAATTGTCGCGGTCTGACCGAAATGGCGTTGCCCAGAACATGTAGAACATGCATCGTTTCTCACTAGAATCTACTGGTGTAAAAGATCCTTCTGTCGCATTAAAAAACTGGGTCATTTGTTTCATCTCTTCAATAACAGCTCGTAGTGCATCCACTTTGGCAGTGGCTTTCTTTCGCTTTTTAGAACCACTCTCATATGTACGTTTCGACATTCTGGAGCTGCTGCAACTAAGCCTACTGTAGATCCACCGTTAATCTGATTACTTTGAAAAAAAGAAAACAACTTACACTTGAAGCGCACTTAGCTAACTAAGCTAATCAGCTCAAACTACAAATTGGCCTTGCTAGGAAATCAAGATATGTGTCTAGTTCAACGGTAGTTAAAATATTTTTCTATGCATTGAGCTGGAGGAAGGAATGGCTTAAGATTGCTATAAAACAATTGAATACAAAACAAAAAAACAATTCAAAGAAAATTCCAGCTCAACACGCGCGGTAGTTAACATTTTGCTCCAATGAATATCGGCAGCCTTGGCTACAGTACAGGGTAGTCTTATTTTTACACCGTATTTCACCCAAAAAAAGCAACAAGAGAGAGACCCCGGCTGAACGAAGGTACCTCACTGGCCTCGTGTAACCTGAAAAATGGATTCAGGTGTTTTGTTCCACGCATTATACGTAACAATAACCAATTCTCAACGCCGTGAAAAGAGAATGCTCATCGTCATCCACTTCAATCCTTCGCGATCATTCTTGTGTAGAGATCTTTTGTTAACGGAATAGTAAAAGAACGTGCGTTGAAGCGGAAATTGTCCTTACTCCCTAGGCTTAAGCCTTTTAACCTAATGGTAAATCCGCGCCTGGACGTGAACCTTGTGACATAACCAACGTTTTTTCTGAATATTCCGTAAAAGGGTTTTCCAACGTTGCAGATTTTGAAAACTTTTCAAAACGTTTTCGCTGTTCAAGTCGGTGATATGGAACTGTTGAATGTCTGAAAAAATCAACTCTACCTTTTTTGCGATGATGCTTTTACTTCAGTTGCGAAACGTAACGTTCTACCCGTGTGTATAGCAAAAGTCTATCCAGTCACCTTTGTACTTTTTCATTCTACCAGTTGCACGAACATAGGTCTTGGACACATGCCAATCTGCGTGTTGCTGTACTTCTTACAGTCTATCCCTCTTTACTTCATAAATGCACGAGCATGCACCGCAAAATGTATTCAGATACGTGACTGGCAAAATTATGTTTGTTCTTGCAGAAGAGAAAGCGAAGTGATGGAAAAGTACGACGCAGAAAGCAACCAGTGGCGCGTCTGTCACGGAACCGACGTCAGCACACACTTCGCATGCGTGTTATGTTGCTGAGGCTATTCCTGAGTGTCTTCAGAGGAACGTTTTCGAAATGCTTGGTCGCTTGGCACGCACCCTTGAACTGTAGTGGAACCCTATGTACACGAAAGCAATTTTTATTTTCATGACAGGAGATTTTCTTGAAATTTATCGCCCAGGAAATTTGCTTTGTATGTTTAGAATCACCAAAACGCTTGTTTTTGAAGGTCGGTTATCTGGCAATATTCAGAAGTATCTAGTCCAGCGATTCCCAAAGTGAGTTCCGCGGAAGCCTAGGGTTCCATAGACAAATCTAAAGGGTTCCACGCGCTATACTTTCCAGTTTTAAGAAAAAAACTGCTGATATGTCCGTAACCGTTTTGGGCGTGTGGCAGCCGCTATATTGCTTGATCTCGCTTGCTTTATGGTTACTTTTGTTGTGAGTAATTTTGTTTACAGTATGAAACCTTAATAACGGCAATTTGGGTGAAAAAATCCGTTTTATGTTTACTTGGCAGATCTGGCGGGGCCCCTTGTCCACTTGAAAGAACCTTGCAGTGTTCCGCGGACAAAAAAGTTTGGGAACAACTGATCTAGTCCATTGTTTCCTTTTTCCAAAACGTTCACGCAAGCGTTGCCCCTCACAGTTAGTTTGTTTGCATCGGGTCATGATGCGTTCACGTCCGGGAAGTCTTTTAAGGACATGCCTTAACCTTTTAATCCCAAAGCACTTGACTCTGATGGAACCGGCTCGGAAACTTTGCGCAGCGACGAAGTTATAATCGTCGTCTTCTGAATCCGTTCTGTTTTGGGCGTTCTGTTTGGGAATTCAAGGCAGACATCTGAAACAAGTTAGATTGTGTAAGCCCGATCGACCACTCAACTGAACAAATGTTCGATGGTGGCCAGGGGAGCAGCGCAGAGTTGTAAGTCGGGCCGGGCTTTTCGGGCCAGGCTTAAGTTTTTCGAAATGTTTTTGGCCACTTTCAGGAGTGCATACAAATTTTTTTTCAATATTATTCAGAACAACGATTTTTTTCATTCGTGACGTTGCTCGGATTAGTCTCACCTCATACGCTTTTTCAGAAGGTGAGGAAATGAGCACGCGATGGAGTTGGGTCGAAAAGATCAAACACTTACGTGATTCTTTGCTGGTTTTGAAAAACGATTTAGCACCAGGCAAAGACGGGTCTCAATCGGGCTTCAAACACAAATGTCGGGCTGGGTTCGGGCTTGTGGATTCGGGCCGGGTGCGGGTTTCAAAATGAGGCCCGTTTACAACTCTGAAGCAACGCTGTTTTGAGAACTATTTGCGATAGCTCAGCTGTCGGCAGTTAGCGTTTGAACTGCGCATATGAAACTGTTCATGCAATTTCATTCGAAGCAGCCTTAACCGCTGCAGGAGCAATTCCAACTGAAAGGCGTTGAAATGAGATTGATTATTAGTCCGCTCCGTTTAAAACATTCATCCTAATCTCTTCATTCGCTATCAACGTGCTAATTTTCTAGCGCTGTGTACTTTGCCTGCTTCAACGACGTCATGAATCTTCTGAGCGTATAGCAGTGAGCTTTGAGTCATTCAAGATTTTCGCTTCAGGCGCCCGCTGCGATTTAAACAGACTCTGGTGATTCTCAGGAAAAGGCATTCCAGCAAAATCTGACCTTCACTCGCTTTCTATATTGTAAGCGCCAAGTTCTATACAAAGAAACAGCGTTCAGAGTAGCCTGTTCATCTTTCTTAATCACTCAAGCGGTGTGTTTTGATGCACTATTTCGGAGAAATCAACTTGAGAGAACATGCGTTTTAAAAATTGTTGCTGCAACTTACGGTTTGTCGGCTTGAGAAATTCAAAATGGACGCAGTAGACGCTTTTGATATTAGTTTTTCAACCGTATTGTCCATATTCCCGCCAATGTATCAACCACGTCCACCGGGAAGCTTTTGTGTATGGCTTCAATCTTTTTCAACCTCATTTTATTGCAATTTACAAAAAAAGGACAATGTGTAAGCCAGTGGCGCAGCCAGTCCAGATATTTGGGAGGGGCCAAAAAATTTGGGGGGGGCAAAATGTTCGATTTTAGGCGAATAAACTCTATTTTGTTTGGAAAAACGCCTCTCAAAGCACAAAACGACCATATTTTCTAAAAGTTTTGGGGGGCATGGTCGTTTTGCCCCTGGCTGTGCCTATGGTGTAAGCGCAGACAAAAGCGTGCATGCCCAGACAAACAAGACGACATTGTTAGGCTGAACAAAAGGCAGTGCATGTTCAAAAGCTGGAGTTGTTCCTACCAGAACCTGATTGCATTAATTCTATATCTCAGTCAGGCACATGTTGAATACCTAAACATCTGATTTATTACTACGCATTAAACTTTGGAAAAAAATACTATCGATGCCTTAATCAGTTCGGTCCCAGCAAACACTTACGTTTTGGACTGCGCTTCCGTTGTTGCTGCACGATTTCTTGCTTTTGAATCAAGTGAAGCATTATATGCAAGTCCGATATCTGTAAATGTTTTTGCCAGCTGTTATCGCACCTAAATCATGGAGTTGCATCTGTAGTGCTTGAAACATCGCAAGCTCATGTTCTTTTCAAATGGTATGTCTTGATTTTTCGTGCGTGCAACCGACAAACTGACACGAGTTTTGCTGTAACCGTTTGTTGTACTGTCTGTTAACGACAGTATTATTTGACTACATCTGTTGTTTCAAACGACTTTGAAAAGGTTGTGCGCAAAACCTATTTGGCAGGTCTTTAGGCTTAAGTGTAGTTTTGTTTTCGTTTAAAAAAAATTGCAGTATTGCGCAACATTATGAGTGCATGAACAAACATGTTATAACAAGCTTTGCTAGATTTAGTTGCGACAGTTTCGTTGCCCCTATTTGAGGCATCACTTTTTCTTCAGCATTCACTACGAAATTTGCCGCGTGACACCGGCCCTTTGCTCCAGTGGAGTACTAAAGCAGTCTTTGGTGGGCTTGGCCTCCCGAAACTGAAATATGAAACACTGTACATCAGTGGAATTTTTGTCAAATATGAATGTCAAGCTCATCCCGCACAAACGTAAAGTCCCCGTATTCACGACTTTCTGGCGACGGTTCTGTACTTGAGTGGGTGTAATGAAACTAAATCTGTAACGTTTAATTGTCGGGTTCTTTTTATTTCCCTGTTTGTCGCATAGCTCTAAACGTTGCATTCACTTAATGCTCGCTGGTCATCAGCTGTTTTTTGTTTTTATTTGTATATGTGTTCCTTCATTACTCGCTTCCACATTAGATGCATAGAAAATGCAATTCAAAACAATCTTGCGTATATCGTTCCATTTATATGATTATATGCACTATACTTTGAAAGCAATGCAATCTTGTTGGATGCAGCTATTTTGTAGTGAGCAGAAAAAACGGCGTTTCTGATCTATATTTTGTACTTTCTTTCAAAACACATTTTTAGAGCTGTGGTAAGTCTCTTCTGTTGCCAAGGCGGTATCGTAGCCAGCCCAATTTTTGAGAGGGGCCAAATATTTTGACTTTAAGCCAAGGGTCTCCAAACTACGGCCCGCGGGCGAAATCCGACCCGCGAAGCCATTCCATCAGGCCCGCGAATGCATTTCATCCGGCCGCACAGGCATTTGTCAATAATGAAAAACAATATATTTTTGTTTATTTGGAAGTTTATTTATTTATTTTATTTAACGGCAAACGACGGCAGACCAGAGCCTGGAGTGCCATCTGTCAGTTGCGACAACATGATAGTAAAAAGTCAACATATAAAGAGAGAGATGCATTAAAAAAACAGTAATACATTAAAAAAAACAGTAAATGAAAAAGAGATACGTTAAAAAAACAGTAATAAATGAAGACCCGTAATGAGAAAAGATTTATAATACAGTATTGACAAAGAACGTTGAACCAACAGCGAAAGAAACACGAATCGTTACAAATACGTCAAAGCTGTTGAAAGAAAGTCACAAACTGCCTCGTATGATTGCAAGATGGAAGGGCGTTTAAGCTTAGCGTGGCCAAATTAGAGCATATGCTTCCATGCAGCTTGACTGAGTCTATTTAGTTGAGATTATGTGAACACCTGTTCTTTCAAAAGAATATTTCTAATAAAATTTAACAACCTGACGTGGAGCTCTGGTCATAGGCGTAGCCAGGGCGGGCCAAAAGGGGCTCTGTCCCCCAAAAATTTGCAGAAAATATGGCCAATTTGTGCTTTGAGAGGCGTTTTTCCAAACAAAATAGTGTTATTCGCCTAAAGTCAAATAATTTGGCCTCCCCCCAAATTTTTGGGCTGGATACACCACGGGCTCTGGTAAGGTCACATTCTAGCAAAATGTGAGTCTTTGGGAAAGGCCGCATGAACACAAACGATAGTGTTTATAGTCTGGGTTAAAAGGACTGTGACTCAAACGAAGCATACACAACCAGGACGCGGCTCTCGGATTCACGCCAGAGCGATGCAGTACTTGATGCGACTTTCCACAGATTAAAGCAGTTACTTTGGAGAGAAACAAATTTGATCCCAGCGATTGAACAGACGTAGATAGAGAATTCCACAGTCTTGAAGAAAAATGAACTATGGAACAATGCAGTTCGACATGAGGGTAGTTGAACGTTCATAACATGATGCAGAGAGTGATTACTCAGGCCACGAAAGAGTTTAGGGGTTAGAGTGGCTAAAAATGTAGGGCATGGTACATTATTGGTCCAAGAATAATTTTGTGGAAAACATAAAACGTGGCAGTTTCGACGAAGGTGCAGAGGTGACATCGAGAGTTCATTCAGGATTTTCAAGTGCGAAGTGGTTTACATACAACCACGGATAAGTTTAGCAGCCGTTGTTTGTACGTTTTCCAGGCGACAACTGTCTGCAGTAGAGATGTTATCGTAAATGACATCACCGTAATTAAGTAGAGGTAGAATATAGGAGCGATATAAAATTAGGAGTGCGTACCTTTGCACGGATAATCTACGTTTTCTAAGAACGTTCAGTCGTGTGATAGCCTTGTGATACAATGATACTACGTGTGTATGCCAGGATAAGTAACTTTTGGAAGTATGTACCTTATTTCGAAACAATCACGTTACGTAAGATGTCCGGTCCTCGAACTGCTGTGCAGTAGCTCATGTGGTTCTCTGGCAAAAAAGTTTGGAGACCCGCTTTAAGCGAGCAACACTTTTTTTGTTTGGACACCACCTCTGAAAGAACAAAACGACAAGCTAAACTAGAAATATGGGGGCATAACGCTTATGTGTGATGGCACAACGTTTTGTAAACGGCTAAAGCATCAATGTGTTCGACTTCTGAAACTAATGGGGTCAGTTTCTGGTTGAGGAGTCCTAGGAAGGGTAACTCATAAATGGCTAAATTAATCTACTCTTGCGAATAGTTCATGGCAAACACACAGGATTTTTCTACAATGGTTTCAATGTCCAGATTCGCTAGTAACTTTTATACTGGCTGCGCAAGACTGAAGATGTGTTAAAATCAGTAAAAGCCATTGTGAATAGAATCATCTTTTTTATTTGTCAGGTATGATGATTAATGTTGCCAAAAGATCAAATTGCTAAGCTCATTTGTGCATATTTTGTGTGAAAGCAAACGTTGCCCAGGCTAGAAGGAAGTGGAAGTTATTTTATACTATTTACTTTTGATATGTGGTCGTCATTAATTTGATTATAATTTCGAATCAATAATGGACGTAGAGTTTAGTTTATTTGTTAACATGTGCCAGGACCACGACCAGCTGATATTTTTAGGGGGGTAAAACGCTTTTAATTTGTTGCTATTTTCGGTGGAGCAAAATCGTTGTAATTTAGTGTTGTGCTTAACAACTAAACATGGTTTTAAAAGTTTTGAGGAGGTGGGAATTGTCCAGTTGCCCATACCCTGGTTGCGGGTCTGACATAAACAGAAGAAAATGTATTTTATTATCAACATATTCAAAGTTTGTCAGTGCGTATATTGCTATACAAGGCATTTATTGTTTCTGAGGTTGCCAGAAAGTCCAAACACTGTTCAAAATCAAGCAACGGAAAACCACTGAGTTTCGTCAATTTTGTATGCTGTCAATCAGCGAGACGTTTACTACTTCTTTTTAGGAAATTTGAATTAAAAGCAGTAAAAAACTGAGGTGGAGCGCTTTCACTGTGAGCTTAGGCCTAATCATTTGCCAAGTGACTGGGCAAAGTGCTTGTGAATTGGTCTGTTCTTTATTCAAAAAAAGGGTAAACCTGATTTTTTTCAGAAAAACTTCCAGCAAAGTAGCCTACCTAGCAATATTCCTAACTTAACCAAAGTGTTGCAATGGTTGGAATCAGGTACTAATTTGGAGCGATCTTTTAATTAAGTCAAAATCAATATAGACAGTTTTCCTCTTGTCACTAAAAAAACTTTATAACTAGTAGCGCAGCCTAGAATTTTGTTCGGGAGGGGCCAGTCATAGACGTCGTCAGTAACTGACGTCATCTTGAGTCCGAATGTTTTTCTGTATATTTTATAAGAGTAAAAAATTGATATACAGCACCAGTAAAAATCTTATCAATTGTATCGGGGGAGCCATGCATGGGCGTAACGAGGAGAAAGAGGGGCACAATTACCCGGGCGCTGAATCACTGCGGGGCCCCGGAAAGTACCAATAATGTCACAAGTACTTTCTTCAATACAGTACTTTTACTTGCGAAAGACTTCAGGTTCTAACGTGGGGGCGCCAAACTTGCTTCTTGCCCCGGGCGCCATCTAATCTCGTTACGACCCTGGGGCTATGATCTCTTCGGCCTCATTCGCGCCACTGTCTGCAGTATGCCTGTACTCTTATATAGATTACAAGTTAACAAATTTCGGGTTGCGTGCAAATACAATTGAAACCCCGGACCGTGATGTTCATCTGACTGTTTGAGGCGCTGATATATGAAACGGAGTGATCGGTTTACTTTAGATCAGTGGTTCTTAACCTTGTCTCTACCACGCCCACTTTAGGTAATTGTCGTTTGCTTCAAGCCCCCACTGGCAACAAACAATTTGTCCAAGCAAATCCAGGCCTCCTTATTGGTTAATGTATTGATAAAACTTTCCATGCTGCAGAGCGCATGTATAGGGCTCACCCCCCCCTTGAAATTTAATGACGCCCCCCTGGTTATAAGAACCATTGCTTTAGATAGACTGCATATAACCAGGGCTGGCCCTAGCAGATGCAGGGCCCAATGCAAGACCTAGGCGCTGGACCCCACTGAGCCGTGATTTTAGGACATCATCGTGTTCAGTCAACCGTGTTACGATACTGGTAGAGCGCAGACAGACAGTGCAGCACTAATTAAAGAATTGAGCACGTTTGCTAACGTTCGAGAGGAAATTTGCTGGTTCTGACTAGAGCGTTCTTTGTTAGCAATGAAATTTATATGGCGTTTCTACTGAATTCTCAAGCGCAAGCTGTATCTGGCAAAAATGAACATCTACCTGAACACTATGGCGCGGGGCACCAGAGCCGCGGGTCCCAATGCAGCTGCATCGGCTTAAGGCCGGCCCTGCATATAACACATCTTTTTCGAACCGGCCCAGGAAACAAAGAACGTGAATATTGCTTCTGTGACGTCACAGAAAGTTTAACAAAGGCAACTTCACATAACATCGGTAACACAAGAGGACAACCTTGCATGCCATTGCCGCTACAGGGTTGCAAGATTGGATCTTTTGGAGCCAAAAACATGAAATTTGGCTCTTTTGAGAAGCACTTGGCTCCAGAAATTTCATTTGGCTACTTTTTGGCTCTTTTGCAACTTTTTCGTTCCACAAATTTTTCTTGGAAAAGAATTGCGAGTGGCACATGTAGCTTGTTCCTGCCACTAAACAGTTGCGCAATGCACTAATGAGCACCCAGGTAGGCTATACCTAAAGAGAGATAGAGAAGCATGTGGACCTCGCAACTTGTTCCATGCAGTGCCCAGTGAATCTGTTCCTGATGTGCACTGCATTTTTTTTACTTTCACTGTTTGAACCAGACACGACGACCATGTTACAGAAGCAGACCTATTGAGGCGTTTAACGCTAGGTTTTAATGAGTTGAACTTCAACACATCTGAACAAAACAAGTAAAGAAACGATAAATAACGACGAAACGACGAATAAATAAAAGTCAAAAGTCCACTTAACAGTTGAGCGTCACTTCACGACTGAGAATCACAGAACAAAACGGTAACACGTCAACTTCTAATCAGCACTAATCTGCGCCGCGCCATCAATCACGAATCGCCGTTCAAGCGAGGCAAATTCCGCACAGTCTCCCCAACAAATAAAAATAAGCAAAAGGTAAATGCTTCCGGTTAAACCGTCCATTCCCCGTAACGGTCAGGGGGTCGTCGCTGTCGTGTAGAACGACGCAACATGGGTACAGGCGAATCACAGTTTGGCGCTGGCGAGCTGTCGTCAGACACAAGTTCACCGTCACGTGGTGTCGCGCCGTAATCACAGTCGTCAGCTGCGTCGGCGTCGAGTGCTCGAGAAACCTCGGAGTTTTCGAGGAAGGCGACTCAGAAGGACGTTGGGTTTGGACTTCATGTGGTCTCGGGTAAAGAGCCAAGTCAGACGTTGACACAGTGCTCTCTTGTCCATCTCTGTGACGTATGACGGCGTAATTTCCGTTAGCCTCAACAAGTTCGACAGGGTCGCACAGCGGTTCTCCCTTGTTTCGCACAAAACGTCTCAGAAGTACAGTGTCACAACAGAACCTAGCAACGAAGGAAACCTTTCACTAGGCTTTATTCAACTAAGAACACATCAACATCTGCAGCGCAATACAA
>JGI24021J15306_10008483_pt1 | contig 12647 bp, 7 predicted proteins | sample Ectturendosymbi1_FD_15306 | JGI IMG/M metagenome (IMG submission 15306) | reverse complement strand
ATTGGACAAGTTTCATTCCTCACCACCAAAAAAGAAATCTTGTGTTTGGATTACTTGACCGGGCTTATAAAATCGCCAGCACATATAATGCCATACANAGTGAGTTCATGAACATTAAAAGCATGCTGATCAGAAATGGATATCCCAAAGCATACATTGATCNCTGCATCATGAAATATNTCAACAAGAAACATGAAACCTCCGTTAATTCGTTCACGATAACACCGCCAATGACAACCACCATCAACATGCGTCTCCCCTACCTCGGGGAAATTTCCTATGAAGTCCGCCGAGAAATGCAAAGACTTGTACACCGCTATGCCATCATGCCCTTTCAGTTTCGTTTCATACACGAAACTAATAAGTTGAAAAAATCCTTTACATATAAAGACAAACAGCATCATCTTAGTCGGTCAAGTGTAGTCTACAAACTAACATGCACATGTGGGTCAAATTACATTGGACAGACTCGCCGAAATTTAATAACCCGTATCAATGAACACAAATTTGATCAACGTTCTGAAGTTTGCAAACATCTGTTGGCCAACCCCACGCACCGTTTTAACTTCAAGCAACCGGAAATATTGGGAAGCATCGTCGGTCAGAAGGAACTTCACCTACTTGAGTCTCTTCTGATCCAGCAACATCAGCCAGATCTCAACGTCGATGGTTCATCCATTCCCCTGCTGCTTTTTAACACATAATGGTTTATATGACGCAACACTGTACGAATGCCCTAAATTACATCCTTATTTTTCCTTGTCGCAATTCGTTTATTCCTGATGATGGCTTACGCATAAGCCGAAACGTTGAATAAAATAATGTTTTCGATTATTGTGGCTGTTTTATTTGTCATAAAAATCTTCAGCAACTCCGTGCATAGTTTACCAAAATACGCAGTTCCTTTGTTTCTTCGAACCTTTTCGCATTGGTCTTTCCTGATTCTTGGCAAATCGAAAAAGATAACGAGATTTGAAAGTACGAAAACAACAAAACAAACAGAAGGTCAAAACTCTACTTGAAATTTCATTGGGCATGAAGGTTTCGGACAAAAGCGTCTGCGAACTAAATTTGTTGACGAGAACAGAGTCGCATCGGCGGTTTGTTTGAACAGAGTACTCTGGCTTTGGAATGCTGAAGGGCAAGTCAAGCTCTGTTGCCATAATAACTAGCAGCACAATTACATTTGTAAAGACTCTACGTAGACTGTTGCTAATTCCACATTCTGAAATCTAAATGCTTTTAGAAAAATGTTGAATTTTCTGATTCCCCAAACAGTGTCATAATGTGTGCATTATCGCGTCGATGTTTTGATTCAACGGGATTTGTAAAACTTCACTAGTGACTAACATACATTTTCTAGGCCACGGGATGCAAAATGAATTGCAGCTATGCAAACAAGCATACATCACACAACTCATGCAAAACATTTTAAATGAATATTAATGTCCTCAAAACATGCTGGTGCAACGAGAAGAGACTGAGGGGTATCAAAACGAATCGTGCATAATTTACTTCGAGTGGTACAGTAATATTAGTTGTTTTTTACCACGCACTGGGTGGGTTTTCTACGAATTCCATGACAAGATTCACCGAATGACGATACCGGAGAGCCCATTGCAGTACCAAAGGTTTGCTCACAAACTTTCACGAAAAGTGAGATGCGTCGATTCTAAATCTAAACGAAGGCCTTCATTATCCACAGACCATTTAGTGTACTTAGTCAAACTATCACAAGCCAACAACCTTCGTTTAAGAATAGCCACTGCCAAATCAACACATAATTTTGTAAACAAGGATACATTATCGACAAACACTAATACTTTGTAAACATCTGACTTAAAGGTCACTGATGAAATGTACAAAGTCGTTAGAGTTTCGAACATAAATTTTCATTGCTTGTCTTTTGGTGATGCCCGCAGAGACTTGGTTGCCACAGCAACCAAAATGCACGTTGACTGAAACATAGCGCTTGTTTTTTCAAGCTATTTCGTAAGCCTCGCTCTGCGAATAATTACTTTTGTCTGAAAGCGACTTTTTCTTTGGTGCTAATAATCGTTAGCTGGTGTTGAGTTTTAGTAAGTTCTTGTTATTTGTGAAGTAAGTTTTGAGGCTTCAGCGTTTGTGTTTAGTTGAGCACGACGATTTGGTTTTGTTTTATTTGTCGCAGTTGGGTCTGCGCGTTTTTTCATTGCAGTCTTGGGGTTGTTTATTTTCTCTGACCTTTTGTGTTGGCCTTTCAACGTTTCACACCTGTTAGCATTGCTTGCAGATGATAGGCTGACGATGCGTAGTGTTACGTGAAATCGATTTCCTATTAAAAATTTGTGATCGATTCCTTGCTTCTTTCACTTGTGAAGTGAAGTTAGTTGAGTTTCGAACATGTCACTCATTATTTCCTACGAATGGTGCAAGTAACTCTGCAACCATTTTAGAAGTTTTAGTGTAGAGCCTCTAAGACACACAATAGATCGCAGAGACATCCAAGGTTTGTTGATCTTGGGTAGGCAATAAAGTGCACTGGCATCCGAGCTTTTTGCGGCAAAACACTTTCATGATACGGATGTTGCTTACTTGTTTCTGCAAGACCAAGTGTAAGCAGTGGCGTAACGGACGGGGGGCAGGGGTGCGCGCCGCCCCTCCTGGCAGGCTAAATGTAAAAACAGGGCCCCCTGTTAGCTTGCATTTCGGTATTTACTACAGGGTTCTTTTGATTTTTAGTAGTTTTTTTACCATTTCTCAATGATTTCTCGAAGTGTTTTCCGGTGATCGTGGGTATTAGTAGAAACGAATCCAGGTAAATCGCATAACCATGCCTAGATTTGTTGCATGTGTTACGGAATATGCGATTATCCGCATCAGAAAAATATCCGCAAGTTTCCTGCCTAGCGACACAGGGGGCCCAAAATTCAGTCCTGTCGCCACGGAAGTACTTTTGTGGGCTTAGCCCCCCAAACAACAAAGTTTCAACCCCAAAAATTGAAATTTGAAACACTAGAAGTCTATATAATTTTTATCAAGCCGAATTCTGTTTTACCCTGTAATTTATAGAGAGACGTTCCTGCCCTTGATCTGCTGTTACGTAGAATAACATCGCCTGATCATTTTTGGTACGTTTGTGAAGTAATAAACATATTTGGAAGCTTGAGCGTAAATATTCAGCATTCACTGCTGGGGGTGTTGAACGTGAATTAGCCTATGTGGCTAGTTGTAACATCCAGATGTCACACTTACACCTGATCAATGTACTTTGTGCAGTGATTGTTTGGAAAAAATGTATTTTGTCTAGCTCAGGCAGTCTCATCGTGTTTTGTACTGCATAGAAGCAAGATGCCTTTGGTGTTTACGACCGAATTTAAATATCTGCGCAACCTGCTGCTCAGACAGTAAGATGGAGTTAATTGTGTATTTCAGGCCTGCACAACCTTACAACCTTTTCGCTACTGCCGGCCGCATCACGTTTATATTGGGGGTAAATCTGATAATCACCCTTGTTAAAAGGGTAAAACATACAAAAAAGTTTGGGAAGGTCTGGGAAGGTAACCACTTGAAATCAGGTGCAAAACGTCCGGCAAACCCCTCGTAAGATAAATGACTATTGCCAGACATTTAATTGGTGTGGTAACCCACCAGGCTACAAAAACAGCCCTTGCTAAAATTGATTTGGATCAGCTGGGAATTTAACCACTTGAAACCTGTTGCAAAAAGTCAAGCATAACCACAGGAACCAATGCTTGGTAGAGTTTATGGTACAGAGAACGTCACAATTGGGAGCTTTTTNGAATTTGACACCCCAAACAATGTTTTAAACACCCCTAATGGAANTACTAGAAGCAATGGCGTAGCAANCCACTGGCTACTCTGGCTGTAACCAGAGNCGNCACTTTTCAGGGGGCGGCAAANTCTCATCGCCTATTNTTAGCAGAGATAATTGCAAAAAAGTGAAGAAATTATTCAGACTAATTAAAATTTAGCTTTCTTAATTTCATNAGCNAAGTACCACGCCCCGACACAACAACTTCGAAGATAACCACTTGAAAGCTGTTGCAAAATGTCCAGCAAAACNGAAGAAATCGNGAGCGNCAAATGCTTGAGAGGGTTTATAACGCCGATCCCGTCTCCAAGGGAAGCTGCTGTGGGATTAGTACACCGAACACAGGTTTGAACCCCCTAAAATAGAAATGGAAGCACAAGAACACAATTGCTTTTACCGCAGACCCGTTTTCTGTTCTGTCATTTTTTCAACTTGTTTCTGAAATTGAGTTATCGCGATATCGTCGCTATTTGCAGATAAGATTGAATGGAGGAGGAAGGCAGTAGCCTATAACATTTATTCTCCGTAAACTCCACACTTTCCTCTGTGACCAGGAATAAAATTTGCTGATCGTTTTTCTTTTGTTTGTGATGTAATAAACGNGTTTGAGGGAAAAANGTCAGCAATCATTGTTTCTAGTGTTCAACGTGAAGTTGCCTAGGTGTGGTCGTGCGACTTGTATCTNATGAACGATTCGACCCAGTTCTTCTGTCGTTTGAGCAAGTTCATTTATCCACTGCTAGCCCGCCTAGATATCGGGGCAGGTGTAGAGCAGCCAATCGGTTGTCTCGTTGTCCAGAACCGTCAGGCCGTGTAGTCAGTGGGGGGTTGACAACTTATTTTGCTTTTCCGCACAATACAAATTTGACCATGATTCAGCCATTGCAGTACCAAACGTTTGCTTGAAAAACTTTCACGAAAAGTGGGATGCATTAATTCTAAACATAAACGAAGGCCGTTACATACATTAATCACAAGCCATTGAGACACTACGTCATATCATCACATACCAACAACCTTTGTTTAATTATAGCCATCGCCACAGAAGCAGGTACTTTCGAAAACAAGGATACAACGTCGAAAGGCACTAATACCACGTCCGTCGACAGGGGAGGGGCCAGTGGTGCGCGGATCCCCAATTTAAAATCTGTACGCCCCAATTTCATGTTTGCCCCGTGGTTGCTGAGTACATCCAATATTTTCTTTTAAAAATGTGGCCCTCCCCATCTGATTTTTGGGTCCCCCCAGCTGCGAAATCCTGACGACGGCCCAGAGTAATACTTCGCCATCAACTACTTCACAAACGTACCTGCATGGCAGATGTTGAGATTAATAACCTACAATAAATTTTGCATCGAACGTATAAGCTATAAAATATCATCAAGACTACAATAGGGTCGACGTGGAGGGAACATGGCATCTGCAATTTACCAAATAGACAACTCTGTTGGGATTAGCTTTGCAATGATAGTTTAACCAATTCAACCAACTGCGTTACAGCACTAACATCTCTACCTTGTTATCAAAACATAGGCTGCACAAAGTTGGAACTTTAGTCAGAAGCATTACACATATCGTATTTTTCAGGGCTGATCCAGGGGAGGGCGATCGCCCCACCTAAGACCTATGAAAGTAGCTTTGTTCATCATAATTTTTTGCAATAAGGAAAACAGCATTCGCGATATAAGGTCATTTTGTCGTCCATTGTTTTGCCACAGCAGTGTTGTAAGATGTACTTCCTCCCTGACAGTAGCGATCTCGTTTGGAGTTGTAGGGAATCGCAGCTAGAAATTTTGATAGGGGGGACGAACAACAAACAAGACTCAACATTTAAATATTTAATTCCCCTTGTTTTTAAAGCACAATCCATAAAATGTTCCTTTTCTAGCACATCTCTTTCTGAATGATTCTGTTCAAATTTAAGCCGGCAAATATAATGTCTGCTTTCATTGATTTGAGAAGTTTTAAAAGTTTTTTTTTCAAGTTTTTACTTTGAATGAAAGTAACCAATTGCTCATAAACTTTCTTGCCACAGCGTTTATGAAAACCTCGATGCTATAAGAGCACGATATGCAGTTTGCTTTTTGCAACCAATATTGCAGTTGAGCAAGAAGACATCGTGGGCATCATTGTGATTGCGCTTTTTATATTTACACGCTTGTGATGTACACCACCACACGTTCATGGGAAGCCAAGTAGCGGGTTTGCTCTAAGATACCGACTCCCGAAGTATAGATCTACAAAACTTGCGCGCATGTAGATATGCAGTTGTTCAATTCTTAAGAGACTGCGCCATGGTCTTCAACGTGGGCAAAATCGCGCCCCGGGTGGCGATTTATGGGCCAGGGGGGCGATTGTGTGATTTACGAGATTTGGGGAGAGATTTCAACTTCCAGGGGGGCGATTTCTGCAGGTTGAAACGCACTAAAATTTGAATCGATTCCACAAAACAATTTTTGCTAATTTGGAATCAAAACATATGATGCACATTCGACTCCATGTTTCGTAACATAGTTTATAGAGCACATGGTATCGGACTGCTGACGTAATATCGTTCTGTGTAACGCTTAACTGCACCAGCAGCTATCCAAGACCACTGGGATTCATTGTTTGGGAGTCAAGCATTGCGGTTCTCGCGAAGATTATGAATGTGTGCATTGTGTGGTATTTTGGTGTGTCTACTATTTAAAATGAGATAAAGGAGTGGAAAAATCATTGTACGGATTAGTTTGCTAGGTTGGTTAATCCAATCGTTGCATGACCAACGTCACAAAAAGCACAGCAGGCAATAACTTTTGTCAGCGGATATACATCAGCACCCGGGATTTTGAACTATTCTTGTGCAACATGTATTAATTAGCTTAATTATGCGGATATTGATATTGGTTGAACGCAACCAACACTGATGTAGCTATCGGAAAATACCCAATCTGCCAAACTCCAATTTGTAAAGAGAAAAAATTTCAGCTTCTTTGAATATACTGAAACTGGCCCAAAAATCACAACATTGCTCATCGCATCGACTTTCGCGCGGATAGCGAATATTAATTGCAAGTTGCCGTCAATTTTAATCTTACTATTTTTCGTTGTGAGTTGTCACAAATCTCTCCAACCCTATGTTTTCTTATTTACAAAACTGCCTTGGAGCAAGTCCTCGTGGCCTTCGGTAGAGCATTGCCAAGCCAATTTTCCCATGGCAAAAATGTCACTTTCCGTTATCATGTGTTTTATAATAATCTTTGTTGAGTACCTAGAGTACAACATTGTACCTAAGTGTGTTTTTTTGTAAACGTACTGGAAATATGACTGTTGCGAGACGATTTTCATAGCAATTAATGGCTAGTGAAACTAATTACAGCTGGCCGTATGTTTCAAAATGTGCTGTGCTTATCGTGTTTTTCAGTCAGTTCAAGTTTTGTCTGTGGTAGGTGTTCATCTGACTTATGAGCAGGGACGGATTTACGCATGGGGCATGGCCTATGGCTCCGCGCGTTTGGGGCCCCACGCAACGATTTTTCTATTAAGACTCCATGTTAACTAAAAATTTGCAAAACTGCGCAGAGGCATAACTTCACAATTTACCTTGAAACGGGCGGAAATGCAATTGCCTAGTCTAGACTTTTATCAGTAAAGTAAAGGCATGGCAATAATGTGCATCTGAGCGTGATGAGAGATTCCATCTGTATGTAAGCGGTTACAAAAAAAGAATGAAAAAGAAAAAAAGTACGTAACGTTTAATTTTCACTGACAAAATGCTGGCAACATGTTACAACCAAAATTTTATCGAAGACAAAATTAAATGTGCTTTATTCAACTTCAGACCAAGCTGAAAGAATCAAAATAAGGTAAGCAGCGTAAACAACCGATGCAACGGACAGAGTGAGCAACAGCGAACAAATGAGTCAAAAGCAAGTAGTGAACGAAGGAAACACAAGAATGCAATCAAGCAATCAAAGGAAAGCAAGCGCAAAAGAATTACGCGCGGAAGTGAGCATCACAATTTTCCATCCTACATGAAAACATACACACTATGCGATTCAAATTTCACAATTATAATGTAGTCCATTCATTGTCAGGCCAGCGTCTGATGGGTTTCGGCAAACTGACGACCTGCGAAGACCAGAAACCTCTGGCAAAGGTCTGGTATTCTGGAGGCATGTTCGTCTGGACCTGAAGGCTGCTTGACAGGTTCGTCATATAACCCACGGGCCGCAACTGCCTCAGTTCTATCCAAAGAAGTATCTGTAAAGTTGTCACAACGATCAACAGTAACATGACTACTGCCCGAACTCTGCTCAATACACGTGTCCTGTTGGGAAACAGTTTCACAACTTGGGTTAGGTCCCGCGTTGAGACAGAGGTTTCGCACCCATCAGCACAACGAATAAACGCAAAATATGGATTTGCACGAAGCAGTTCCACTCTGTCAACAAGAGGCTTGCTTTTGTTGCGAACAAATCTCTTCATAAGTACAGGACCAGGCTGTAAATGCCACGCAGGTGAAGACCTGCCAAGTGCCAAGCATGGAACGTCTCGAAACACAGGAACGTTCGTGAGGAGTTTGGTTTGTAGCGATACAGAACAACCATTTTATTGCATGCAAAGCTTCGCGAACAATTCGGTCCCACTACTCTTCCTGAAGATTTCTAGTGCGCAGCATGAGTTTCACTGTTTTCCACAAAGTCTGATTAAGACGCTCGCACTGAGAGTTCCCCTCAGGGTGATATGGCGTTCAACGGCTTGTGGCCACATTGCGTGATAGCAAAAATTCTCGCAACTCCGATGACATCAACGCACAGATCCACGGTCGCTGTGAACGTAACCTGGCATTCCAAATAGACAAAATAACTGAGTTAAACACTGAATAACAGTTTTCGCGGAAACATTACGGCAAGGAAATGCAAATGGGAAACGACTGAACTCAGTGACAACACGTACATATGGTAATTTGCCTTTCACAGGTTCCTTAAAATCTACAACATTCCGCTCTAATGGACGCGTCGCCTTTAGAAGCGTTTCTCCTGCTTGCTTGCAGAATTGAGGTTTTCATTCTGCACAGATTTTGCACTCGCGACAAGTGCTTCTTCATCGAAGGAAAAAGGTAATTTTTTTTGTTTCACGAAAGTCTGATGCCAGAATGACCGAGAAGTTCGTGAATCGACTTCAACGAATCATGTCCCGAAATCGCAGCCGCCACACCGGATGGCCGTGAAAGTGTGTCCGGGACCACATTTTCTACACCAGAAGTGTGTCCGACGTGACAGCTGAAAGTTCCAAGCTCTACTCTCCATAACAAGATTATTACTATTATTGATTTCTGTACCTTTCAACGGGTCTAACATGAATGGCACAGAGTGTTGGTCCGTGACAAGAAAAACGTCCGGCCATGCAGGAAATGCGCCCACTTCCGCACAGCTTCTATAACCGCAGTAGATTCCCGTTCCAGTGTAGAATATTTTTGCTCGGTGCGAGAAAGCGTTCGCAACATAAAAGCAACCGGCCTACCATTTTGACTGAGAGTGGTAGCGATTGCAACTTCTGACGAATCGCACCCCACTCGTAGTTCTTGGTTGTCATCGATGTTTACCAAACAAGCTCGCAGTAGACCCTGCTTTCAATCTTCGAATGCACCGATTTCTTAAGAAGACAAAGGAAAAGAGGTAGGTTTAGACAAAGCGTAGCTGCGATCTGAAAACTTAGGCAATCATCGCGCGTAATATGCAAACATACCAATCGTCCGTAAGCTCGCGCCAGTTTGATGGAGGTTTCAGTTCGATCAATAGTTTGAGATGGTTCGGGTCTGGCCTGATGGACCCAAACGAGAGTCTGCACCCCAACAACAGAACACTTTCAGTTGCTGTTGTTACAGTCTTTTTTGCGTTGAATGTACGATTTTTTTCTTGCAAGGGTTTAAGGAATGCAGCGAGGTTTTTATCGTTGCCTTCCGCAGTAGCGCCAACCACCGTAATATTATCCAGGCAAGCATATGTACGACGGAGTCCGTTCTTTTTGATAACGTTGTCAATTAATTATTCTTTGAAATGCCGACACTCCACTTAAGGAGTACTAGCTTCTTCAATGACGCCTGCTTTCAGCAATTCTTTGACTTCCTGTTCAATGATCTTAGTGTCTTCGGCATTGTGCTTTCGAGTTGGTATAGTAATAGGGTGGCAGTCAGAGCTCAAAAACTTGAAAAGTCGTGGCGGGTTGACTTTAGCAACAGCTAAGCAGCAGACAGGTATGTTCAAAGGGCGTTCAGCGCCACCAGTTTTAAAGTTTGCTTCAGAATGGAGTTCCATGAAGTCTTGTCCTAAAATAACATCAGAACAAAGGGACCGCAAAGCACCTAAAGTCACATTTTTGTATGTTCATCCAGCGGCGTTAATATCAATAGTTAACGTACCTACTAGTCACTGATCTAAGGATGTTGAGGCCAGCTGTTCTTCCACAGTTTTCGTCCAAGTTAAGGCCTAAACGTCTCACGAACGAAACATCGCAAAAATTACGCGAAGCACCAGAGTCAAGAGCTTTAGTCTCTTGACCTGCTACAACAATAGGCAAAGTAGCTAAGGCACGACTCATCGGAGGATCTTTAGTCACGGCTGAAGCTAAGAAAGCGGCGGAAGGTGAGGCTGATTCAGGTTCATCCGACCAAGAGCGACGAGAACTCTTGCTTTTGCNACAGACTCGCGAATAATGTCCCTTAATTCCGCATGCCTTGCAAATGTTGTCCCGAGCAGGGCAGTTGGAACGGGTGTGATTCCACAGACACCCACAGAAGAAACAGAATCGTTTGCCTTTCAACTGTTCTTTTTTTTTGTACAGCAACATTAGGAGACCCCATCTTTGCAGAAATATCATCTTTGCAGGCGGCAATTGCTGAAACGGTAGCTGACACTTTGCATGAGGAACATGAGGCCGACTGTTTTTGCGCCATGTCCAGAGAATCTGCAAGATCAATAGCTGTTCGTATATCTAATTCCGAATGCTCTAGCAAACGCTGTCGTATGGTGCTGGACGTTATGCCATTAATAAACGCATCGCGTATTAGATCTTGATTTTTAGCTGCTGTGACATCTTTGAATTCGCAATCCTTCTCCAGAACTTTTAAAGCCTGAACAAACTCCGCTAGAGATTCGTCTGAGCGTTGCCCTCTCGTAGCTAGCAAATGTCGAGCGAATACAGGATTCTTGTGCTTTTTGCAAGCCTTCTTAAGGATCTCAACAGCTCCTTCATATGACTGAACGTCTTCAACGTATTCGTAAATTGCAGGAAATGGGGAAGTCAATAACAGTCTAAGTTTTGGAAGGCGTGTCGTTCCAGAGGATGAAGATGAAGCTGTTACAGCTTGGCGCTCTTCTTGTAATGTTTTGAGAAACAGTTCAAACGACTTCAGCCAGAACTTGAAAATTTTTCCAGCATCGGGATTGTGAGGATCCACGTCCAATCGTTCAGGTCTCATTAACTTGCACTCCATTTTTAGCGACGCATTCAGATTCAGATTGCTAGAACGCTACGGAATATTATTTAAGTTGATTAAATTGTCACAACCAAAATTTTATCGAAGACAAAATTAAGTGTGCTTTATTCAACTCAAAACCAAGCTGAAAGAATCAAAATAAGGTAAGAAACGTAAACAAGCGATGCAACGGACAGAGTGAGCGACAGCGAACTTGTTTGATATGGTGGTTTGTTGTTGGCGCTTTATAACTACAATGGTCTTGTAGCGCCAGGACTGAGTTTGTACTATATCTGCTTTCATTTCACTCGGTTTGTTTTTGTGTTCTGGGTGTGTTCCCTGCAGCTCTTCCGCACACTGTGCGCCTGGTACGAAGGCTGCAGTACCAATTTATAAGGTCTTCGTAAGACCCGGCCGAGAGTCGAACTCTCGGACCTACCAGCACCGAAGCGGACGCACTTACCACTAGACCACGGGCTAGTCTGCGACAGCGAACGAATGAGTCAAAAACAAGTAGTGAACGAAGTAAACACAAGAATGCAATCAAGCAATCAAAGGAAAGCAAGCGCAAAAGAATTACGCGCGGAAGTGAGCATCACACCACAACGCAAGACCGCCAGATACTGCAAAATTCCGATGAAAAGCAAGATTGTCAGTTTTGGATTTAGTTGTTACATTTGGTTTGGATTTGGTTGTTACATTTGGTTTGGATTTGGTTGTTACATTTGGTTTGGATTTGGTTGTTACATTTGGTTTGTATTTGGTTGTTACATTTGGATCCTACATTTGGTTGTTTTTACCAGATTTCCTGCAAACAGAGATTGCTTGTTGAAACTCTATATGTTAGTTAAATCAGCTAGAACAGTTTCTCGCGAGCTTCACTGGGGAAAACATGTCTACATTGGGTTTACTTCGTGGTTAACTGAGGGTGTTGTGACAATACTTTACTTCTGTGCAAAACTTGTCTTCGTGCTATTTATCATCAGCCTATCATAGGCGTACGGGAATGCATTTTACTAGAGGCGGTCGGAAAAATTGCCCTGAAAATAACAATTTGCCCTGATGTTCTGAAACTAACTTTTTTTAGTACGATCCGAATGGGGTCTGAAACGTTTTATAAATCTGTTCTGTACTGTTGAATTCGTTTATAAAGGCTTCGTCCGTAACGTCAATTCGCCTATAATGTCACATTTTGTGCGGTCCCGATGGCATCTTTTACACGCATTTCAATTCACTTGAAACGTCAATTCGGCAATAATGTTCATTATGCAATCCCCTCGAGGTGCCGTTATAGGCAAATTCTGTAGTTACCTTGCTTGTGCTCAATGGGGTGAAGTTCCTTGCGTGTTGTGTTCTCCCAGACAAGAAACTTTA
>JGI24021J15306_10008482_pt1 | contig 12647 bp, 8 predicted proteins | sample Ectturendosymbi1_FD_15306 | JGI IMG/M metagenome (IMG submission 15306) | reverse complement strand
AAAAAATGAAAAAAATGTAAAAAAGAAAAATGTAAGCCGCCCTTGAATTTAAGCCGCAAACATGATGAAACAAAAACTTTATAAGCCGCGGCTTACAATCGAGTAAATACGGTAAATAAAACCAACACCTCTCCTCGTAATGTCCCGCTGTTCTGTTGCTGAAGTGTCAAGCCGTTTTTAAGCAAAGGTCTTTGTTTTGTTGCTACGTCTCACTAGACCAGACCCACTGCGTTACTTTTGGCGGCCAACAGGAAGGGTAGCTGCAACAAAGCGAGAATTCGCTACAAACACTGTGCTTGCCCCTGGACTATTTGGATTTAACGCCCACAGACGGAGAAATGGCCTGCCCTGAAACATAACCGTAACAAACGATGACAAAGGAGGAAACCCGGCCACCGCAACCGTGGTTCATCGCACAGTGATGTAGGGTGAAGATTTCCAAGTTTAATCGAGACAGTAATCGTCGATTTCGATTAAATTGGCAATGTAATCGATTACATTTCATTTTTGGTCAATTCAATCGATTACGATTACTCAAACTGTAATGGATTACGATTGATAATTACGATTACCCCATGTCTGGTGCAATTTTCTCATGCGCAATGCCATACAGCTGAAGTTTTACTGAACTGTGTGAAGAAATGCCTCGGAAAATTACACCATATGCAGTTTTTTTTTAAGGAAAATGTTAGATACCCGATGTGACCGTGTAGGGACCCGATTTCTCCGATTCTAGGGACCCGATTTTCTTTGATTCTAGGAACCCGATGATGATTTTCTCTGATTGTAGGAACCCAATTTTCAATTCTAGGGACCCGAATCGGGTCCCTAAAACGCCTTAAAAAACCCTGATCATATGTCATGAGTTTTTACGGAACTAACCTTCGTGCTAAGGTTCTACTTATGTCTATGGAATCTCGATCGCCCGCGGCTGGATCCAAACAGATGCGATCAAAAGTTGGAGTTGGAAAGCAGCGTGCAAACTGTAGCGTGTCATCCTCGTTATCCGGGATTTATTGCTGGTAAATCTGAACCTTCAGTTTAAATTTTTAACTGGCGTCTGTAGTTCACGGCTATTGCAATCACCACGATCCTTTAATAACCGTCGAGAGGGTTGGTTTGTAAGTGAGTTTTCAGTCATTACTAATGCGCCGAAGTATGCAGATACAATAAACCATGTGCCTCACTGTTGTCTGATGTGCATGCCTTTCTTGCTTCGCTGACGGTCTTTATCGACCGCTTGTTTTTAACTTCATTTTGTTTCCTCGTGTGAACAAAATGTCCAAGCGGGTAAGCTCAGTCAGTGGTTGCTCTGTACTCAGCCGGACTGCATTCGGGCAAAGTGGTGATCTGGGACCTGGCAAAAGACGAGGTAGCGCATGGGGAAGATGCCCACGCCGATCCAGTTACCAGTCTGTGTTGGATGGAACACGAATATTCTAAGTGAGTTCGTCCGTTTTGTGAACAATACCACCATTTTGCCAGCCTTGTTTTAATTTTGTACGGTTTCCTATGTTCAATTTTGCCTACTCGTTTCAAATTATTCGGAAGAGCACACCTTCCAAATTTGTATAGTGTTTGATCGGGATGTACTGGATTGTAGATTTTCGTTTCCGGAATTGGCCGGAAAGAACCGGAGATGCATTTATGCATTGTTTTACAGCTGCGATTTGATTCAAAATGCACTGAAACACTCAAAGTAAGAGATTTGAGAGCAAACTGTTTGACTCACAGGCTGGTTGTTTTTCGGTCATAGACCGAAGTGTTTTTTGAATGACCGAAAAAAATTACGTCATTTCGGTCCGAATGACCGAAAATATAGGCTAATGCGCATTGTCACGCCGAGCTTAAATACAACTGTGAGGCAAATGACCGAAATGTCTCAGCAAAAATGACCGAAACGTCTAAGAGAAAAAAAAAACAACTCACAGGGCCCCATCAGCTTCTGAAATATTTGACGGCTGGTGGGATCGGGAGCAGATGGATTGTTTATGTAAACTAGTATAAATGAGATGTAAATGCTACAATAAGGTTTTGTGTTTTAACAGGTAACAAAGTTTGATATTGTCGGGGCATATTGTATCGTAACTCAGTAAAAAAGTTTCCATTTTAGTGGGAATGGTGTCGTCTGTCTACCTCTCTAACAAGCGCGTCAAAATCTGGCAATTTTATAGTCCACTGAAATTAAACTAATTTCCGGCCGGAACGGAATTCCGGTACATTCCTTGCATTTTATAAACTTTTATGAGTTGATGCGTTTTGTCTTAAGCTGTCTTCGAGTATAAAAGTCAGCGTTGTGATTCATTACCTCCGGTTTTAACATGGTCCACTAAAGCAGGGGTCCGGAAATAGTGACGCTTTCACTCTGCGTTGCGAAATAATTTGTATTTTAAATTTGTCATTCTCATCAGACAGAATAAATGCAACAATTTACTGTTTTATGTCCTAAGTTTCACACAATTTTGTGCAAGAAAATTGCTAACTGTCAATAATCATGAAATTCATATTTAATTATGGAATATTTTCCACAAAATTTGCTCACGAAATGTGTGAGTCGCGATGATTTAGAACCATTTTTTAGGATCGCGCCGAAAAGTATGCGGACCTTTCCACAAAAAAGCGTAAATTCAGGCTCCACCTTACCGCCGTTAAATATATGAATTTGACGCAGGTATTTAAAGCTGCTGTCGACTGGTACTGACGGAAATCTAATCACGTGGAGACACAAAAAGGTATTTTGTAGACTTTTTTCACTCGTTTTAATCTTTTCATTCGACATCTAGCTAAATCGACGCAATCTGAAATGTATTCGTCAAGTATCACCGTGTGTCGTTGATCTTCGTTCGTGGGACCAAGCGTAAAAACGAACAGGCGTGAAAGCATTTCTTCATCCATTCGTTGATGGTTTCGGCCTGGGAATCAATATGTACTACTTAAAAATTATTTACGCCGGGTTGCAGGTAAAGTGCTGTTGACATACCTGCAAGTTTGTGAAAACTTGTGTTGCTTCAAAATTAACATGTGTCTCTTACGCAATTGTAAAGTTACTGGTATATCACCGCCAGGATTCATATGTTTTAACTCGTAAAATATGTCACAGTCACTACCGTTTTGGGCGAAACTGATAAGAACATTGTGCCAAATCCTCTACCGTTTTTGTAGTCCTTTTCTACTTAAGTAAGGAGTGCATCACAGTCCTGGTCTTTATCTCCGTTTGCAATGGGTGCACCCTGCATGCGCCGGGCGGAGAGGTACGGTCAAAACTTACCAAGTTTTTTTCAAAGTAGCATTACAAAATTTGTTTTGCGGATTACACGTGGGTTTATCAAACTCGCGTTTCAACGAAATTGTTGCGCTTCTGGAGATTGGTCGCCACTTGGCGCCCATCGAAAGAAATTGCAAGTCTGACTGTTGAAAAAAATCCTGCTTAAACATTTACGTTAAAATGTATGAGACCCAACCTTTTGCTAGGTATATGCTAACTTCGCTGTGTCAGTGTTTCCCACTTGCTAGGCGGGTTAAGTAAAAACCACGTTTATTTTTGATCTGTTTAAAAGCTTGCAAACGGCGTTATCCGAAGCAGTTTGATGCTTTTTTGCANTGTCTTCGTGGTGTGCGCTTGTGCTAGGTTACTTGGATGATCTCGCGCGAAGCAACGTCGTTTTCTGAGTGACTTGTTGTAGTGAAGCTTCCAGCTCCTCGTAAACAGGATCGTAGGATGCCACCGAACAAGAGAACCTTCGGGAACACTGTGAAACCGCATTTCCAGTAAACACGTGCAAGTTAGGTTCAGATGCTTGCGTGCTAGTGATACTTGCTTTCTAACTAACGAAGAGAGAGCGCCAATAGTGCGGTTCGTCTTATGAGCGGTAATGCTCGTCAAAGAAGTTGGTGCACTGAACTCCTTGTTTTCTTGCAGGAAAGAGGTTCTGGAGCCATAAAACTTGAAAAGATGCTGACTATCACTGGATCTTGTTTACCTAGGTAAACAAGTAAGCTTTCTTCACATCTAAGTCATGTACAAAATCACTTCGTTCCTTTTTTGTCCTTACCTCAGTGTGGTATCCTTCCACAAACCAATGGTGTTACAGATTCTGCTATTTGTTTTGATACAACAGATTGAACTGCCCCGCCACGATTTGTAGTTGATTTCGATGCGTTTGATTTTACCCAGGCAGAATAGTTTTTATGTTGCAATTGATGAAAATAATCGCTGCACTTCAGACGTGCCGGCATCAAAGGCACCGGCCCTGTTGGTGTGACGTGTTCCTGCCTGGTACCGGACGAGTACTATGACCACCGACAAGTCGTCGCCGTTGCCGCCTCCTCTTCGCACTTGCTTGTTGGTTGCGAAAATGGCTGCGTGCTTAAATGTCATTTGGACGGAGCGGATCCTAATCCTGTCGTTTTCACTTACGAGGTAATGGATATGCTTTGCTCTGTGCACAACTTTCTCGTTTTTTTTCTAGTTTGTGTCACAACTACGCAGAAGCGCTCTCAAGCTCAAGGCCGTATTCACCGGTCACTTCACCTCCGACATAAAAATGGCTACTGTCTGCGACAGAAAGCGTATATGTAGTCGCTTCGATGCAAGTCTTCTATAATACTGTTAAGAGTTTGCAACGCTGATCAAGCATTGACAGTCTGCTGTCCAACATCGAGATTCGCTTCACTTAACATCAGTATAAATTCGGCACTAGAAGAATGTGTACGAAACGTAATAATTATAATATATTTTTACTGTAGTTTTAGTCGCAATTCAAGTAAGAATTAGTTTACTGTCTGTTAAAAGGAATCCTTTCACATAGACACTACGATCTTATCACAGAATATGTTTCGCCTACTACGCAGGTAAAATATTGGGTTTAAAAAGTGATGCAAGTCTGTAGGTGTTTAATTTCCGGGCACCTTGGAACATAATACAGTGAAAAACTTGTGAGCAAAACGTGGCGAGTTGGGAACATTCGACAGTTAAATGAAGAGCAATACTGGTGGATAGAGATTGTGCTGCTATCGCACGTTTGTTTCTGATATAATAATATTTCTACTGTAGAGACATGTTGGGCCCGTGTACTCGATCGACTGGTCCCCTTACCATCGTCACCTCTTCCTGACTTGCGCCACAGACCAGACGTGCAGGTTGGTGCGTTGCATTTGGTGCCGGTTCGATACATGCTTTCCCGCGCATGTTTGGTGCCTTACAGGCATACGCCGCAGACACCAAAAACCTTCCCTGTAGCAGCAACACTATGGACGAATGTCTTAACATTATTGCTGATATCTGTTTCAGTGCTGAGCTTAAAACATGACTGGTCCTTTCGCAGTTCTGTATTTAGCAGCGGTGTCTTCAGTATTCTGGGTGCGAATAATTGACTGCCGTAAAGTAGCTGCTCATAAGCAAGTAAGAAGTATTTTGGCTTTGAAGTGAAGACTGCTTTATGGTATGACGATGGCTGCGATCGGTCCAGGTCGTAAGTTCGGGAAGTCTTCAGCGAGTTTCTCGCTCCAGCACAAGGCAGGATGACGATAGCAAGGATACGCCGGAGTCGCACATATTTGGGGTCGTAAACAAACAAAACCCCGTCTGTCGTGACTTAATTCAAATTAACTTAGTCTTGTGATTAAGAGAGAATGCGAAGTACTTCATTCAACGGTTTTGTTTGTCGACGCTCCCACAGCGACCGTGACTCAAACAAACTGAAAAGATCTGACTGCATCTTGTGCTGGCGAGCACAGCTGGACAGCGCACTGATGGTCGCGCTCTCAAGCTGTTCCACAGATTTCGCTCGTGATAAGACCGTAATTTGGAATCGTAGTCACCCAGCTGTTGCAGTGCTTCAAAATTTGGTCCGCTTTACGTTGTCCAGAGTCTACCACTCGCTGCAGGTCGCGCCTTTGCGACAAATCCGACCCGAGGAGGCGNTTGGCGGGCGAATGGTCAACTACCTGTACAGCGCTTTTTGGTCGCGTTCGAAACCTGCGTTGTTCTATGTTGCTGGGTCACGTGGTCGGGTCGAGGCTTGTGACGTGACGACTTCGCGCGCCGCTTCCTTCTGCGACGTTACCGGGTGAGAACCGCACTAAGCTTTGTCTTTACTCGCATGGCGTGCTATTATTGTCTTCCCGTCTCCTTGCACACTGAGCTTTCTGTGCGGTAGCGGTGCAGTTGTGTTGAACAATCCATGTCCGCGTTAAACCTGTGAACAGCTGCAAGTTCGTGCGCTGAAACGGTTCAAATGTCACAAATTTCGCATCTANCAAAGAAATTGCTGATTTCTTGTTGACATCGTGCTTTGTATGGGAATGTTCATGCGTGTGCAATTTCCCAGTGTTAATATCCGAATCCGTAATAAGCAACAGCTTGCAAATGAACGATAAATAGCTTTTGCCGTGCCCTGCTACGTGCTTTAGTCCCGTTTTGTGCACTGACTCGATGACCACTGAACTTAAGACTAACGCTAAGCTTTTTCGCAGACCTGACGGCAACCACCAATCTGTCAATCACATGCAAGCTAACACTAAGCGACCTCATGTGTTTGCCACTGCTTCTTCCGCTGTCCACGTTTGGCGCCTTGGAGCCGGTCTTGTCGAAACAAAAGGCAACGATCAGGAGGAATTGCGAGCATTAGATGCGATCGCTATGGAAGCAATGACTGACGAATGACCTTGTCACTGTGATTTTATAGATTATTTTCACAGCAAAGAGTATTAATGTTATAGCATCGTTTTTACTGTCGCACTTTGCAATACAATGATGTTTATTTTAAGAGCGCTTGGTCTGTGATGAAGAAAGGAGCAGACTATAGTTAGAACAGTGTTTCCCTACCCGAGTCCGTGGACTCATTTGAGTCCGTGAAAAGCTCTGGGTGAGTCCGCAAGCACTAGGGGCAAACAAGTTTGCTGTAATACCCTCACACCATAATAACTGTATCAGCTTTATACCATCGACGTTTTTGTTCGTAAAAGTCACAAATTTGCTGTTCCACAGGATTTATACTTTTGAGGCAATGTGGTCCAGTAGCATAAGCTTAAAGATGTTATAAACTGCAGTTTGTTTTGCCGTCTTAGTTTATAATTGCTGAACGAAAGCAGGCGTTTTGCGTATAACGACAACTATTTGAAACTTGGGTTTAGTTCAGTCGTGGTAAACGATGAAATCCAGCCACAGTTCGTGTTATGCTTAGAAGTCCTTGCTCACGGATCTCTCAAAGAAGCTTAACCATCGAGTAAAGTATGTTGGCAAAAGCCTTGAGCTTTTCAAAGAGGAAAAACACCGGATAGCGTGAAGTCATATTTATCGTCCATCTACTTCAGGAGTAAAAACCTACTCCCATAATAAAGCAGTGCGTGCTTATTTATCTGTTGCTTGGAAAATGCAAGAGCAAAACCGCCTTACACAGCAGGAGAGAGCTTGGTCAAACCAGCAGCCGTGAAAATAGCCAGGATAATGTGTAGTGATGCCGCAGCTCAGGGGTGTGGAACCGAGCAGCACTGCCGGGCCAAATGCACATAACCAGATTGGTCCACGGGCCACAGCTGTTCAACAAATTGCTGGCCGCCCACTGAAGATTGGCAATACCCTCAACCTGCGTTCTCCATGTGTTTGTTTGATTAAATCGCCATTGTTCCACAAGGTGTGGACAGCATAGCGGCTCAAGTTCACATAATTGCGGTTGGGCGCTGAGATTGAAGAGTTCTGTCGCTATTTCGTTAGTTAAGACTAGTCGGGTTTTCCGAACGTGACCAGGCACAAGTGCAACCTCGCCCAGGGCCACGATCTGCTAACACGCCTGATACTTCCTTCAGGTCAGTGGGCTGACAATAGATTTACAACCGTAATGCTTGTTTGTGGAGCAATGTGGTTTGGATAAAGTAAATATCAGGTGCGGGTGAACTGATGTGGTCATAACGGTAAGTAAACAGCATACTATTTTTCTTTTTTAAAAATTTAGGTTTTTGCCCCGCGGGCCACAAAACTTCAGTTCCCGGGCCACTTTTGGCCCACGGGCTACAGGTTGCACACACCTGCCGTAGCTAATAAGTTAGCTATGGTTTTTCTTTAGAGCACCATATACTGGCGCATCCAAGAACTCTCAGTCGATATTCTGAAACAAATTATTGCTGCTGCAAAGCGAAGAAGAAATCTTATTTTTGGGAAGACTGTTGAGGAAGACTGCAGATTTAGGAAACGATGCACAGTTCATGGTGTTCGTGCGATATTGTGCGACTGAGGACTACGTGGAACAATTTCTTTTTTGCTGTCCACTTGCCGAACATACTACAAGAAAAGGGGGCAGGACACAGTGGACGTTTGTTTCATTTGAACATCCGTTGGCTCATGAGGAAAGACGTTGGAGAGAGTGGCCCACGCAATGGCACCGGCGCGTTATTAAAAGAACAGAACCATAACTTTGCTGAACGATTCATCGACAGCAAGTTGATTGCCAAATGTTCGTAGGTGACTTTTTGTACGTTTGAATCAGCTAAACAGCTCCAGGCACGGAAAAGGCAAAATACTTTTAGATGTGTTAGAGATATCGTCCCATTTAAAAGTAAAATACAGTTGTGGATCCATCTAATTGAAAGTGGAAGGATATCTGCGTTTTTAACATTAAACGCGTTTGCAGAAGAGGTAGAAATTGATTTACGCTTCATTGGTCAAATCTTTCTTGAGCGCCTTACTGCGTCTTTCCGAGATGGATAGATATATCCCTTCTCACAATTACATCAAAAACATTTAGCTGGGTGCGAAACTCTTTGAGGTGCCAGAGCGGCAGGTTCATTGTGAAGTGGATTGCATTGCTGAACAGCAGATTGAGCTGCAAAGTCGACAGCTGTAGAGTCAGATTTAATTTTGAGTGGATGTCCAGACAATGGAACCACATCTCTCTGATCTGTGTCGGCAGGCGACAAAAGCTCTTTTTCTTTTTTCAACTGCATACTGCTGTGAAGCTGTTTTTCAACGATATAATTATTTTTAAAACCATGGCATCGATACCAACTTCAACCAGAAGACGACATCAGGTGTGCATTGACGACCACAGGTCTTTATTTCAACAAACCTGTGAAACAAACTCAGAGGCAAGATTCTCATTGCAATCTGTGAATGTGGGCGATGAACCGAATTATGCGGGCGATGAGTCGAAATAACACTAGTGGTTGCATCATTCTCGTATACTCTTAGTCTATCTTGAGACCACATAGATTTATACTGGTCCGAAAATAGTCCTTGTCTTGAAAAGGTTGAGAAACACTGAGCTAGAATAAACAACTTTTAGGTGCTGAAACCTACAAAATGGAGTTTTTAAAATTCACTCTGCTTTGTTAATTTATTGTATTCTGAAAGATTTTATGCAGGAGTTTCTGCTTATCTCACCGAATGTGGAGCTGTTTCGGGGCGCCGTTCGTAAAAAATTATATCAGACAGATTTAGCACAAAAACTGCTATCTGTACGCAGATTTAGCTATCTTTGCGCAATCTGTCCGATATAGTTTTTTTACGAACGGCGCCCTATAAGCTGCACTGACGTCATCGCTAGCAGGCGTCACGCTGATCAAACAAGCACTTCGATGTGAAACGAATTAGCAGGTTTTTTAAAGGAAAATGTCAGGTACCCGGTATGGACCTGCAGGGACCCGATTTCTCTGATTCTAGTAACCCGATTAGCATCCTGTTTTCACTGCTTTTGGTTTGTTTTAATTTTTTCTCATCTGTTGCATAATGCTGCTGCCGCGCTACCAACGGAACCCTGTGTCGTGGAACCTACTTTGTGAAGCAAAACGCAAAACAAGGTGAGAGCTACTGCAATGCGAAAGTGAGAAGAATGCTCTGCTAAGCAGTGCTCGTGGAAATAGTCGCTGACTGTTAGTTTATGGTCATGATTAACGACTGGTGGGAGTGATCGTTTAGTTCGAACAGGCTTTTTCCTTTTCCTGTTTTGATCCTAAGCTTCGAGCAGGTCGTCCCTGAGTCGGGCGACTGAGAACTGCTTCACGGGAAGTATAATAACCTTGCGTGCGGCAGTCGCAACGTAAGTTTTTGGCTGCAGTGTGGTTTGTGCAGCGGTTACTGCTGTGATTTTGCGGAAGTATCGGACGTGCACAACTGACGAAAATCCAGAATTTGTTTTCGTTTTGTTGAGAGGTCTTTGAACCAAACCGATGTGTAGCTTTAATCATTGTTCTTTTAAGTGTACCGTTATTTTCATGAATAGATGCAACTACCCTACAGCTATGAAAGGTCTTCAATAAATTAGAGAACCATTTTAAGTCCTTGCCTGAAAGAGTGGTTTTGAATTTAGGGAAAAGAGATTTGTCACAAGTTTGCTGTGAAACAAATGTTCTGTGTTTACAAGCTGACTGCAAAAAGGATATTGACCATACAGTGTTTAAACACGGAAGTTACTGGAAGTGAAAATACTTTTGATTACTGCTGAAGTAGATCAAACCGCGAAATTTTAAAGTAGATGATATGTGTAGATTTAGAAACAGAAAAATGTGCAGAAAGTACAGTAGATCTGTGCCATTCAAAATGTGAGTCGGCCAGGCGAACTTGAAGAACGGAAGCTTGTTTTTCGACACAGAAGATCTAAAAAGTGAGGTGCAGGCAGCAACTGCCAGGAAAGACTAATTCTCCACCTTTCATACGGAGAATCAGAATCTAACACTGTACTATACTTTTTACACGCTGTTGAGCAGCAAATGTTGCCTAATTGAAAACCCACTGACATGCAAACTAGGCCGTTGCGGCAGATGTGACATAAGAGCAAAGATCCTGCAGCACAGCTTATTAAGTTGATTGTTTGTATGTGGTACCAGCTAAAGACTTCCACACAATCCACTGCATGCTTGAGACGCAGGGACAACAACGCCGGAGAAGTGGAAAAGGGAAAACTTGTAGAAAGCTACCGGTAATGAACAAAGTTGCTAATCGGTGTGGGCCATTTTCAGTTATAATGTACATTGTTACGTTCCATTTTCAAGCTCCAAAGTGTTGACCATTCAAGTGTCCAGTGCAATAATAATAGCGAAGTAGTTGTTACAGTAGTTGATAAACACAGTCAACACAGAGAGGTGACAAACACTGAAGCAGCGACCAGCTTCAACCAGGCTCGTAACCAGCTTGGGACATCAGGGGGGCAAATATTTTTGAACTATGTACAATAGTTTCAAAATATGTCCAATACATTTTTCCAGGGGGGGCGAATATTTTTCTATGTGGGGCTTGACACCCCCTGCGCTCCCCATGATTACGGTCCTGGCTATAACTGCATTCATCAGGTCCATAATTCATCAGGGGGAGGGAAACTGACCCCACCGAAAGTTTTAAAAACGTTTTGAAAGCGCCACAAAAATTTTAGTTGTTAGGTAAAACAGGTTACAATCATTCCTTCCAGAAAAAAAATTGTTGCGGACCTGGCATTCACTCGTCATCAAACAGGAATCCGGCGGTCGGAGAAAAAAAGACGACATTCTAACATAAGGTTCAGATGTAAACGGCGAAGCAAGTAGGATGGGGTGCTTAGTGGCGCACAAAAGCATGTAAACTTTTTTGATCAAGGTTTCAAATGTTTTTGCGAGATATTTAGCTTGAGAGTGACAGACATTTGTTTTCATTAAATTTAAAGCAAGGTTTGGCGGTTGGTATTTTATTAATTTTTGATAATCACCTTTTTACGTATTTGGCTTGCACACATCGTCGACATGTGTGCAAGAAAATACAGAAATCATGAGGCGCCACGAAGCACACAGAAGGTTTTGGTTGCTACGAAAAGGCAATACTGAAAAAAAAAAACAACGGAGGTGCTTTTCATAAGAGAATCACAGGTAATTTTATGGTTTATCAAGACCGACTTCAAACACATTTATTGCAGCTATTCGAGCTCCCATAAAATTCTGAATGGTTTTCCGTAATTTCTGCTATTATTTGAGGTCAACATTGTTGCTGTGCAAAAGCAAGCATAATTGCTAACATTTCTTTTATTTTTTACAAGTTTCCAATGCCCTCAACTCTTCTACTGCCGCCCTGCTCTCATAGGGGTACCCAAAGGGCTTAGGGGGCCATGTCACCCCCAATTCTAAGAACATATAGTATTTTGTGCTTTGAGAGGGAATTTTCCAAACAAAATAGTGTTATTCGCCTATAATCAAACATTTTGCCCCCCCAAAATTTTCGGTCTGGCTACGACACTTCCTGCCCTACCGCTGTTCCGGCGTCCCTGGCCATGCCCACTCCCGAAACAAACTTGCTAAGATTTTTACTGGTGTTTTGTGTCAGATTTCAATTGTTAGAAAGACGACGGGGAAGAAGACAGATGCCTTCACGTGGCCCTCCATGTTGCGGCATTTCTCGAAATGCTTACTAAATCTGTCAACTTGAGAGCAACTGCTGCTACCCGTACTGGATGTGTTCGGCAGAGGGTGGGTCATCAAACGGCCAGGGCGCGGCAGCAGAAATGCTGCCGAAGACCTACGACGCAACATACTCCAGCTGAACACTGAGGGGCTTACTGCAGACAAGATCTCTGTCATTGAGAAGCTATCCTATAAGAACAAGCCTTTCATCATCGTCCTGCAGGAGACCCACTGCACAACTGCAGATAAGCTAGTGATTCCCAACTTCTCACTAACTGGGTCAATCCTGAGCA
>JGI24021J15306_10008479_pt1 | contig 12649 bp, 8 predicted proteins | sample Ectturendosymbi1_FD_15306 | JGI IMG/M metagenome (IMG submission 15306) | reverse complement strand
TGTCCTCTTTTTACAAGGTGTAGCAGTCGCGTTTGCTTTAAACCAGCGAACGAGCAAGTGTGGGGCGAACGCGCTCTTCTTCGGCGTACTATAAAAGGTAGGGTCGAGACGGGTCGCGCTTTCACTTCAGCTTTGGTCGTCCGGCGAACTCTGGTGCCAAGTGAGTCGCTCTTCGTAGAATTTTATCACCACTTGTGGGCACTTTTGATTGGCTTCGTCCGAGGAAACGAGGTCCGCCTCGTCGCTTCCTTCCCTGTGACGCAACAATCGGCGGTTAGGAGGCGGTGAATCGCGCGAGACGCTCGCGCTGTGAGCAGCAGTGTAGACACAAATTAGTCTTTTGAATAAGAAACAAATGGAGTAAATGCTTTTAATATAAGAAAAAAACGCAGTAAATGCTTTTGAAATAAGAAACAAACAGAGCAAATGCTTTTTAAATAAGAAACAAGCGAAGTAATGCTTTTTAAATAAGAAACAAACGGAGTAAATGTAGGGAGCAGGGTTTGTGACATTGTTTGATTCGCTTGTACGTGACTTTGTGCACATATATAATTATTATCAAGCATGAGCGTCGGATGGAGAAGACAAGGTGGAGCCTTGTCTCCCTGGATTTTGAAATTTGGCACTTTGCTATTGGTTTTTAGTAGAAAACCGACGTGTATGTTCTCAAGCGCACACAAAGTGTTTTTGCAAAAGATTGCGTCAGCTGCATTGCACTCAAAAAGTGGAGCACCGACAGCGAAGGCCATTACAAATGCTTTGCCAGCTGTAGCTTGGAATCCGCAATCTTATCTTGGCACTTTCGCGCTATGACGAATAACAAGTTGCCAAGGAGCCATGTATAAATGAAATAACATTCCAACTTAAGTTTTCTTTCGGTCATAAACCGAACTTTTTTAAATGACCGAAAAAATTTATTCGGTCACATTGTCTGAAATTATGGAGCAATGAATACTGTTATGGCGAGTTTCAATACCCCTGTGGGACAAATGACCAAAATGTAAGCGAACTGAAATGTCTCAGCGAAAAAAAAAGAATAACCCTAAGTCCAACTCGCCCATGCACCGCTGGGATGGTTTGCTGTCAGGACAGGAAAATGTTTACAGCGTTGCGACACCGACGGTTTTTGCAGGAAGTGGCAACATTTATAGGTTACCTGCAATCAACTTCTACAAAGAAACAGGAGCGATGCACTGCCACACACATCAAGGTTCCTGTTCCACACATCACCCGATGCAACTTCATGTGACAGTTTTGCGAACACCAAAGCCAACGAGTGCAAAACTGAACACAACGCTTACAGGATTTCATTTCCAGTTTCGAAATCACTAGGATTCGTTTTGGCTCCCAATGATTTTTTTGTTTTTTAATAGTTAGACAAAGCTACAGGGAGTTCTGAAGCAAGTAAAGAAAGTTAGGAGATAGTCTGGAATGCACTGACAAGTAGTACTCTTTCACACCCAAACCAACAAACTTTTTCAGTTGCACTTTTTCAACCGAAACACTTTTTATGAATAATTCATGTATTTTAACTTCAATTTGCCCAAGTTCTCTTTCCAACATTGCTAATGTGAACGGTTCACCAAGAAACAAGTGCGTCCCTGTACTCTGCAAACGGGTTGAACTTGCAGTGAAATCAACACGAAGACCCTGAACGCATAAAATTCCCTGCAATCTCGGCATAAGAGCTAAAATACCAAGTTCAAGAAATTTTCAGCAGAGTTTTTTCCACTGACAACAACATGTAACATACCATTTCATTAAAAATGTTAGCTGTCCACCGGAATCAGTGGCGCCGATTATTTTTTCAGGCTTGAGGCCTCTGGCGAAGCCCCGGGGCCGATGCTCTTCTGACATTTTCGCTTTCTTCGTAGTATCGGGCTTGTCGTTTAACTTTCGTTTTTTGTCATCTGCGCAACAACGCTACTGGGAATGGGCAGAGCAAGACACACTCACGTTGTGACACGCGCAATTAATCTAACGCTAGCTGAAACGTTGTCTTATAATAAACGATAATAATTTAGCAAATGCAGCGTATATGGCAACTCGCCACAAATTAATGTAATTGAAAAACAAACAAAAAATAGGCACAATGTGGTGTAGTATGGGACAGAAACTTATCAGCAGCCCTGCGTCTTAAGAAAAAATGTTAACACGTTGTTTTTAACCGCAATAAATAGACGCAAAAGTTTAAACACATAACAGTGGAGATCAAGCCAAGACGATTGAAACACAGTACATATTAAAGGGAAAACAACCGCTAGAATGCAATAAACTAATTTTTCTGAGATCAGTAACAAGCGAAGCTCCTTTGAGAACTAACGCTCGGGCAAAATATGGCTTGTGTTCAAGTAACAAAATGTATTGTTTAAGTAATGTTACAAATTACTTTTGCAACAGATTACTTGAGTAACTCAAGGAATTCAAGCAAACTATGAAAACCGGCGTTTAGACTTAAAAACATGCAAGCACATTACAATCATTGCCATTTTTAAATCACATAATGGGTGGATCAGACAAAATTTGCACGTATTGGCTTCTTTCAATTTCATGGAATGAGCTTCTAGCTCCAAATCGTAATCACGATGACAATCAACAACTGTGACTTAAAAAGCGCTCTACACAGGCAAGATATCTATTTGCCTCAATGGCTTAATCTATGTGTGATGATGCATGTCTAATGCGGTGTTTACAGCAACATAATGCGGTGTTTACAGCAACAGACGTGGCTTCTAGAATCGTAAGAAATTACTTGAAATGTACAGTAATGGCAAAATTGCTTAATCAATAAGTAAAGCTTTTCAAGTAATTACCTACTTGAACCGAGCCCGAGGCTAAAATGCGATTGCAGCTTAGTTTGAAAAATGCGTTAAGGTTGCAAGACTGCTGAAGATCGAAAATAATCAAACTTTTAAACTGTAACTGGAAGTTCACTTGCATTAAAAACACCATGTTATCGCAATTTTTTCACTACTTTTCTATTAAGCAATTCAAAATTTTGAAAAGTAGGATACAAAAAATCATGTTTTTGAGCGATTGTTTTAACCAAGCCATTGAATTGGTGACATCGCAATACAATCAATAGCGGAAAGTACCTTTGGGATCTTTCAACTTTTTTTCTCTTGAGGCTTCAAATTCCTGAATAAGGTCAGGGCAGTCCAGGTTTTCGTGTGGCTCCCAAGTATTATCTGCACTGTTACATAAACATTGGAGTTTGTTGGTGTAAGCCAGATAAGGTGGTAGCAGTGAAACAGGCTTCAAAACTTAATTCAAATTCAATAAACATCCATCATGCAAACAACATCCAAAATACAAAAAATGCCATGAAGACATTAATGACTTAACAAAAAAATACAAAATACTTTGCAAACCAAATGGGATATTTTATTTTAGAAGTAACATTAGCTACATATCTTTAGAAACAGGTAATTTTTGTGATCAAGGCATACTTTATCAGAGTAATGCTCATATATAGTGCTTTGCATTAACTAACATTCAAGACCTCAATCAATGCGTGGTGAAATGAGAATACAAACATTAATTTCTATTTCCTGTATTTCTGGTTCCACATCTTTTGCTTTACATTCCCCCCAAAACCAGTCAATGGAAGACAGATAAAACAGGATGTACGTATTTTACAGACTATAAGGCACACTATCAATGAACGATCATTGAATGGTTTATTTTGATACACAAGGCACATTAATCTTCCACAAATTCATAGGAATTTATCTCCAGTGTCCAGGTAAGTACTCTCCACAATGGTGGTAAGCAAGGGATCGACAAGCAATTTTTAATAGGAAATCGATTTCACAAAATTATGCATCCCTAGTTGTGTAAATTGCAACCAGTGCATAGAGGTTAAGAAGTCGAAAGACTAAAGTAAGAGCCGTGAAAGCAAACAAACTCAAGAGTAAAATGAATAAAGCAGAAAACAAGCTCAGAAATCAAAATATCTTGACTGCCTGACGCCAAGAACACAAGCTGCAACAAATGAAAACAAGAAAATACGTTTTATTCAAATAAATTCGTTAGAACATCAAAACTGACTTGCTGGTGCCAATGGTCAACAGGCTCACCAGAACTATTAAATGCCTGAAACAACTCGCCGTTACAAATGACTGAGAACATAAACATAGGTAGTATGATGGAGTGAGTTTGGATTTGATACGATGAAAACAAATCTCTAGAGCAGGCTTGCACAACTCAGAAAGCTTGAAGGGCCAAATTATCAACATAAATATGCTACTGGCCGCAGAAGTCTATTTCATTTCGATGTGGAGATTTCGTTGTAGTACGGAAATTCTGGAATGACAATTACTTATTTGAGATGAAGCTTTTGCAACATTTGCTACAACTGAGAAAGCTCTCGCAGGCTGTAACAAAAGCTTTCGCAGGCCACATGCGGCCTGCATGTTGTGCAGGCCTGCTCTAGAGTACTCGTTTAAATGCTGTGATGGTGAACACCAAACGTAGCACATTGGCCAGCGAAGAAATTCAGACCACATCAAAGAACACAAACAATAGCGAGAATTACTTCACATGGGGGAGGGTCATGGTTTGGATGTTGATTTGCACATCAAATTGGCAATACCATTTATTTTCACACACACTCAGAGAGTGAAACTTGGCTGTTTGACAAAAGTAACAGTTTTGTGTAGAGGTGGCTTGTAGAGGTAGACTGATATTTCAGGCCGATATGTGGGTTTTACCGATATATCGGGATCGGCCAAAACAGCTGATTTTAACAGCCTCAGTAGGTGTTGACAAAACGCTGTTATATTCCTCACGCATGCAGACAACTTGTGCAAGAAAGCACAACAAACCAAGAGTCAAGACAGTTATCTTGCAGTAATGCTAGCAGGTGGTTTTCATAAACAAGCAGACAAGATGAACCATGGAGCATGCGTCGGCCATTGCAGCCAAAACAAAAGCATCATCATTAATCAGATTAATTAAAAATCATAGCAAAATAATAAAATTGCTGCAATTTGAAAAATTTTAACTCATAAATCCTGATTTTTGAAGTTTTTGAGAAAAAGGTAGGGCATAGAATACACTAAATTTTTTATAATGAAGTACAAAACAAGATTTACAAATTTTGGAAATATCAGCTATCGGCTATCAGTCCATGAATGGCCAATATATTGGTATTGGCCTCAAAAAGCCATATCGGTCAATCTCTAGTGGTTTATTTATTGTACCATGCCCAATACCCATGGCTCTTTCTGAGTGTGTGTTATGATTTGTTCATTTTAGTCTTGAGTTTGTTTGCTTTCACAGCTCTTACTTCAGAATTTTAACTTTTCACCTGAAGCATTGCTTGAAAATTACAGGACTAAGGATGCGTCATTTTATGTGAAATCAATTTCCTATTAAAAATCTGTTGATCAATTTCTTGCTTACCCCTATTGTGGACAGTACTTACTTGAATACAGATATATATGTGCAAGCTCAAATCAATGCAAAAACATGAAAGCAAATGACAGTTGGCTGATTCCTCAAAAGCATACAGAAGACCTCCTAGAGCTTAAACAGTTAATGTCTTGAGTTTGACCGTCGCGCGATTTCAACATCAAGCATGAGTGGCAAAGACACTTTAACGTGAAAGATAATTCATTGGGTATGTAATACAAACTTACTCTGAAAAACCCTTCCATTTGATGAGGTATTGTGTCTTTCCTTTGTATGTTCTCTTGTCAATAACTTTTTCAACTTCATATTCTTCTTCTTCGTCATCCTCAAAAGGAACAGGTTCAGGTTCAACTTTTTTCTTTCCCATGATTTTCAAGCTGTATGCAGTATTACAAGAAATTTGATCAATTTTTTCAAAGCAAAAATTGCATACAAAATACAGCTTAAGAATTATGCTAACTGAAAATGTCACTGACAAAAGTAAGTATAATTTAGTACCAGATTTTTCAGGCCATAAGGTGCAGTATCAATGATTGAATGCTAGCTGTTCTATTTTCATACATAAGGCGCATTAAATGAAGCAAAACTCAGGCAAGTAAAGCTGTTTTCAATGCCTAATCCTCTTGACCAGGGTGGGGAACCTGAAGCCTGCATGAGAATTTTAGTTACCCAATTTAGAGTACAAAATCACGTTAAAATGAAGCTCCACAACAACCAGGTATTTAAGGTAGGATGTAATACGCCTCCATCCCTCATAGTAAGATAAAGGTAGAATTTTAGGATACAATCAGCTGTTATTTGAGGCCCGCCAGCAATAATTCACAATTTATGCAGCCCATGATAGCAATTAGTTTTCCACCCCTGCTCTAGACACAAATAGAAAAAACTGAAGCTGTGTGTGTGTTTGATTCTGTGTGTGCCAATGTAGTCAGGAGCCTCGCGGATTAATATATACAGTTGTGCACAGGAGCCTCGCGGAATAATGTGATCTGTACTTCAACATTAACACATTGTCTGCCGGTCTACAAATATAATGTACTTGGAAATTGGGGAAAAAACCAGGGATATTTCGGTTAACTTACCAATTTCAAAGCTCCTCAACCGATTGCGTTAGAGAGCTGTTCAAACCCTCAAAAGACTTGGCAAGTCTTTGAGGCTGCAATGAAGCAAAATTTTGGTTTTGGGTTTCATTTTTTTGTGAGTGACGTCATAAGTAAGGTAGGTTTTTGGCCATTTTTGGCTGCTGGTGCCAGACCTGGACCCTACCGCTAGTCAGAAGCATTTCACTGAAGATTTCATTGGAAACTAGGCTAGAATCCGAGTCTTTTGAGACCTTGATCAACTTCCTAGCATTTCTGGTTCAAAAGTTATGATCTAAAACAGGGGTGTACAACAGGTTGGTCGCCAAGTCTCAGCTGGTTGATCCTGATTTTGCATTGAATAGCACGATACCTAAAAAGAACATTTTTCAATCAAATTTCCTTTTTATTGCATTTTGTGACATTTTGTACTTGTGACTTTACTACCGACTGGTTGATCATGAGTATCAAGAAATTTTCTAGTCGATCCCAGTCAAAGACAACTTGGCCATTCCTGATCTAAAATAACTTTGTTTGTTTCTTTTAGATCATAACTTTGAACCAGAAACCACAGCAAATTGATCAAAGTATCAAAAGACTTGGATTTTAGCCTAGTTTCCAATAAAAACTTAGCAAAATTCTACCATCTAGTGCTTTGGACCTAGGGCTAGATAAAGTGGGCCAAAATGGCCTAAAACAACTCCACTTATGATGTCACTGACAAAAAAACAAAACCCCAAAATTTTTCTTTTCATTGCAGACGTGAAGACTTGCCAAATCTTAGAAGGGTTTGAACAGCTCTCTAGTGCAATCCGCTAAGGAGCTATGCGGTTGGTAAACAACCGAAATATCCCTGGTTTTTCCCCAATTTCCGGCAAACCAAAGTGTAAGTATTTATGTTGGCCGCAGGTTCTACCAATGCTTTAATTTAATGAAAAAAGCTGGCATCACCTACACAATCCAAAAATACAGGTAGGATCTTCAAGCGACAAATTAAAAAAATAAACAACATAACCAGTCAAGGTCAAGATCAACCATGAAGCACTTGTAAAACCAAAAAGATATTAAAATTTTGATTTGAGGAAAAATTATTGGTATTCTTGCACTGATTTTATGGAACGATCTAGGGCTCCAAACTTGGGGTACATTTACCTTTTCTAAAGGAGTACATTTAAGGGTCATTCTCTATCAACTGTCCCAGCCAGTCAACCCACCATCTCATATTTTCCTCAAATTTAATAAGCAGATATAATTTTTCATGCCGATTCCAAAAACTAAATTTTATTGAAATTGGTAAAGGTTTTGCGAAGTTATGGACCATACAAAATGACTACTTTTTGTGGCCAATGAAGCGTAATGACTTACAAGAAAATCATCAACTAACTTTCAAGCTACATCATTCTCACTGTAATCATTTAATTATTGCAAAAACTTGACAAAAGGTTGTCTCAGTATCCTTTCTTCACTTGTGAAGAAAAATTTTAGGAAATCCATGCGCTTACCCCAATTTTGGGGTAAAGAAAATGGGTAGTCATCAAAATCACTCATGCGTGACAAAAATTTTGAATGGTGATAACTCGACGAGCACATATGCTATTGGCATTTGCAATACATATATCATCTGATAGCTCTCCTTGAGGAGATGGTAGTCCCAAAATATCCTGATTGCTTATTTTATAAATTATCCCCAAAGGGATTTCCCTAATTTTTTGTCCTATTTTGGCCATAACTTTTGAACCAGAAATGATAGAAAGCCATCAACCCTTCTAAAGACTCGTACAACAACCTAGTTTCCAAGAAATTTTTGAGTCAAAAATTGGTTCTTGGCGTTGGCGCCCAGGGCCTGATAGTCTTATCCAAATCTACATAAACTTACTCCCATTATGATGTCAGCAACAAATATCTAACACTTTCGAATTTTTCAAATATCTAACACTTTCCAATTTTTCTTTTTAAATTGAAACTACAAGACTTTCCGCATCTGTTGAGTGTTTGAACAGCTCTCCTGCTCAGTTGGCTGGCGAGTTATGGCCTTCAGCCAATTTGACCACGGTTACCTTTTGCCAAACTTGATTTTTCATCAAAATTTGGGTTTTAGAGCCATAATTTTAGATCCAGAAATGCTAAAAAGCCGATCAAGGGCTCTAATGACTTCAATTATAGACCAGTTTCCAATAAAACTTTGAGTCAATAAATTGGGTCATTGGTTTGATGTCCAGGGCCCGGTGACCTCGGCCAAAATGCATGAACCTACCCCCATTATGATGTCACCCACAAGAAAACCAAAGCCCTAACTTTTCCAATAAAAAAAAATGAACTACAAGACTTCCTGCATCTTCAGAGGGTTTGAACGGCTCTCTTACCCAGTCGGCTGGCGAGTTATTGTTGTGCAAAGTTTAGAAAAAAAGTGGTGCACATGGGACTAAAATGGTTAAAGCGTAATTACATTGAAATCTTAGGAAATAAACTTTGTGGGACGTTTATTCAAAAGAAACAAAATAAGCAATGAGGATATTTTAAGACTGAAATCTCCTCAGTGAGAGCTTTCAGATGATGTATTACACATGCCAATAACATGTGTGCTCGTCGAGTTATTACCATTCAAAATTTAAGTCATGCATGAGTGATTTTGAGGACTAACCATTTTCTTTACCCCAAAATTGGGGTAAGCACATGGATTTTTTGAAAATTTTCTTTGCAAGTGAAGGTAAGATACTTGAGACAACCTCCTGTCAAGTTTTTACAACAATTAAATGATTACAGTGAGAATATTTTAGTTTTAAAGTTAGTTGATGATTTTCTTGCTAGTTGTTACACTTCATTGACCACAAAAGTAGTCATTTTGTGTGGTCCATAACCTTGCGAAACCTTAACCAATTTAAAAAAAAATTAGTTTTTTGGAATCGGCATGAAAATTACATCTGCTTATTAAATTTGAGGAAAATCTGAGATGGTGGGTTGACTTTTCCAATTTTTTTGGTTCATTTGACAAAGAATGACCCTTAAGGTTAGCAACACAAGGGAAAATATATATGCATATTATTTATTTCTAAATATTTGCACACATACCAGTGAATAGTATTTTCAGATATCATACATATTCTTATTTTGAAATTTGGGGCCCAGGATCAAGCAACCTGAGCCAAAATGGCCAGAAACACACCCCACTTATGTCACCCACAAAAAAACAAATATTTTTTTTCCATTGCAAACTAGAAGACTCACTGAGTCTTTGTACAGCTCTCTAGCACAGTAGCCTAGCGAGTTGTGGAGTTGCTAAAGCCAAGGTTCATTCAAACTGTCCCAGCAGCAAAGGTGTTAAGTGGAAACGATTTAATCATCCTGTATTGACCACAATTTAACATGCTTACCCTTACATCAAAACCTCATTCAGTTTTCTAACTTCAAAAATGGATGTTGTGACATCAACATGTCCATTTCAGCAAATGAAATCAACATGCCTACAGCTACATCACCAACTTAATCGCAGTGCCATGGCCTAATTAATGTGGCCATGTTGCAATAAATTTCGCACCTACAAAAACTGCCCCAGATAAATGTTGCATAATAATTACTCTTTGCAAAAGTGATTCAGTCAAACCAATCAACAAAATTTTTAATATGAAGTTTATTTCATAAAAACGGATGTATCCTCAGTTCTAAAATCTTGTTCAAATAGAATCAGATTAGTGTTGTAAAGCTAATTTTTGGAAGGTGTGGCAGCAGTGCTATTTTTAAAAAGTGTGTCACTAAGTATTGTGGTGGCACCCAACTTTTGGGGAGGTTGGTGCCAAAACCAGTTTCCACTCCTGTTGCTTGAATTCTTTGTATGTTGCATGCCTTCCACTCTTTCCTTTGTTATGACTATTATTTTGACACTTGGATTCTTGATCATCCTTGCTTATTTGCTCATCATNTGTTATTGTTTTGTTGATTTGTGTGTGTGTCTCCTTACCGTTATGCCAAACCAATAATTGGATCNTATGGGCTGTTCATCATACATTTTTATTGTTTCATCACTCATTTTAATGTTGAGCATCTTATCAGCAGCATTATCTTGTGGTTAATGTGTTTGAGCAACAGTTTAAGAGCTTGTTTATATATTTACTGCATGACTTATATTTTACACATGCATTCAGCTGGTTTTTCCTGTTCCTCTAGGTTTGGAAGTTGCTGGGTCATTTTCTCAAACAAATGAAAATCACATCAATCTGTGTTGCGAAAAATAAAAATTTATTTTTTGCTACTGTCATGCATGTCACATATACTTTCACAGTTGCTTCATGGCTTTTCACATCATACTGTTCATTGATATTGTCCTTCACTTTTCTCACCTAGTATTGTTCATAGCTTATTTCTTTAAAAATGATTGTGAATGAATGACTGGACTGTTGTCTTTGGGCTATAAATTTATATGGGTTTGTACTTTACTTATTATAGTGTGTGTATTATGCCAATGTTATATCAAGGATGGCCAAATTTGTTCAATGGAAGATGCAGAAACTAAAAACATTTGTTTACCCTGTAAATGGGCAAATCTGGATTGGAACTCCTTTAAGACTTTTGGTGCGACGCTTCCTGTACCTTATCATGTGAACGGGTGTCGCAACACTGTGTTGTATCTGGCCGCAGTTCATAATGTAGCGTGAGTTGTCTTGCTTGAAACTGCTTTGTGGTTTTTGCTTTATCTTTTCACTATAACTTACGAAACAGAAGAGCTACAAGAAGTGTGAGACATGAGAAAGCTGTATTTTTACCACATGCATTCATGTAATTTTTTTATTTCCGGGCATCACGAACAATGTGTTACAGCGCAGCAACCACAGCTACCTCGTTGGTATGACCTGTTTGAAAAAGGATTGTTAAACCATTTGCAAATGAATTTGTTAAAAATCTGGTACTGTAGGCTACTCTGTACGACAGTCTTTTCACTGCGATTTGTTCACAGTTAACCTCAACATCTGTCACTTTGTTTGCTTGGAGGGTGGACGCAGAATGTAATGAATTGCAATGCACAAATAACAACAATGATTTGTGGCATGCCAAAAAGCTAGGAATTGTGGTACGACACATAAAAGGGAATGTAGCCTACACATGTTTCAAGGTGTGATATTTGTTCAAACTTGGTATCATGCACAGTGAAACCTCACATGTGCTATACAGTGTCATTGCATTTGGCACACTTCCTTCACAATTTGCACTTTTCAATGAGGCCCTTTTCAGGCTGTTGCTGGAATATCGCCATTTTCAACACTGATACTTTTCATTTCTGAACCTAGAAATAATATTTATTTCACCTGAAATCATAAATGTCCAAACAGAAATAAAAGTTAGCACCACAAAACTAACTACCAACCAACTATTTTGGATTTCAACATGAATGGAGTTTATCAGACCGTGCAATTGTGGTGAACACTCTGTATTGTGGCAAACAGCTCCTCTGCTTATCTATTTATTCTCTTGAGTTGTGCAAACTCGACTGACCAAGAAAATAGTTTTGCCGGTAGCTTAGATCAGTCACAAATCGCTTTAGTGATCAGTCGGTTGTTGATAAGTGCTGCTGGTAGAAAGGTCAAGACTTTGCTGGTAGCCTTTCAAAGTGCACTTCATCATGTGATGTCACGCTCTTACGCATGGGATTACATATGCGTCGCGACACGCAATCTTATTGTTTTTTTAGTTTTTCTTGTTTGAGTAAAGTTTCGCCGACTGGCCTTGGAATGTTGTCATTATGCTGGCATTCCAAGATCTGGTGCCCTTTTTAGATTTGATTTTTGGATTTTGCGACACTTGTAGATGTGAAATAACTTAACTCTTTGGCATCCGGCTGCTTTCGAGAATTTTCGAAAAAAAACGCCTAAACGCACGTGGCTTTGCGCGGGAATATCTCCGCTCCTGTTCGGGTTACGGACCTGGTCGAAGCATCAAAAGACGCGGCAAGTCTTCTAGTCTACTCTCGAAAAAAATTTTTTTGCTTGGGGTGCGTTTTTTTTGTGAGTGACGTCGTAAGTGGAGGACTTTTAGGCCACTTTGGCCCACTTTTCCAGGCACTGGACACCAAACGTTAGGTAGTAGTATTTCGCTGAAGTTTTTACTGGAAACTAGGCTACAATCCGAGTCTTTTGATACTTTGGATGACCTGCTGGGGTTTTGGG
>JGI24021J15306_10008475_pt1 | contig 12650 bp, 4 predicted proteins | sample Ectturendosymbi1_FD_15306 | JGI IMG/M metagenome (IMG submission 15306) | reverse complement strand
AACATCGAGAAAGATCGCGTTCTCTTAACCGGGAAACTCCGTACGCTCGCCCCGTGCAATCCCCCCCCAGGATGAGGAGCGTGCGCGAGAGCAGCCAGGAATATGTCAATGATGGAAACACAGACAGAGTACAAGATCCGATCGCCAACGACAACTATAGCCACAGAAATGTTTCTCATGTTACGGGCGTCCCTGCAGCTGACCTCCAGAACGCAGCAGAAGGACACGCAGGAGGCTCGGCCCACTACCAATCAATCCACTTGAAGCAGCGACAAAGCGAAACCAAGCACCATCGAACTTCGTTCGGACTAAAACGAAAGTCTAATCGCTACAGTGACGCCGGAACGGCGATCGCCAATTCCGAGTTTGGGTTTCACCGGAATCCCAGCGTCTCCAGCTCTTCTCGAGACGGGCAGCGGCCGGGCTCTGGTGCACCGCTTGCAGGACGCGACACTTACCACGAACCAGCAGACGCGAAACGGGAGCATGTCGAGGAAGCCTACTCGACTTACAATCTCCCGTTCCGACAGCAGCAGCCACGCGTCTAACTTAGCTCATTCGTACGCTGATGAATACCTTCTGGCGAATCAGCTGCAAACAACAGGAAAACATGACCCGAACTCACTGAGGTCACCTGCGATCGCAGAGCGGATTGCTGAAACAGCGGCGCTTATAAACAAGGCCTTACAAGAGCGCGTTGCCTGGTTCGAACACGACAAAGCGGCATGCGTTCTTCATGAGAAAATATGGACGCGAACTTACAGTGCGCCATCATGCCGTGTTTACTGCGTTTGAATGTTTGCTTAATCTGGGGATTCCATTCAGGTTGTCTTAATGCTTAGGCATAGTTAATTTTGAAGCAGTTAGGTAATACTTATTTTCAAACACGCTTTGCGAAAATTACCCACAACTGACATTCAACGTCGCGAAAGTAGACTTTCATTTCCCGACCTCAAAACAGCTAAGCAACTTTGTTTGATAGTCTCTGAGCTTAGGCAACACAATACACAATGGTGAAAAAGCTGCCCACGCGTGTTTTGGCCTGGAAGAAAGAAACAAGTGTTAGGTTTTCTTCTCTGGTTGACAAAATCGGAAGTATTGAGCAAATTCAGTTGGAAGTGTTCAAAATCAAAGTTTTGACATTTGACCTATATTCTTGGTGCACGAATTGCTGCACCAGGCCTGTGGGGCAGAGTACGTGCAGGAGGCAAGCATCCTGTTATTTAAAACTGTTTACGCTGTCAATAAACCTGTTTCCGCGAAGCCGCCTGAACAACCATGGGGAAAATTCATAACTCACAACTGTGTCACGTTTTTAGAGGCTTCTGTGTGGCATGAGCAAACAGGTGACGACACTGGACATATGGTAAGCGCGCTAAATTTTTAATTTATGGGATTTTCGGTTTTTGGGTGTTTGCCGCATTCAAAAACATCCAACAGGTTTGGTTTGACAATACTACATGGAAAAAACATAAAAAGGAACCCGACTTCGTGAGATGCACAAGTAAACGTGTCCAACAATTTTTAAATCAGTTATCACAGAGCTTTGTGAAGTTAATTACCCATTACTTGCTGCTAGTATGGTAAAACCGAAAAACGGCGCCCAATGAAATTGATATTCTTTTAAGTTCTCTTCGCTTATAAAAGGTTCTAATTGTCCCAGACGCTTTTGCGTGACTTGGAAACTCTCCGCTTTTACTGTGCTGTGTCACAGATGTTATTTTGGCACAGGACAAACCCACTCACCGGATATCCCGTCAGTGGGCTGAACCGCTTCTGCACTGTGCTCAGTCACCTGTTTTTCAGTCTACCCAGGNCAAACCTGTCGAGCTAGCAAGTTTTCACATAGGTTATGAAACAACTGCTGAAATGCGAAGTTGTTGCTTTGCAAAATTCCTCTATCGCAAACATCATCTCACCGCTAAGCGTTTTACTTCGTTTCTGAAAAGTTCAATTTACGCTAAAATTATTTTAACCTTTGTCGGAGTTTTTGTTACAACTGATAACAACCATGTTATTCGTAATAACAAATTGTGCCAAATGTTCAGGAATTTCCATACGTTTTTACCAGACGTTTTGCACAAACGTTGACCATATTTTCACGCGATGCGTCCTTTACAACACACTTTTTGAGTGTTGGTGGTAAGACAATGCAGCGTCTGTAAAGATAACTGCAAGTCCTTCGAGAGTCCTGCATCAATGACAGCAGTAGACGCAAATCCGATGTTGTGTAGGTCACACCGAGCTAGTTTATTTCTTTCTGTACAAGTCTTCACAAATAGGCGTACTAACGATGCTTTTTAAGAAAGCGTCTGCCAAAACAACTCTGAATCTTTGATGGTGTGATCTTTATTTCCATCAACAATTGAAGAAAAGCTGTGTATAATCGCCTCTTTAGTTCTCCGTATTTTTTTCAGGAAAATATTTTTTGTTGTTTACATTGCCCTTGCGTTTCATTATTTCTACAATAATTTTACGTCACATTGTTCATATTCTTTTAGTTCAGCGTTGTTGGTTCATTCTCTTCACGTGATCGTCGGGCTTGTCATTGGTGCGTTGTCGCTAACTAACGACTCGTTGATGCACAGTCAGACAATCTGCCTTGATTCTCTTTCAGCTTTGACCTTCTCCACTTTGCTCTTCTGTTTGAAAACCATACCTAAATTACACAAGTGCTTTTGAAAAATGCTTTTGCTTCGGAGCTGCTTTGACCAGCGCAGCTGTTTATACATTTGTAAAAAGCAGCAGTGTTGAAAATCCATAAACATCCAGTAAAAATGCAAGTCTTTTTTGCCTTTTGCAAGCCTACGGCTTCAGCAGTGTTGTGCAAAATACGCAGAATCAACAAACAGCTTTAAGGTTTACGTTGCTTAAGCTTTTCAATAATGCAAAAAATTGCTTCTATGAAAATGACATTATCAATTTCGCCAGACGTTGGGTTGATAGATGTTATGGCTATTAAAAACTAAAAGAAGCAGCTGAACTTGAAGGCTTCAACCCACCGATGTTTCTATCTTGTACACAGATGTACTGCGCCTATGACGTGACTTTACGAGATGATGATACATTTCTTTAACATTAAAATCTGTCTGTACATTTACTGCACGTTTATGACAAAGGCTTCTGTGGACTTTTCTGTTTTTTCGCTATATTTTGAAGAATATGCAACGCGTAAGTGTTTGAGTGTAAGGAACGGCCAGCGTTATACCTGCACATGATTAATGAAGTCAAGGCAAGAAAGAGGAAAACGCGCAACTTATTTTCACCACCAGCGCAACGGAAACGTCCCTCAGTGATAACAGCTCACCTGGACCCGGGCCTCCGTTAGGCCTGTGCGACGTGCAAGCTTCTCTCTGACGCCAACGGGTGGGTAGTGGCCTAAATTGAAGGCTGCTTCAAGAACCGCCAGTTGGTCTGCAAATCAACGTAGGACTTTTATGCAAATGCGTAAATGTCATTAACTTCACTATTTTTAGAATTCACGGCTGGCACACAGTGAGAAAGGATGGACGTCTGAGGACAATAAGCCAAATCGTGGTGAACTTTCCCATGATATTCGGCAGTTAAACAAAGCTCGCAAGTAATCTGTTAATGCCTACACAGGCCAGATCATAGCCAAAAATATAACAGTGGGTACAAGCAAAGCGTACAACTTAAACCTAGTTTAATTGAGAAGCAATTTGATGCTGTGGTAATGAACAAGTGTTCATCACAGCTGATGACTTAAACAAATAGGCTTACAAATCGTTCCTAACTGCGAAATTTGTGGCCATTCGCAAAGAAAAAAATATAGAGAAAAAGGCAAAAACGTAATATTTTGGTCTGGTGGGTTTAAAATATAAATATAACATAGTGACCTGATGAAAACCTGGTTCTGCTTCTTCGTTGCTGCTGGCTGTTCATCACAGACGGCGATGCTTTTCCAGCGAAGTCTTCTGAGTGCTTTGGCACGTGGTCGGAGTCTCGACAGCTGAACGTGCTTTGAAAGAGATTAGCGTTCCACGGCTCTAGCATGAAAGGACCGTTCTCTTTGCGCCCTGAAAGAAAAAACGGTTTCATATTTTGATTCAAACATCACTACGGTAATTCGCAAGTGTATGCTTCCACACAAAAATAAGTACAAGCTTTACTTTTGGAAGTACTTTTAAGTATGCATCTACCTCACACGGAGAACTGTATTTAGCTGGGGATGCACTCTAAAAGGAAGCTTTCTGAATTGTGGTAAAGAGCTAAAAATGAAGCTTTGTCGTTTGAACATAATTTTTTAATCTTTTTTTTTTGCAATTTTCAAGCGTTTTTGGTGCCCACAAATATCTTTTTGTACAAAAAAACATATCGGCGTCCTGTTACAGTTCGGTAAACGGCTCCGGATATGACGTCCAACGGAGTCGGATGTGACGTCGAACAGTGCCGGATGTGACTTAAGCAGTGTGATGGACAATAGCTTGAATTTCGCATTTTCTGAAACAACTTAATTCGCTGAAAACGTTAGAAAAACAAGACAAACTGACAAAAATATGTAGCCAATTCAAACATGCTGACATCTTTTTCAAGGTACCCTTTTACACAACTGGAGAGCTTTCAATGCCTACTTCATTTATCTATTGACGGTTTGCCACAACCACGTTGATTATGGCTGTAAGCGATATTTTGTTCAATGCTAATTGCCCTACTCGGTCGACTTATAAAAATTTGTTTGACTGAGGACTGTGTGCAAAATATTTTGATGCAGAAGGTGTGCTTCGAAGCCATAGAAACTTTTCATTCGTGATGGTGCATTTTTTAATTAAAAATTTTATCTGAAATGGTGGATTGAAGAAAAAAACAACGATGCCTTCTTCCGTAAAATTCCATTTGGTAATCACTTCAGACGCACTTCACACTTCAGAGGGAACATAGCCCACATCATCCATTTTCGTTGTAGTGTTATGTAAAACACTTCTGTGCCTACTGTGGCTCTGAATTGTTTCGCTGTAAAAAGTATTTCATCAAGCAGGTTTAATCTGAATACTAATTACCACCGGATTCGATAATCGACCTCAGAATTTCTTTTACTTGTAAGCGTTTGTGAAATGAATACAGTTATAAGACGTGAAAACGAAAACGAATAGTTTTTGTTGAAACAAAAGCAGAACAAACGAAACATTTATAGCAACGATTTTAAAACCTATGGTTTTCAAGAGTGGTCCGTTTTTCACTTAATTGTTCCATCATCCGATGTCAAACAACGCTGAGTTTGAGAAGCATAGTTCAACTTTATACCAAAGTAAATCCTTATTGCTAAGAAATTCATAAGCAACAGAGGGAAATGAACATAATCGAGAACATCTAGTCAAGCATGTAAATTTTTGTAACTGATACTTTTAGAACTTGTGAAGTGCTACCAAGTTTCCGAAAAAAGAATCCAGTACTTTTAAACTTGTATTTGTTGTTAACTAACAAGTGGAATTAATGAACAAGTGAAGCATGACTAAATTTGGCACCTGAAGGTAGGTAAAAGTAATTCATTTTCGCATCCCTTGTTTTTTCGTCTTGTGATCGGAAGCCAGTTTGCTGACGACGTGGTGTTGATTGACCACCTTTCGAGTTCAATTCATCGCTGACTGCGGCGGAAGGTAATGAGGTTGGTGGTTTCATACGTTCTCCTTCCCGGAGCATTTTAACATTTTGTGTAGATGTCGATCTTTTTTCTATTTGGCTTGATGTCTGGTCAGGTGCCCGGAAGTCCCTGCCTAACTCGTCAGGTCTTCTCGCATCTCTTGAAGTGCAACAGATGCTATTCGTTAACGTCTGCATTGAAAAACAAAAATTATTTGGTTAGTGCTGTCAACAGATTAAACGAATGTTTTAATTCAAATTCAGTAACACTAACTTACCTTCAATACTTGGTTTCTGTCATTTTTCATTCTTTAATTAAACAAGTATGAAGCGCCATGTTTTGCCAAGATTTACCACTCCGCAAATGAACGCTTTAAACTAGATATGAAGACATAAGCAATACTTCAAAACAGGGGTGGGGAACCTGCGTCACGCGGGCCGTATGTGGCCAGCAGCAGAAAAAAATATGGCCCGCATCAGAATTTTGATTACCTATGCAGAACACAACATCGCGTCAAAACAAAACTTCATGAGAAACAGATCCATAGACAGTACGTCAAGAGAAATCTCTCTCACTCCCTCTTATAGTTTTCCTTATGTATTTTTCTTAGGAAGATGCAGATAGCATTTCAAAGTAAAATTAATTACTTTTTGCATCCAGCAGCGATATTCCACAACTCATGCGACCTGTGATAATAAATAGGCTCCCCACACTTACTTTAAAATATTAATTGCTGACTGGCTCAGCTGTACACTCTCGCAAAGATGAAATTGTGCTTTTGCATCCCCAAAGCAAATTCCGCATTCTGTCAATAAAAGATCATCTAGAGAAGTTCAAAGAACGGCGACTAAATTCCACTCAAAAATGATCACCTCGCATCTTTTCATCTCCTATTCCTAAGGGCGCTATAGTGAAATTTCACCACATTTCACCCCCTGGAAAAATGCACTATTGCCCCCCCACCTGAAAATATCCTTCCGACCCCATGGCCAGCACTACCGCTCAAGCTTTTACTACCTTGATTAAATTTATCAGAAACAAACCCAATGTTAAACTACACAAATGTTTCATGCAAAAACACTAAAATTCCACTATGTCTAGAATTGCAAATTAGATTAGAAATAATAACGGAAATGCAAATTTGAGTGAAAAACATTTTCAAATAGGGCGATTTATTGTTTTTCCAGACTGATTGTCTTCAAGCAATAACAACTCAATTTATTTTTTATGTGCTAAACCTTTATCTGCAGGACATGAATGACTTTCGGCTTGGAGAAGTAAACAAAATTTATCGAGGTTTGAACGATCGTGCCATCTGCTCGCAGTTATCGTACATCAGGACATTTGTTAGATAAGATTCGACATCTTTGCAAGGTGTACTCACTGTTCGATTTTTTTCTTTCATAGCTTTTTCTTTGTCATCATCAAGATCAAACTCTGAAAAGTGTCGAGAGATTTTTAGACAAGATCGAAAAGGGAAACGGTATACCAAACAAAATAATTTTATCGGAAACGGAATTAATGCCTGTTGAGGCGAATTCAAATGAAAGATTTTGGGCAAAATTAATTTTGTGTAGAAATTTGCTGTATAAGTTTTTGTACAAAAATTCTGACCAAATTGTTAGCGAGGAAATCCAGTCGTTGTAGTGGTGCCTGCGGACCTGAGACGATAAAAGTGGTTTTAGTATTGGCATCAATCAGAAATTTTGTGGCAGCTTCGATAATAAATCAACTGACTGTTTCAAAATCTCACCGTCCGAGGAAAATATGTCAATTAAAAATTGTTCAAAGATTTAGAGTGATAGCATTCGCACAGTCTTTATTTTCCAAAATGAATGCGTGCAACGGTAGCGGCATCGTTAGCCTTGTCCCAACAACGACAGCAAATATAAATAGTTTACAAAATTGAGTTGCAATAGATTCTATTGCACTCAGATTCTGTTCATCAATCTAAAGTTTTAAATTTCTCCATTAAACCTTGTTTTCCAAGAAGTTGTTTAAAATATTTCATGATAACCATTTGTATTAAAAAAATGATATATTTAACCATATATTTTCAAAAATAAAAACAAGTCCGGAAAAGTAATCGCTCATACAGTTATATTTAGAAACTTCGTGAATCAGATTTCTACAAAGATTTTATTACTAATATCCTGGTAGAGAAAAAGATTTCAAAATCTTAAGTTCTTTTTATGCGCTTACGCCTCAAGCAAGGAATTAAAGACGACAGAGCTTTAGCAAGCACATGCTGTCAAAGATTATTCCTAGCCTAGAAGCGCGTAACAATGATCATATCATTTTGTTTCAGAAAGACTATATAGATATGAAAGGCCGCGATTAAAAGGCACTTGCTCAGTTGAAAAAAAACGTTGCTAATAGTTTCGCTGTAGAAGTAGCTGTTATAAATCGCAAACCCTGTAACATCTGTTCAAGCATAGAAAAGTTACTATTGCGATAAACTTTATGATGTAACAATGTTATTATTTACTGTCACACATCGATTACCTCTGTGAAGATTAGAGGAAAACTGAACACCAGACATCATTGAAGGTGGCTCTGGAACGTAAAATAAGCTTTGCTGCAGAAAGCCAGGCATAAGCGACACCGGTAAAGACATGAGCCATTCCAGAGATACCGGAACCACTTTGCTTCTCAAAGTTCTGTGCAAGGTCATGTTAGAAGTCATAGGTGTCTTACATTCATCTCCCATTCCCATCCAAGGAAATGCTTGTGACAAGCGACGAAAGTCCAAATAACTTTTCGAACTCTGCTCATCCAAACAGCCGTTCGCTTGTAGATGCCCGAAGAGCTCCATTCTCGAACAAGCAAAGTGTCTGAAAGGTGACATTTTCTCATGGCGGGTTTAAAATGCATGCTTTAAAAGAAGAGCAAAAGTGGATAGCGCATTGTTAAGGATATAAAACAAATTACGCGAACGTAAATCGAGTTAAGCGCAAGGTGACAAACGGCAAAGTATACTCGCAGTCTACGTTACGTCTACAGAATAACTACTCTGATCACATTCGGAATCGATATCAGAACCCGTAACGCACTTAGCTGAAAATTGAAACAAGATTAGATTCATCCGCGCAGCGTGGTCGTCTTTGATGTATCTGCGCGGATCGGTCGTCCGTAGTTCATAACATGATATCAATCAGTTGCATGAGAGCGTCACCAGTCTTGTGCTTTGCGTCTTTTAGCGAGTAATCCTGCGCTGTTTACATTCGCATTAGCGAGGAACGTTGCTTGTCGTCGCTGCTGACAAACTGGTTGTTTATTAAAGTCTGTATCATCCAGCCGTTGTCGTTAAGGTGCTGCTAAGCCCCTCCAGAGCACGTTCTATGCTTCTCTTCGTTTCTTTTTTTTTGTTTTAATCAGCCTATTAGGCGGATCTCGTCCAATCCATTTTTTGATTTCATGTAGCAGGCGATGCAAGTTTGATTTGCAAGATGCGGGTGAAATCACAGGAAGAAAACACAAAAACCAGGAAAAAAAACACGTCAAAAATATATAAAATGTACAACTGAAAAAAATACATAAGCACAAATGTGTCTTATCGATAATAACAATACTGCGTTATTATATCAGCTTACTATCGCCCACCTTTGTCTCGGCGTAATCTTCAGAAAACTAAAAAAACAGATGCCCAAGTTAATACCCTGTGTTTTTCATTCATTTAAAAAAAATATTTAACGTTCAGCTCATTGTTTTCTCGGCTGGTTTTTATTTTTCACCATTTCCTTGCAATAAATATTTTCTATATAAAGCTTTCACATGATGTATATCTAAGCTTCTGTCAAATCGTTAAGATAGCAAACTCACCTCATTAGGCATTACGTTTGTCATTTGTTTGTCAGAGGTTAACGTTAGACAACATCAATGTTTTCCAACCTGGTCTGCAAAAGTGAAGCGATGGTCTGCGACTGATAGCCTTCTCTTACATGATGACCAGTATCAGCAACACTTCGATGTCGCTTAAAGTAGCAATTGTGCTATTAGAAAGGGTTCACTTTGCAAGTTCAAAATCTGAAATCATAATTTCCCCATCACGACAGGTTTCCAAAGCATTGCAGTTGCTTAGACTAAACAATTTGTTGTGGGGCCCACGACAAAAAATGAACGCACTACAAAGATGTCGTATTTCCCAATTAGGAAAATTGGGAACCACTGGATCAATCACTTTTTACCTACACAGTCCAGGAAAGTTTTATACAACACGTAAGAACCAAGGTTGAATTTCTAGTCTCAGCCACTGCGTCGTGCAGCAGCTCAAATTACTGTACATACTGCACTCATGCTGGCATCGTGCCTAAAACCATATGTCAGCAGAGAAAAATAAAATGACATGCAGAAAAATAAAAAGTGACAGAAACGTATCAGACGTAGTACAGCATAAGATCAATCGCTAAGGTTCGCCAAAACTGCATCAAACCTAACTAAACTATTATTAGCACTGATGCCAAACAAGTTGATCGACAAAAACACTTGGTATAATATCAAACTATCCTTCACGCAAAACAGCAGCGATGTAGTCGAGTAACATTCGTCGAATCACGTATTGAGTCACAAGCTTTCCTAGGCAGAGACGTCAGATTCATACATAAATTTTTTATCTAACCCAATTTGAGTCTCAACATCCATTGAGCCTGTTCGGGTCAAAAGCATATTTACTCGAGTCACGTTTGGTTGAAACAAAATAATATTAATTCATCTTTGTTTTCACTTACCTACAGCCTACTGTAGTATAAATAAATGGCCTTGCGAGAAGCTGTTTTACCTATTGGAGTCTATTTTTTAGGCTGCACAGGCTGCCAGTTTGTAACTCCAAGAGCGCATTGGTCACTGCTTTGCGATTTCTGTTGGACACCAGTTTTGGCCTCGCAAAAAAGCAACATTTGGAACATTTTTGAAAAAACTCAAAAACATTCAACTTCGTGTCTCAGTTTAATTTGACACGAAAACTCTGACCGAAAATACTGCAAAAGCTAATAGTTTGTGCACTTGTTTCCATGTGCTGCAAACACAAATATTGCAATCACTCTGCGTGGCCGCGAGATTCGAAAACTATCATCAAGCAAATTCAAACTTTTTCTCCCGGTTAACGAGTAGCGATGGAAATCACTCTTCGAGCAGTGATGAAGTCTCGAGACTTCGTCTCGGATCTCGGTCTCGAAAAGAGTCTCGAACGCATGTGAGTGAGTCTTGGTCTTGAAAGCCTCAAATCTTGTCTCGGTCTGGACGACTGCAAGTCTCGGCTTCGAGCAGAGGCGTGCAGAGGGGGAGACGAACGTGGCGACAGCCCCGGCCATCCTCGTATTGTAAAGCTATTGGTACTAGCACATACTGTATGGATCTGATGGAAACTTGCCCGAGGGGGCATGAAAATGTATGTTAAGTGAGCCGAGTGAGAGATGAAGCACACTGCCATCATTATCTTAAGTCCTTAATGGGCAATTTCTGCTAGTCTATTGTTAATCTGCGACTTGTTTTCAAAATCGCTCTCAATGTAAGTGTAACTTCACTGCTAAAGTCAACTTTGAAGCATGGGCGTCGGAAGGATTTTTTTCCAAGGGGAGGACACAAAGGTATTTTTCCAAAATTTTATGGGGAGGGGCAAAAAGTGGTGAAATTTTTTCCACTCGAAACTAAGAAAACAACCTTTTTGCTGAAATTTTCAAAATTCAAGGGGCCAAGTCCCGCTTCCCCCCCTTCCGACGCCCATGCTTTGAAGCAATATCACTAACTGATTTTGGGGAGAAATGCTGTATGTGCACTGTGCACATATATAAGAGTGTGGGTAGTGTTGCTGTACGTAGGTCTACACTTCCGTTTTCATCAACTTACCTGTGTGAAAATGTCTTTTCTACAACATATATAAGAGTGTGGGTAGTGTTGCTGTACGTAGGTCTACACTTCCGTTTTCATCAACTTACCTGTGTGAAAATGTCTTTTCTACACTCGTGGATATAAAAGCAAAGTCTAGGAAGAAACATGACTGTGAAGCCGATTTGAGATGTTGTTACAGGTATCTGCATCGCCTTGAACTACTAAGGCAAGCACAAGAGAAAGATGGTAATTCGGGGCATAAACTAACCGGAAAGCAACCAGCAACAACTGAGATCACCCGACGAGATGACTCTCCATCGTAATATGGCTCATCATACCACATGCTAACCTACGTAAAACGGTTTAAGTTGGCTTATAAGCAGCTGAGGCCACACTAGAGATGAGCGGACTGTCATATTTTGTGATCCAGATCCAGTCCTGAATTTTCAAAACTCAGTCCAAGTCCAACCATAGTCCAAAAAGGTTGAAAAATTTAAAATCAAGTCCAGATAAAGTTCAAAATGTTAATAAAATACAGCTTTTTAATAACAACAAATGACGCAATTATTTTCCATTAACTCAGCCCAAATGTGGTCATAAAGCAATTTGCAGTCCGGATCCAATCCAAACTCAACAAAATTCGTCATAGTCCGGGTCCAGTCCAGTCCAATCCAAGTCCGGCACAATGTTCATCTCTGGGCCACACGCGAAGATCACCCTGCCGGGATCACTCTATTTACATGTGGCGCCATCTCGAGGCCGCCACAATCTGCATTATCTGCTACAGTGCCTCGAATTAAACTTTTGGTTTCCAAAAAACAGCTACATCCTTCCCGTTAATGAAAGGTTATTGCAAAACGTTGTGGTTCTATTTGTTGCGTCTGTCGCTTTTCTAGATTACTTGCAGTGTTTCTGATGTGAGTTTATACGGCTAGCAAGGGTTCGAACAACCCACGCCAACGGCCTTTCAATGATACAAACTGGTTATAAATTTCAATACTGACCATTTTCTGATCATGATATATTTTTGAATACTAACTTTTGAGTCAAGGATGTTTGGCTAGGCAGAGACAGCAAAATACCATCGGTGGTACGGTACAACGTATACAACAAAAAAAAAAGTGTTGAGGACCACTCTTTTAAAGACCTTACTTAGCCGTTTCAATACTTGGGCGGACATTTTGTCAGATATTATCCCTATAATCGTTCTGAAAAGTTATTCAAA
>JGI24021J15306_10008474_pt1 | contig 12654 bp, 7 predicted proteins | sample Ectturendosymbi1_FD_15306 | JGI IMG/M metagenome (IMG submission 15306) | reverse complement strand
ATCTACTAGACTGGCCGATCCGTTTGAGCCGTTGAACAGCTCTCTAGCGCAATCGGCGGAGGAGCTAGGGCGTTGGTAAGGCAACCGAAAACTGCTGTTTTCTTGCGAAAATCACCTAGACACCAAGGTGTTAGTTAGATAATTAATTATGTCACGCGTCACACATGCAATCGCCCAGTACAGAAACATATGATATCTTCAACATTCTTCTTGCACAGAATTATGTTAATGTGTCTCAACGGCCACCTAAGAATATTAGAGCTATTTACTGGAGTGGAGTTCGACATACGAGGTGTATTGGAACAGTGACAAGACTGGGCGCAGAAATCTTTTATTCCCAATACAAATTGTAAACTACAACATGTCGCCTTCGAAGTAATCCACTTGAAATCTAACGCACTTCACCATCCTCCTCTGCCATGTCTCCATGCACTCCTGGAAGGATTTGTCCAAGATCGCTCGGAGCTCCTTCGTCACGGCCATTTTAATGGCTTCTATGTCAGGAAAACGTGTTCCTTTCATGACTCCTTGAGCTTAGGGAACAGGAAAAAATCACAGGGAGCCAGGTCTGGTGAGTATGGAGGTTGCTCCAGCACAGCAATGTTATTTTTGACAAAAAATTCCCTTATGCTCAATGCATTATGCGCCAGAGCATTGTTGTGGTGAAGCAGCCATGATTTTTTTTCATACATTTGTCGCCTCTTCTTGCACTGACCACATCAAACGTCGCTGGACATCCCTGTAAATGTGCTGGTTGATGGTCTGGCCCTGTGGCAAGAATTCTGTGTGCAAAATGTTCCTCACATCAAAGAAAGCAATCAACATCACCTTGATTTTATACTTGGCCAAAAATGATTGTCCACATCCTGTCACAGTTCATGTCCAACTCATTTGCAATCATTCTAACAGTCAGGTGGCGATCCTCATGCAGCTTTTGGTGGACAAGGTCGACATTTTCCTCGGTCCTGCTTGTTGCAGGCCTCCCACTCCTGGGGTCATCTTCCACATCCTCTCTTCCATCCTTAAACCTCTTGTGCCACCAGAAAGCTTGAGCTCTCGACATTGTGTCATCCCCATACACATCCTGTAGTAATCTGAGTGCTTTTTATTGGAGTTTTTCCCAGCCGAACAAAAAATTTCATGTTGGTTGTTTGGTGGTCATTGCGTTACAGCAAAAATTGTAGACAAAAAATTCTCAACGATGAATGCTAGACAACTACAAACAAAAGCCTGCAAAAGAGCGCACAGTGAATGCAGAAACCTGAAACTGCAGTTGTACACTCATGAGACGTTGACCTACATTGTAACGTACAGTGCTACTTCTGAACAGACAACTCGTGAAGCACATAGTCTTGTTACTTTTGAAACACACTCTATATTTTGTCACATTTTGATTGCTGTTGGCGCACATAGAAGTGTGCTTTGTATGAATCCAGTTTGCAACGAACATTCAGCAACAAAGGCAACTTGCATCACTTGTAAATAAGTAGAAACTATCTGAAAATGTTTTGATATTCATTGCCACAGTTCTTTCCAATTGTATTATTTCTTTCTAAGACAAAACTATCATTCAAAAATGTTAATGTTGTTTTTTATGCATCATTTTCACACTGTACATGTGTAAAAGTACACTTGTATCTATCCAACTTTTATTGAAGCTGGCACGCCTTTCCTAAAAATAAAGTGATGTCTGCACCCCCTTGTTTAAAAAAGCGCAGAAATAACAGAAACAGTCTGATATTATAGTATCTTCATTTTTGAAATGATGACTAGCGATACATACTGACAACAGAAAACACTCAGTTGTACTGCTTAACACCATCTGTGTTTCATGAATTCCGCATGATTATTCAGCTAGTGCTGGACAGTTTTTGGGCTGTTTTCATCCAACAGCTAGACTCAAAATTGAATAACCCAAAATAAACTTGTCTGATTGACCTCAAATTTTCAGGTTAGGTACATTTGTATAAGAACATTGGTTTAAAATTTGGTTGCAAAGGACCAAGCACCATTAAAGCTATTGCGTTCTACTCAACAACTACTGAACTCATATTAGCACATTGCTAGCCTTGTGCAGCAACAGTTAGTCCAATGTGTTAGGAACAGTCTGGTTGCTCAATCAAAAAATGAGTAACTCTCCAAGTTTTTGATGTACTGAATTCAAATTTTCAGGCAAAATACATAACAATGTGAAGAAAATTCTTGTAAATTTAGGCTGCAAAGAATTAAGTTTTGAAAAAAGTTATGGTGCTTTACAGAACAACTACTCAATCTTGCTGAATAGGATGAAGTTTTGTAGCCTATGCATGTTTGTACTTATGAATGGAAAGTACCTAATTTTTAAGGCTTTCGTTAGAATTGCATCAGATTTTTAGAGATGATGTGCATAGGTATGAAGATCATGTGTGGAAATTTTCTGGGCACAAATGCGACTAAAAAATGTTACCCTTATACATGCAACAACTGTCAGGTCCAGGGCTGCAGAGTTGGAAATAAAATATCTGACTCACAACTCTGACTCCTTAACATAAAGGGAATGAAATTTGGCTATTAAAATCAATGGAAATTGTGGTACACAGCAAGAAATCTGTTTCAACAGAGGTTTCAAAAGAAGTTGTACCTTTCAACAGGAATTCCCAATTTAGGAGAGTGATGTAAGAAATTATCCAAATGGTCATCTGGAGACGGAGTCAGACAAAAAAATCCGACTCCGACTCCCAGTGTTAGGAATCCGACTCCACCCAAAAACCTTTGACTCTGCAGCCCTGGTCAGGACCTAAGTGTTTTGCTAAATGTGTTGTAGCCTAGGCCTAGCGAAATGTTGCTTGATAACAAACTGCATATTCAAAAAGTTCTTGCTCACATTTACCTTAAATTTTCAAGGTTTATGCTGGTAGGTATGAAGAACATTGTTATAAATTTCATTGTAACCAAATGAGCACGAAAAACGTTGTGTGTTACGAAACACTGTTTGCACCTATATATCTTCTTTGAAAAAGTCTGGTAGCCTAGGTGTAGCAAGATGGTTTGCTGCCCAACTTCATAACTCAAAAGTTTTTGGTGAATTTGTATGAAATGATTTTGAAATGACTGAAAAAAAGTCATTTCAGTCAGAATGTCTAAAAATATAAGCTAAAACATTGTTACGGAGAGTTTTAATACAGCCATGAGACAAATGGCCAAAATGTTTCAGTGATCAAAATGTCTCAGCAAAAAATGACCGGAATGTCTCAGTGAAAAAAAACAGGCATATATATGCATCAATGCGCACCCAGCGCATTCGATTGAATGGCACATATATATGCGTCAATCATCACCCTTGGCATTTGAATATATGACACATATATTCATCAATCAGCAGTGCCCCAAAGGTATTAACTTTTATACCTTCAAGCTCATTAGAAAGAGAAGTAGTGACATTTTGTTGCTGCTTGACTGAAATTACCTGCTCATACCTCGGCACACAATTACTCAGAGACACGTGCAAATTGTTTGAGGTGTTAAAACAGCTTTGATACTTGTGTTTCCACTGAAGTAGAGAAGAAAATCTAGATTCACACAAATATGTTGTTGCAAAAGGCACCAGAATAAACAAGGCTTTTTGTACCTAATGGCTTATATAGGCCTCAACCTGCAACGTTAGAATTTCTTGTATTAGCATATCAGGCAGGACTGCCTAAGTGTCACAGTAACTAAACCAAATGGAAACCTATGTTGCATTGCTTTTTTAGTGGTTTTATTATAAGACTATGTAAGTTGTAATTTTTTTCAGGAAATTGATAAAGGAATGATATAAGAAGTGATTGGTTTGCTCTATATATGTTTATTAACTTGTGTAAATGACTATGTGGCACTGCATAATATTGAGCTCTAAAGGGAAAATTGAAGTCAAAACTAATAACGAAAATTTTTGAAGCCAGATTATAAGCTTTGAAAAGTTGAGATTCATTATGTGGATAAAAGAAAATTCAGTTTTAGAAGTTTCAGATTTTTCCAAACTAGATTATAAAATAAGCTTAGTTGACTGTGGGGAAACTATGTATTGCTTGAATGTAGCCTCTACACAATGTACATAACACTTTTGATTTGATACATTCCTGATGTTTTTGGTTTATGACTCTTTAGACAATCTGCATGTCGTACCTCAAGTGGTTACTGTTTGGAAGTTCTGTTATTTGGCTGTGTAAAACATGAGCATCACTCCATGTGGCTGGGAAAAATCACCGGAAACAGCCATTATTTCAGAGCATCATCTGAACCCTCCTAACATTTCTTCACTGCCGATGAATGTTAATGGTTCATCAGAAAACCAAGCAGCTATTCAAGGAGTTTCTAAAAATGCTGTCTCAGGAGTTGCATCTGTCAGTTATCTGACCAGTGCTTCATCTGGATCATATAAAAGTCTAACTTCACCATCACTGATGAGCTTCACCAATGGACAACCACGATTTCCACATCCTATTAACTTTCTCAATGAAAACTGGAATAATGTTGGGTTAAATTCAAAATTTTTGGTAAGATGGATTGTGCAGATTTGGTCAGTGTATGCTATGTTTACATGTGCAAGGTTCTTCAGCTTTTTGTGTACAGCCAGGCTTTCAAAATCCAACTGGCTTTACCAAGTATGAGTAGTGTATTATATTGCTATCTGTATATTTGTGCAAAGGTGAAAGCATATGGTATATAACACTGGTGATAAATTTTGCAAAACCTAACAATTATAGGTCAAGATGATTTGTTTGGACCAAGTAAAAACCAGCTAATCATACCTTTTGGCTGAAATGGCAAAGTTGTTTGTAGAATGAAATGGGATTGACTTGGATTTTAAGTGTTTCACTAAAGTTAATAAGGTTTTTGCAAGACACATTTTTTATGGCTCCCAAATTTCACAGCTAAGCATAGAGCAGGTTTTTTTAAGGTGTTTTAGGGACCCGATTCGGGTCCCTAGAACCAGTGAAAATTATCATCGGGTTCCCAGAATCAGAGAAAATCGGGTCCTTAGAATCAGAGAAATCGGGTCCCTACAAATCAATGCCAGGTACCTAACATTTTCCTTAAAAAAAACTGGCACAGAGCACAACAGACTTCATAAGGCCAAATGGTAAAATGTTTGTTCAGTGTTTACTTAAATATTTACTTTCAGTTTTAAAATGTTTGTTGTTTTTGTGTTTGTCTGCAGCCAAATGAACTGTGCCATATGCAACAAAGATGTGTCATTTGTGATAGATATGTTGTTATGATGTTGGTAAAGTTGAATAAGAATAGTAACATTGTCTTAGTGTTCTTGTATTTACAAAATATTGCTTGGCCTGTTTTACTTAATGGAAAATCAAAATCAAGATGAAAAGAGTGGCTCCCAGAATATACAGCATTCTCAAGAATATTTTAATTGATTTGTTCAAAATGCAATATCATTTTTTATGCAAATACCAATAATACTTATAATCACAAACTGCAAAAAAGTAGATGGAAGTTAGTCAGCTTTATGTAGTTTAAGGAAGTTGAGGGGCTATGCTGGCAGCTGTTTTGGGTATTCTTTGGCATGCAAAAACTGTCAATTATTGGTAACCTAAACATGGTAGTAAATTCTTTTTAGTGTCATTATTTTGGTTTGCATTCCCCTCATACATCTGAACAAGATGTTTTAATTGTTGTTATCTGCTAACAAGTATGATTTATACTGTTTTTACACAAAGTTATGTCGCTTACTCTCAAACTGATTAAGCCAGACCACTCTTGTATCCACTCCGGCACATTATGTTGTACACAATGTTAGAAATAATTGTAATTTTTTTTCAGTTGAATTCTCAGACCAGGTCTGGAAGAAGAACTCGACATTTTGTTCCTAATGAAAGAAAAGATGAATATTACTGGCAGAAAAGAAGGAAAAACAACGAAGCTGCTAGAAAGTATGCTGCTTTTTTAAAATAAATTATGTTTGACTTCAGCACTAAGTATACAATTTCAAAACATACGTAATCTATCTATTAGGGCATGAGTTTGAACTTGGCTACCACTTGCTTCAACATTTTTTTTGTATATATATATATATATGTAAGTTGTCTCTATTAATTTTGGAGAAGACCTTGTAAGTCTTGCAAAGTTCTTATCAACAAAAATCCAAAACATAATGATTTAATCAATATCTTCTTGAACATATTTGTTCAGCAGAGTTGGTGACCAAACAAAGTACACTATGCAGGATTCTGAATATATTGTGACCTTATGTGAATCAAAATTTTGTGGCTTTGCTAGTGATTAGAAAAGCATGCAAATGTTAATCATTATTGATTCTGGAAAACTATCTGTTGTTAAATGTCAATACTTCATTCCATGCCACTAATTTAGTTCAGTATTTGCATCAGCTGCCCAAAATATCTTTGTTGTTTTCTTTCCTATTTATGATCGGCATGTACTCATTGGTTCCTGCCACATATTTGCAGTTGAACATTTAGTGCTTTGAAGCTATTGAATCAATTGCTATTGATAAACACAGCCGCTTGAGAAAAATCTACCATTATTTCATTTAAATCATTGTGTAAGTGTACTGTTTATAGCAGTGGTTTTCAACCTTCTTTGTACCATGACCCATTATAGCAACCCACTATAACCCAACAACCCCCATCTAAAACTCGAATAAAGGAAATGTAAAATGCCTTTTTCATAAAATATCAACTCATAACCCCCCAGAGTGGCTGTGGCCCTCAGGTTGAAAACTACTGATTTACAGGAACTATTTTCTAGCATATTTCTTTAATTTTTTCTTCAAAGCTCAGCTATTCTCAAACTGTAACCCTCACATGCGCAGTAGGTTCAATATTTAATCCCTTGGGGTGCTACAGAACAATGATTCCTTAAAGGTCAACTTAGATTTACTGTGCATGGTGTTTGCAAAACACAAACTGGTACAGCAGGATGAAACATGTATATACGCTTGAAGTCAGTAGGATGGGTTCAACTCTCGGTCAGTTCACACCGAAGGCATGAAAAATGGCACTTACAAACTGTCTGGCCTTGTGCTGCGCATTAATGGATGGGTACAAGGAAAAACTTTATATGTTGGTGCCAATGGCCTGCCACCAATGTAACATGCACTAGAAAAGTAGCTGTGTGGCACAAGGTACAGAGTGAGCAGATATGGGTAACTGCAGACCACTTGTGACACACATTCCAAAACGAGTACAAAGCAAGTGTAATAAAACGTTTTTTTAAAGATGTTCAGGAAGCTTTATGCTCATGCTGTGTTTTTTTATTTTTGAGAAGGTGACTACATTATGATATATCTTTTTATCAAACCTATCAAATTTGATCCAAGTTTGTTTCATTGGAGGATTTAAATTTTTCTTTAGGAAAGTAACTGACTAAATGGTACAGTTGGTTGAGCATGTACCACCCAAGCTGTTAGGGTGGGTTCGATTCCTGGTCAGGCCAGAATACTTGAAAAACAGTACTTCTTGTGGCCTGTCTGGTATCATGCGCAGCGTTAAGGAAACGGTTCACACATGGTGCTGCCATTGGCTCACCATCACTGCAGCATTCATTATGAAAATAGCTGTGTGAACCACAGTATAACCAAGCAGAGATGGGTGCTGGAGACCACTCATGACACTCCGAAAGGAGTACAGAAACGTAGTATATGTGAAAGTGAACTGAAAACTGAACTTTAGGAAAATAAACTTACAGGAAAAATTTCATGCAAAACATTAAGTATGTGGCAAATCCCTTCAGTGCATTTTATGTTGAGGCCCATAATGTTAATTCTGAAGTAACTAAATTCTATTAAAATTTCTTCAGTTAGCACAATGTTCTGTACTTTGATATCATGACTAGGTTGGTTCAATAATAACAATGATATAATCACTACGTTCGCACAATAATAACAGCATTAAGAATTTGGCTTAACAGTTTACGCCTATTAGGTTGGCTTTGCAGTCATGCTGCAAAGTGTTGCAGGTTGTTGTGTGTTCTTTTGTAGATTTAAGAAATGATTGACTCCAGCATGTTTCATTTTTTTCATTTGACCAAAATTTATATTTGTTTTGCCTGTGACCAAAACTTGTTCTAAAACTGAAGTTCTTTAGGCAACGTTTGAAATAGTTAGAGTTGTCAATGTTCGATTTAAGTTTACACCATTCACTGTAGGTATTACATGTATAATTGTGCTAAATAAAGATAATTTCGGGAGATCACTTTGTAGGACTCTACTTAAAAGTTACTTTGGTTGGTGTTTTTAAGCTTTCCCACAAAACATGCGTTGTCACGAAACCTCTTGCAAAGAATAAGAGAAAGGTTCATTACACTTCCTTTGTACTCCCTTTAGAGTGCACAAGTGGTCTGCAGGCGCCCATCTCTGCTTACTCTGCGCTATGGGTCACGCAGCTACTTTTGCAGTGAATGCTGTATTGGTGGCAGACAAATGGCATGCTGTGGATGAAGCTTTTCCTTGAACCTATCCATTAATGCTGACCATGAGGTTGGACAAGCTTTTAAGAGGTCCTAACTACAGTAAGCTAACAGAATTTGTTTGAGCAAGCGACACATGAAGTGGCACTGGTCTGGAGATGAAAATGTCAAAATAAAGGTATTGTTGTTTAGGTTGCTTAGGAGGTGCACCAATGTATTCTCTCTTACTGAGCTGACTGTGCTCACTTTGCTGAACTGAGTAATGTGAACTCCTGTCTGTAATCCAAATGCATTGCTAATGAATGTATTTTATTGCGAAATGTTAGTTTTATTTACTGTTTGTAATGATTGACTCCGACTCCACCTTACTAGAAGCATAAAATCCCCCAAAACATGCATTCATGACACATCGCAGGGTAGTTGTAATTCTCTCACTGTTCTAGAGAAGCATTACACATCAGGATGAAAGTAAAGATACGTAAAAGCATAATATATTTGAAGTGAGCAAACATAAAATTAAGGTGAAGATGAGTATTGTTGAACAAATGCATCGAAGTTGCTTGTAAACAAGGTATCAAACACCTTGATAAGATAGGTCACTTCTTGATGCTTCTTTTTCATCGTTTGAGTGAGTTGTTGCTGTCTACTGCAAGGCTGCACTAGATCTCAGGGCAGGTGTTGAGCAGCCATTTGATTGTCTCATCGTCCACAACCGTCAGGCTGTGCAGTCCATGAGGAGGTCAGTGAGTTGAACATTGCAGGACAACAGGGTCGACGGCTTTTTCTTCTGGCCGCAGAGGAGGCCATACCCCATTTGAGCAAGCAGGTGCGGAGGTGTTTAAGCTGGATCTACGCTGTTCTTGCGAGCGTCATTCCGGGAGGGCGGATGCCGGTGTCAGGGATGAAAGTACGGAGTCTCGTAAGGTTGACCAACCACTCCGCCTTCCATCGGTGATCCGCCCATATGTCCAGGCTCCATGGCACGGCGTGCTAGAGAAAGCGTAGCTCCTTTGTGACGAAGCTCAACAGGTTGGATGCCTGCAAGAATAGGAAGGTTGTCCGCTGGTGTAGGACGCAGGCATCCAGTCACAGTTCGCAAGGCGTCGTTGATGGCAGGGTCACTGAGGTGGGTGTGAGCACTGCAGCACCATACAGGAGCGTAGTACTAGGCTGTTGAATGGACCAAGGCAAGGGTTGAAAGGGTTCTTGATGCTGACAAACACAAAAATTTTGATAGAGGTTATGTACGCAGCCACTTGATACCAAAATGTGTATACTCGTTTAAGGATTGGCAGCCATACATTGACATGCAATAGACACAAAGCAAAGTATTTGTCTGCAGTTAAGGACTGAGCAAAGCTGACTCAGCCTGTCATTCTTCAGTGAGGCATGGACCAGTATACCAAATACTTGACTGTTCAACAAACTGAACACGTCACCATTTAGAGAAAAGTCTGTTGCTGCAAGTTGTCTGTATTTTTAAAGAAGAAAAGTTACACCGACCGTCTTTTGCAGTTGTCAGTAAATATAATTCAGTGTTTATCGACATCGTCACAACAAATAAGTGGAGAGACGTTCGAGGCCACTAATGCTGGAGCTAAACACACATATATGCTGGGAATACACTGGGTCCTTTACTTCGCACAATATGATGTAGTCTGTGTGATTAGAAATGCAGACATGTCATTGTCAGTATTGTGTTGTGACTTGCATCACCGTACTTATTTTTTTAAATTGCTGCAAGAACAGTATTTATGCATTTTTGTGGAATTTTGCCATGCATTAGAAATGCATTGAAAGATGATGTGCTTTTTGTTGGTCGACAGGTCAAGGGAGAAGCGACGAACCATTGACACAGTTTTGGAAGAGAAAGTTTTACAACTCACATATGAAAACAAGCTCCTCAGAGATGAGTTGTACGCGCTGAAGGTATTAGTTGGTATGCAAATGATCTAGTTAAATGAAAATTGAAAAGCAATTAAGATTGCCTTGGGCATTAAATTCATTTGACTTAACACTCGTCGTAACGACTGATTAATAGTTGGCGTACATACACGCTTTTCATCATCTTCAAAAACTGTAGTGAGGGCCATGATTTGAAACACTGCATCATGACTCGAGTGTTAATTTGCTAGCTGTACCACATATTTGCTAGCTGTACCAAAAACTTTAGCCGTGAGGTAATGCCACTCTGTGGTTTTCGCAGCTTAGGCGAGTTGGTCTGCCTGAAAATATTTTTCAACAGCTTGTTGCTTGTTTGCGCAGCTAAAGTACGGAGAAATATCGGAAGATGCCAAAGATTCGCAACAGAGCTATGAAAGCGAGCCTGTGGTCAGTGCGAGATGTTTGCATTTCGGTCTGTGCAATTTTAGGTACAAGTCGGTGTTTTGTCTAAAACTATTTTTTCTTCGGGCAGAAGCATACCAGCCACGACTCCAATGGTGCAGAGCTTCAGAATGTACGAACGTCAGCTTTGAACGGAGGTAACGAATTCTGCTCTTCCAGGAAAGCGCCTATCTTAATCACCGGCTAACCGCGACCTGCGGTCAGCCTCAGCGCATAACACACGGCTGTTACTTATAAAATAACTATGTCTACTTCATGCGGAACCGGCGGCTCTGCCGACTGGCGGGCGCGTACGTCGCTTCATTAAATATCCACCATTTTAATTTGTCTTCGATTAATCGTAGTTTTGTTCGAAGAAAGCAATTGAACAGCATGCGGCCCGGCAGCAAGCGGTGGCAGCCCTTCGGTGCGGACACTGTCGAGTAAGCCTCCATGATCATCCAAGGTTCAAAACCTAGATTTTCTGGCTCTGTGATAGAGCGCCCTGTTAATTGGAGCGAGTTGTACCTTCGAACACAAAATTCTTGAGATCCCGAACGAGCAATAATCAGAAGCCGTATTGTCGATTGTCGTGGCTGTTGGTGACGATCTGCCGAACGATCGTAAGTCTAATCCCGGTCGTACTGTTTCATGTGTTGTTTGTGGTGAATGGGACCGCCATGCATCGAGCCTGACAGTGCCAGATTCACTGTTCTGAAATTTTGGGTGACCATGTTTAGCCTCCATGGCAATTTTGCTGTGCTGGTTTGTCAAAAGCGCAGGACCTTTTTTGTCAGGTTAGTGTTGTTGAGATTTTCCTCAGGAGGTTGGCTGCCATCATTCGCAAATCTTGGATCCCTTGGTCTCGCTGCAAGCTCGTCTCGTGCTGCTTCACCAACCTGATTCGCGTAGCCGCTGTGAGCGGGTCGCCGTGGTGTACGTGGCAACAGGGGCCGAGTTTAAGGGGTGACGCGGGAGACATGTCCCCCCAACTTTTGGACAGTGGGGGACAATATCTTTTGTCCCCTGCAATATTTTGTGATAAAAAATAACGTGGTTGTACAGATTTCATGGTTACATTACTGTTGGAACCCCCCCCCAGCATAAAGCCTGAGATTGAATAAATAAGGTTAATTGACATTATCACTGGTTTATCTATAGACACAGTGTGCAAATTTACTACAGCATGTAAACAGAATTTTCATGGTTGTTAATAATTGTATTGCTTAATTTGGATTAATCGAATCAGTGTGTACACAAACGTCGCTCAATCATGTGACTGATTCGTGTCATGTTCTTGTGAGTCGAATTCCTGCGCTGGTCTGTAGCCTGCACAATACAGAACACGGATGCCACTGCTAGTATTTACTAAAAAATCTTGTATGTTTATTATTTGATCTATGTGGTTTAGTCCAGGAATCTCATACTCAAATTTCTCTGAGGTTCAAATGGGGAATTGTAAAGTGACCCGAGGGCCGCATTATGACGCTGATGAAATAATAGCGGTACCTGAACCTCACTAGAAACAGTTTTTACATCTTACTTATTGCGAAAGGTATGATGAATTATAAAAAAACATTTGTAGCAGTCTCTACGTTTGTAGAGAGTTGTTGTTCACTCGCTGACCGAGCACTTTTAAACACTGGTGAAAAACTGAATAACTTAAATGTTACTTATTTTTATCAACACTAAAAAAACCTTCAAAAAACTATACATTTTTATTTTGAGACGTTTCGGATTATTCTTAATCCATTTTCAGTCAAAAAATAAAGCAACACTTGGCGATGCTAGCAATTCAAAACCAAAAGACTCTGTGACGCAAGAAATAACTGTGACGCAAAAGACGTCAAAAGCAAAACCAAGACCGCCAACCCTGTCAAATTCGCTAACAGTGAAAGCAGGACCAACAGGTATGCAGAAAGTGCT
>JGI24021J15306_10008473_pt1 | contig 12654 bp, 8 predicted proteins | sample Ectturendosymbi1_FD_15306 | JGI IMG/M metagenome (IMG submission 15306) | reverse complement strand
TTCGCGAATATTTTTGAATGTATGAAAACAGTAAATGTTTAACGTGACAAATTTAAATCGTTTTCTTCTGGTGGCTTTTCCTTGCTTGCAACGCAGTTTACTTCAATTTACCATATAACCGCTTTGCACATAATACATTTTATACCTGAGTAAAGGACTTTTACTAACTACTGTATTATACACTGTTCCCTTTGGTCCAGTGTTTCGTCTGCCATTCGATTTCTCTCTTTAGAATGGACTTGCTTCATCGCAGAAAATGTACTCTCACACACGTATGTGTTTGCAAAAATCGCGTGCATTTTTAGTGCGAAATCGTTCAGTTTGGGAGATCAATATCTGCTTAGTTCATTGCGCCAAATATTGAGTTTATTATGGCAGATGCACTCTTCAAGACAACGAATGCCGGGGCACCGAAAAAACACAAAGATTATCCAGACAGGTGCCCCAGCTGGGAGTAAGCAGTGTGCTGTACCTTCTAATTTAATGATTAAATTTAATGGTAGATTTTTAGCTACTTCAAAAAAACGTTTGAGATCTTTCAACCAACGATAAGGCAGCTGCCTCTTTTCAACTCATTAGCAGTGCCACAGAGGATTGTGACAAAGTCAGCATCTTCACCCGCAAAAGAAAAACTGTGATAAATGTGTATGGCACTTTATTTGCCCGAAAAATGGACTAGATGGTTTAATTGCTCAGCAGTCTTCTGCACAACTAACACGAAATCACAGATCTGTTACTTTTGCAATCACTGATAAAATATATATAATTGGTAGGCAATTTACCCTGCAAGTGTCTGGCGTGTTGGGCAAGGTTGATCCGGCGCATATGTGCTGCTGCGGTCTGACTTGGGTGGGAAAATACCGCATGCATTTTATGGCTGTCACCAATGGTACACTGGCTGCTTGAAGCACAGTTGTTCTTCGGGATCCAGGAGCTGCGAACAAGCCGTAAAGTTTGTGCTAAATAAATTATCAGAGGTTGGTTAACAACAGTAATATGTTAAGGCTATGTTTGAGTCTATTAAAGCTACAAGATGGACTGGGGGAGACTAAACACAACGCAATCCATGATAATGCTCTTTCTACGTTCAGACAAGAAGATAATATATCAAGTAGTATTGAAACACAAACAACACTTCGGAAATTTGCAGAAAACTTGTTAAACAAAAACACGTTATTAAGTTGTGCATGATTATATGACATGTGAAATTTGCGGGGGTCACATTTTTGTCCCAGATGGCATTTTGTGAAACAACAAAAATTTACCCAAAATGTGAAATTCATTTGCTCCAAACGTGCTATCTGTTCCAGTAAAAACGTACCAAAGACCAAAGAGCGCGTGTGCGACGTGAAGCATGTTTGGAGCAAATAGCTTTCATTGCACACTTTATCAAAATTTGAAAATAATGTTTCAAAAGTCAATTATCGTTCGCATAATTTATTCTGGCTTCTTCACACTTTGCGAAAGTGCTTCCGACAATTCTTATATTGCAAATTGTACTTTGCATTATAGTCCTGCGTGGGGCGGGTTGACCCGTGCGGATTGCGGGTGCTCGCATTTGCTGGGCGGTGCGGAAACCTGCAGATATATGCGTGTGGTGCGGGCGCGAGATAAAAAAATTTTGTGCGGATTACTGAATGTTGAATCAATGCATGTGAAAGTGCAATGAGCAGGAAAGAAGGTTTCACTTTCTTAATGTATAGATTCTTTTAAAGACTTACTTTCGTTTTGAAACGAACCACTGAATACATTGGCGTAACGATGAAACGCGTTGCATGAGTTATTAGCAGTTTTGCGTGACAAGTGCAGATTTGGGACGGCAACAGTGCGGGGCGGATGCGGGTTGAGAGGGTACTCGGGGCGGGTGCTGGTTAGACGTTTGCGGGTTCCGGGCGGGAGCGGGTAAGGTTTTTCAAATTCTTACGGGTGCGGGGGGGTTCAAAAATTTGCGCGTGTTGGGCGGGAGCGGACAAAAGGTTCAACTCGCACTGGACTCTAGTTTCCAGAGGGAAATCAAAGTTGTGTATAGAAGGTCGATACCAACGACAGTTTGAAAAGCTGATGACATCTTAAGACAATGAACATGATTTACACCTTCCAAGTTTATACTTTGATATACTGAATGTTTGCTGTATTTCAGAAGCATCTTTGAAAAACTACATGAAAAGTTTGGGCAGGTACCCTGCCCAGAAGGTTCATGCGTTTTCCCGAATTCGGTTTGATTCATTTACGCGGTTTCAATCGTGGTTCGCAATTCTCGCTGGACTTGCAATCACATAACAACAGACGGGTCAAAGAAGAGCTGAGACGCTAAAACCAATCACGTCGTCTGAAAGACAACACATAAAAACACCAGCAAAACAAGAAACTCACAAGTTTTTCCAAAGCCCATTATATAACATTCGTCTGTTCCACTTGGAAGCCGTTCTCCTGGGAGGCAGAGGGGCATCACCTCCGTGGTTCCCATATGAACAGGCGAGCTGAGTTTGATGATGGCGATGTCGTTCAGAGCGTATCCGAAGTTGGTCATTCTGCCAAAATAAGGGAATGTTGCGACAAAATATTCTGAAAATCAATCACAGATTCGGGACATTTTCATGTTTAAGCATCAGTGCATGTAGACTTTAACTCTTAATTTTATGCCAAATAAATAAAAACATTCAAAGGTCGCTTATAAAAGAGTGTGAAAATGATTTTGGGAATCCGGCATGTTTGTCTTTTTTCCATTTATTTATTGTGGGCGTTGTTGTATCTCTAGCTTGTTATTTCAGGCTTTCACTAAGAAGATCAACCACCCTCTTGTGATGAGGATATTATGCATTGTTAGACGCGTTTATTGGATAAGACTTAAGACAAGCAATCGACGTTAGAAATGAAGCAATATGTTATCTTTGTCCGTTGTATAAATACATATGTTTACTTGCTTCTCTCCTTCGGTTTCACATTTCAAGTACAATACAATGCCAAAGAGCAAAAACCAATCTTCATCACTTGCAAAGGAAATCGCTACGAACAACTTGTAAAGCTTTTTTTGCAACTTTTATGTCACATCCTCAACGCGTGGAAACAAATACATGTGAATATGTAAAAACATTCAATTGCAAGTTCTTGAATGCGACGTACGTGTAGTTTGGATGTCTTACGATCTTGAGGATCTTTCGCATCTGATAATTGGGTCCGGGAGAACTGGTGTTGGTGACGCCTAAAAACACGTAGTTGATCGTGACCAGGTTTGGGTTGTCCACATTCCTGTCAAGTTCAAAACAAGAAGTTAACCACAAGATTTTTCAAGAATATCTGCGTATGTAAGCAAAATTTAGTACATCGTTATAGCAACATGTAGTGTATGGTTGAATAGATGTAATTATTTTGAATAATTATCTGTCCAGCACAAACATCGGCAATGGTTGACATACATACGCTAGTATAAATGCAAAAATAGCAAGCAACTTAGGACATTTGTCTTTTCTTTTTTTTCTTGAAAACATTTCATGCTTTTGCTTATGCAAAATGTATCCCGGTTTGCTGTGTGTAATTGCACCTAAGACATTTAACAAGAGAACAAACAGCGAATTTATCAGACAAAAAACAGCCTCCATTAACCAATAAAGAAATCTGAACTGTTGGTGTTGTCTTCGCTGCTATCTCTGCCACACCTATTTGTGTCGGTGTGACGTGTCGGCGAAACAAAAACCTGGCTTGCAGGCATTCGTCACAAAGCTGATGCAGCGGCTTTATGCAAGTATCCGCCACAACGTAAACATGGAAAAACATTTTTGTAAATGACACATGCGCATCTGAGAGTAGCTTGATGCAATCCCGTCCTTATCATGGATAATATAGCCTAGGTTGTGCATAAAAATAAAACCTATTTCATTCTTTTGTCACAAACGCATAATTCCTTCTGCGTACTTTTACACAATTTCTTTTTTCTGGGTGTTGTTGACGTTGCAGGATCTTGCTTTCAGATATTTTTCAGACTCTTCCTGACGCTGTTAAAGTGGTCTTTAATCAAAGTGGCTTCATCCGATTAAATCTCGAAATTTTCTGCTCATATCAACTTTTTTGATGTTTACTGACTCCACTCTCGAGACCTTTACAAACTTTCCCGGGCAGCTGTCCAAAACTCATAATTACGCTTTGGACTATAGCTGTTTGCTTGAGAGGCATTTGACGTAAGCACATCTTACGCAAGTGGGTTCACTTCTGCCGTACAATTGCAAACGTACTTGACGAAACGCAAATCACACATAAAAGCCCATCGCAACTCTGGTTCTGACCACTCACGTCGTTCAGCGTTTGGCTGATCGCCCACGACGAACAACCCGTTCCGAGAAAGACTGCGTGAGATTTCGATCGTTGGATTCGTTGCGTTACGTTGAAACATATGGCTGAGGTTACTTTTCCTTATTTGCCAATTTAGTGTTTTTTTGTTATACGCGGATTATCCTCTCACTAAGAACGACGCAAGACTTCTCAGCTATGGCAAATATGTCGCAGATCTTTGAAGACGATGCTTTGTGGTTTGATGGTTTTGTAACTCTGAAAGGCGTCGGTACGAATTAGACACGATATCGCTTATGCTCTTGCTGTAGAAACTGTGTAAACAATTTTCTTCAAGTCTCAGTTCACATCACATGAAGGATACATTTGCAATTTAATAGCATATGCTTATCCTTATATCACGACAAGACAGCCTTTTCCAGAAGTTTCTTTGAAAATTTTGTACGCTATGCACAGAGTAAAGAGGGAAGAGATGATGAATACCTCTGGCAAAATGATGAATCTCTTCAATTTTCGTTTCAGTTACGTCAAACATCTTTCTATTCTACAGATATCTCGGGGTATTGAAACAAAGCTTGTCAAAAATATATATGAATCTTTTTTCTTGGAAAAAGCAATCAAAATTACATTTCAGTACTAAAAAGTTCAAAGTTGTTTGATGATCATCATAACAAATTGAATATTTTCTAGAAATTTTAACTGAATTTGAAGACGTTTCACTGATTAAAATCTTGTAAGCTCTCAAGAGGCAATATGATTTAGTTGAGCTCATTTACTTTTTATTAGACATATAAGAAGGTACATTCTCCATAACAAGTCTACCGGTTAAACGAGCAAATCTGACCAGTTTTTTTTCGAATTGTACATTTCTTATCGGAACACTACATATAGATTGGTCGACGCTGTGCTGCTTGCAAACACCTGAGAAACGGTGCAGATTAGAATCATATGTTGCATTTTGAAAGCAAAAGGCTGAATTTAATCACATATTTCGATAGAAACAGAGCCCGGAGCCATCAATTCGTGTTATGTGGGTTGGTGCATGTCGCACAAAGCACGACGTGTTATTTCGGATAACCGCCATTTGAACACGTCCGAGTGTTCCTCAAGCTAGTTTCACATTTCCGTCTTCTGCGCCAAGTTCCGAAACTGCGCGGATGCTATTCGAAGCAGTAACCATACTCACAACTGAATATTTCCAATGTAAAAATTTTATTACATTACAGCAACAGTCGAGATGTTCGTCTTAATGATTTTCCTCTATTTTTCACAATCGCTGCAAACCTTTAGCCATGGACGCTTTAACGACAGTTACTCTCAGATTGCAGAACCACAATCTACAGTGTAGGTTAGAGTGGAGTACTTTTATGTCTTTGGTTCTCTCTACTGGCGCGATGTGTAGGTCAAACTCAAAGCGCGCGGAGTGCCTCACCATAAGCAATGTCCGGCAGTGACCACGTATTGTGGAGCAAGCAAGGTTCCTCCGCACACTTGCTGGTGATAGTAGATGAGGACATTCCAAGGGTAGTCATCGGCGCTTGCTCCTACACCACAAAACACTCTGGGCGACGTTCTTCGGATCTTCAAAACAAGAAACGACGGATTTTGCTGAGCAAAAGTATTTCAAAGCTGGGACTGAATTGCCAGTCAAAGTGACTGAATTATGATAAAAACGATGAAAATAATTTCATAGCGCTCTCGAAGAAGATTAAGTGTGGTAGTCGAACATGGAACAAAGGGTTTGACATGATACGTTGGTAACCTAATTCAAATATAGTACAACGGGGGGTCTTTTGGCAAGAAGTTATAGAGAACACAACTCATTAATGCCCAAAGCTACTCTCAAAACTTTGGGAATTATTAGTCGTCAAAATACGCTGTAGTCCACTTTTTAATTGACTTCTTTTTATTGACGTCAAGACGGTATCACACAGTTATCAACACTGTTTGACGTCATGCTGCACGTCCAAAGCATTACACTGCAAAAGTGACTCCTGCCACAGAAATGTATTTGAAGAAAATGCTCTACTGCAGAAGGTGGTTACAAATGAACGAAAGGAGCTTTTGCATTGCATCTAAAAATAGCGGAAACAACAGCGTATTCTTTTTTCTAAACTGTTTTTCTTCGGTGATTTCGCGGTGACGTTTTTGAAAAACATTTCAAAAGCTATTTAGCCACTCAGTCCATTTCTGGCTACCCACCCATTTCTGGCTACCCACCGTTGATGACAAAATGTTCGTGATTACGACATATCTGATGACTACTGCGATTGTTAATTTCAAAGTATGAAACACGTCATGTTCCGTGGTTCTGGAATTTTGCACGATTAATCAGTGTGAATAGCTCTACGACTGATTCCCACCTAAATATAGAAAATGACTCAAGCCATTTTAAGTTTAGCACTAACCTTGTAAATCTTCGCATATTCTCAACACGTAACTACTTTTGTGAAATTTCCATACAATATATTTCTTCCACATAAATTCAAATGTTTTCACCCAACCTGCTTCTCAAATTTCGTTCAACTCAAATCGTCTATCGCGGTCACTTTATCGACATTAATAGTAGTCTATATGAAAGCAGCCAACTACATGCGCTGCGCTGCTGCAAAATATTAACCTGCTATTGACCTTTAACCGATTGTTTTACTTGTTCATCAAATGCACATAGTGTCTTTGCATGCCCTTGTGACAGATGTCGGCACCCCTCCATCATTATCCACATGTAAACACCAGAGTAAAAGGCGTGTTGCTGTGGGAAAGAGACAACGTACTTCAAGGCAAAGAAGCGTTTGGTTCAGAAGTTCAGTTAGATTAGGAGATGTCTTGTTGGCATATATTTTCGTTTCTACCGAGATGGTTGTTGTTTTAGTGAAAGTGGACGAACTTTTACTTGTTCCTGTAAAGCACATTCAAACTATCTGACTTTAGCTGACGATCCACTGGCGTTGTGGCGCTTGTCGTAAATGGCAGGGTCTAAACCCTTTTCAATGCTAGCTCAACATAATCTAATCTACGTTTTGCTTGATTAGCGTTTCACAACATTTGTCTTCGATGTTTTTGCGACAGCTTAAATTTTTCTGAGAATCCCTCCTTTTCAAAGGAATTTTCAATAATCCTCTTTTTTCTAGCAATTTCTTAGCAAACTTTCAAATTCCTATTCTTATTCTCTGCAATTGCTGCCACTCTTTAGGTGAGTCCGCCCAAGTAACAAATATCAAGAACCGCGACAAAAGTCGCCTTCACAGCGAGCGTGTGTGTGGATCAAAAGTTCAGTCTCACGTTGACAAATATTCGCCAACATCCTGTTCCATCGCCGTAAGTTCAGGCTCTCACCTCAGCTCGCACCGCATCGCTTTCTTGCGCTCAAATCACCTTAGTCTATTTCTCATTTGCTGTCCAATGTTGTGTCCATTTTTCGTTTTCATTGGCCGCGATTTTAAGGCTGCTCCCAATCTGCAGTTGCTCGTCTCGTGCTTTATTTGCATATAATGCCAGTGGTCATGCTAGAAAAATTGTAAGGTCCTGCAGATGTCGGTTTACAGAGCCCACAGTGTAAACTTAATTCGGTTGTTCCAATGTAATGAATAACTATCCTTACCTGAAATGAACTATTGGTTGCTTTACTCAACACGTAAAAGTTTTGTGACTATCAGTGAAAATTACATGTACCCAACTACAAATTTTTAAATGGCGTATACAGGCCTCTTACCTCCAAACACCTGACTGAAGTATCTTTGGCACAACCGCAGGTGGAAACCGCTAGAGGGTGTGGTCTCTGTTGCCAACTGGGGAACCCGCTTGGCTGTCGACCTGCCAAGACATAAAATAAATCCGTAAGCGATGTGTACGTCACAACGTGGTAAGTGTATATCAGTGGTTCTTAAGAGACCGTTAGGAGCTGTAGAACACTGAAAATGTGGTCAATTAATTTTCCAAACAATGCATTTGTTTTCACAACCTTTTAATAACCAGGGGGCTAGAAACAAAGGACAATACTTCAGGGAAGCAGGGAGGCATGGAAAAGAAAGGATTTAACCACTGGTGTATAGCCTTGACTGAACCGCAGCATGGCAGAGCAATAGAAGAATGTCAGGTCCTCATACTTGGACACCATTTCTTTCCCGATGAGAGCACTAACTTTAGGCTATTACTTTTTGATTACCGTTTTTAAATCTTTCTTTTCAATAAAAAAGTAGGCTAATGAAATTGCGTAATTCAGTGACGGTACAGCTAATTTTTGTTCCCGCGAGTTTTTCAGTGGACTGATGTTGCTCTTGGTGCATTTGATATCAACCACATGAGTTTCTCTGTGGGAGGATCGTTGCGTTGGATTTGTGGACCATTTTCAGAAAATATTCAAGGGTCATCATTTTTGGCTCCGCAAGTCAGGATTTTGTCATCACCGCCATAACCAGTGCGTGGTTTGTTCACTTGCGGATATCAGAGGGGAAAAATTTTACGGGGAACAAGAACATGCTAATTTTTTTCAACCGATTAGAAAAACACCAATTACGCACATAAAGCGTAAGAATGTATTGAGCTGTTGAAGTTCACCAAAAAAGATAACAAACTCTGAAATAGTTCAGATCTGACAAAAGGGGTGAAAACTCACAAAATGTTTGGCGCTGCATCGGCCTAATTGGTTTCACCTGCTTGGCACTTGCCTGTTCGTTGTAAACTATCCCCGAAAAACGGATAAAACCGTTGATAAAAATTAAATGAAACAAAAGTAACGAATACACCAGTAGAAAAACTATAGCAAGCAAACTGTCAAATCTTTTTGCTTCGGCCTGAAGCTTGTGATTCACCTAACCTTTAATTCTTTTTAATTCAGGAGATTTCAAGAGAGTAAAAGTTGACCAAGTCGCAAAGTGCTCTGCGCTTCATAGATGTACAGGATCAACGTTCAACAGTTTGTGAAATGTAGGGAATGCAGTTGTTAAACCTGCAATCAAGAGCCGTTCTTGGAAAGACAAATTTTGTTTAAAAAATCATTGGACTTCGTGTGCACCAAATATTTTCTCCTTTACGTTTTTGTGTTCTCATGTGCGTTTTCTATCTTATCTTGCACTCTCACGGTCGAAGCGTTGGATTCGATAGATGTATTACTGTTGTTCTTAATTTTCAAAATTGTGTCCTTGTGTGCTGTGCCCGTATTTTTCTCAAACAGACATTCGCTTTTCCCGTTTCTTAGAAAACCCATTTCCTTTGTACACATTCTTCATCGATTTCAGAAAAAGAACGCAAGAACAAAATATACGATGTACGTCATGTTTGCATGCCGCAAAACAAGCTAACAAATAAAAAACAAACTAAGACTTACTGTATGACTGCTGGCTTGGAGAATTAAATGAGTTATTCGAAGAGGTAATCATAATTTCGTTATAATGTTCGTTGTGGGTTTCGGTTGTGCCGAAAACCGATGGTCTTAGCTGCAATAAAGAGAATTTTAGTTTTAGTGCAAAACGAAGTGAACTCAAAGCGATTTTCGCAGATTTTCAGAAAGCGTTGGCCATCTCATTACGACAACACATTTGCACTAAAGCTAATCTGTGAAATGTCTGAAATTGTTATCGCAGTTGAAAATCAGTGCTTTTAATCATTTCACTTGCTGGAGGTGTGGTGATTTTAGACGACTACCCATTTTATTTTTTAAACTTCTTTCAGATATTTGGTTAACTTGGCTTACTGTACATGCAGATAGGGACACGGGGATGGACATATGAAAACATTGCTGCATTTTACACGTTAACAGCAGGGTAGAAAAGATATAATTCCAACAATAGTGCTGTCACTGTTGCAACAGAATTAGAAACTACGATTCCGCTAATAGTAAAAATATTACATATAAAAAATTTTTATTTTGCAATGTCATCTTTTTTCACAACAATTAAAAGCTCTAGGCTTGCAGCAAACGTTTGAGAAATCAAGCGATTTGGGTCTGCATTCATAACGTTGCGATGATTCGGAGTTGCACGTGTACATTCAAGTAATTAGTCTCCGCAAAGGTGATGCAGTCAAAACAGTCCAAAAATTTTTAATAAGCAATCAATTTCAGTAACTCTGTTGTTCATCAGTCGTGAAATCTTATGCAAAAGGATTCTGTGTGAATAACACTTCAGGATTGAAGAATCGTATAGTTACGTGAAGTCGTTTTCCTATTAATAAATAATTTTGATTGAGGAGATAAATTCGATTTTCTGGCGATAATTTCATTATTTTGCCGACGTTTCGCCCACCTATTCAAGTAGGCTTCCTCAGGACAATGTTTCTCTTTAACCACATATAACATGCAACTTACTATTTGATAAGAAACAATGATCAGTATGACGTACAAAGACAAAAAACGCAAAACTGACCGTCACGTCATAGGAAATGGGTGACAGCATGCCACAGAAAAGACGTAGAAGTGTAAAATGAAAAAGCGCTGGGAGATGACAATGTATAACAACACAACAAACAGAGTAAAACCTACATAGAAATGCACAAATATGTGACCAGGTAAATAGCGTGAAGTAGCGATCAGATAATGTTAAACTTGCGTGGTGAGGATTAGCTAATCTACAGGCACAAAAGCAGTCAATAAGAAGACAAAACTCAAGGTAGTCCGGTAACGGATAAATTTCACTCATGTTTCAAAACATTGTAATAAATAGCCCGAAAGTTTGTGCTTCTATCGTTCGTAGTGTTAGCTTGTAAATTAATATAAAAAGATTCTAAAAAAATGACGTTTATGATAACTATTCACGTTATGTAGAACATAGGCGCAGTCATGGACGTAATTCTAATTGCTTCAACTGCTTCACCTTTATGGAGAGTAGTACTTGAATCTTCTTTTTCCAGTGTAACTTCTCGCATTCTTATCAGTTAACATACGTTTAGCTGCAACTCGTGTCCACTTAATGAAAAAATCATTTTTACAAATAATGGCTTATTTTGTGAATAGCGCGTGATTCACCGATGTTTCGTTGCGACGGCAGGTTCGTCTGGATCATTCGAGGTTCATTTGGATCTATTCACTAATACTTTCAAATGTGCGTTTTTCATGAGCATGGTAAATATTCATCTTTTACATCAGGTGAACTACAAATACCTGCATCAACTGCAGTTTTGCAAAAGCTCCAAAATGCAGAGGGATGCAACTAAATGAAGTGTTATCAACTAGTTGTGATTACAACAAAATGTAACCACAATCCCACATAAATTTATCAAAATGATGTCATCAACTGAGGTTCACATGCAGCTTGCTATAATCACCTTGATGCCCATACTTGTAAAGCAAAATCTCAAGATATTGCAACCGCATGAATGTCATACATTAAAGGCAATGGCTTTGTGAGAAGAGGCATAGAAGAAAAAAGCAGGTGAAGTATATTGTGCACAAGAATGAAAAAAGCAACCGAACTGTCAGAAAGGAATCTTTGGTGTCTTCATTTAGTTTTGAGGCTTTAAAATTAGGGGGAAAACAAGCTTTTTAGAGGCTTTTGCCAGACAATGTTTGTACCCGAAACAGTTTTCTGCGAAAAACAAGGCTTTTGTGTCACAAGTTCAACTGCTAATTTCGTTCGGAACGGAGAGATATTTAACCACACCAGTGGTTTGGTTTACGCATATGATTACAAACCGACATAAAGTGTTCCTTGTCATAAACTCTGCAAGATCTGCCTGTTGCTTCAGATTTTCCTTAAAGGCCTCTCCGGCTGCAATCTATAGGCTTTGGATCTATGATCCAAACCCTTGAAAGCCCGCTCCGGCTGCAATCTAGGCCAGTGGTCTCCAACCTGTGGGTCGCGACCCCACTTGAGGTCGCCTTAATTTTTTCCGGGGACGCTGTAACTCGCCATATGCTTGCTGTTTTAGTACAAGTTAGGTGTGCTTAAACTAGTTTCAACTTTTATCTATTTATTTTCTTATTGTGGGTTAGTTAAGCGAGTAGCGTCTACTTCTCTACTCAGCTCCCCCGCGTTTAACACGCAACCGCGTCATTTTCTTTTCTCTGCAATATGTCACGATTGCAGACACGCGCTTCAAAAACGCTGCCTTCACTGAAACTTTCATTTGATTATTGCACACTTCAATTTCATTGTGAGTTAGAATGACGTCACAATTGCGGCAACACGCTGAGGCTTTCATTCAGTTCTGCAGCCACACGCTAATGCTGATATCTAGCCAGTAAGTAAAGTTGAATGTTATACAGAAATGGCAGGAACAAATACCAGAAAAATATCATATGACGAGGCTTTTCTAAAACTTGGTTTCACTGAAATTAATGGCAAACCAAAGTGTGTAATCTGTCTTAAAGTTCTAGCGGAAGAATCGATGAAGAGAAATAAACTAGAACTTCACTTAGTAAAAAATCATCCAGGC
>JGI24021J15306_10008472_pt1 | contig 12656 bp, 8 predicted proteins | sample Ectturendosymbi1_FD_15306 | JGI IMG/M metagenome (IMG submission 15306) | reverse complement strand
TTCAGCTATTTCTAGTCAGGGTTGATTGATTTAAATCATTTCATTTAAATCAGTGATAAAAATAATAAAAATCAAGTAAAAAATCATATGCAGTTTTGAAGCTGGCTGTGATTTGTATGACACATTCAATTGGTATTCTAATCAGGTTCATTTATTATTAAAGAAAGCAGAGACTACTTATGACCACACAAGTTATAAAAGCAATTAAAGTTTTATCAATCATGGCAACTACGAGGTTACAGATTCTATGTCAACTAAGTGCAAAATGACATGTGGACTGAAATCACTAACATTTGCAGACTCAGAAGTCAGAACTGTTAGGAATGCCACAAGTTTGGAAGTGTAGGTTGGCATGAAGCAAACCCGTAGCCAGGTTTTGAGGTTTGGAAGGCAATATAAACTTTTAGGGGGCAAGATTTTTGCTTTTATTACGGTATATGTTTGAAACAAACTTTTCTGGGCACAACAAAATTTGGGGGTACGAAAAAATTAGGGACACTGCCCCAGAATGCCCCTATGGCCACAGGCCTGTAATAAAGTGAAGTTACATCTAAATTCCAGCAAATATGTAGGTTGTTGACTGTAGAAATAGTAGTTTTAGAACACATTTTTGATTCAGATTCATAATAACACATATATTATAGGTTCTTACCATTTTCTGCATGCAAGTTATGCTTTTGCAAAAGCGGAACTAGAGATCAATTTTAACAATAGATGTCACACCAAAAGACTGGCAAGCTTGTATTTTTCTACAAGCTTCTTAACATGCCAGAAGTGTTAATGAAGTTGATGAACAGATGGTCTGAGTAGTGTCATTCCAATAAATATTTTGTTTTATACACTGGTACTGGTGTTATGAACTGTTTTGCTTTAAGCGTGATGTATAAGTGTAAAGTAAATTTGAATGATAGTTCAGATGAATTCTAGTTGCTGTACTACAGTAGAAGAAACAAAGCCCAATAAAAAGTTTTATTAAAACAAACTCTTTAAAATTAAAAATTGCAATTGTTAGGTGGGTGCCCTCTACACATTACATCATAAAAATAATAAAAAAATTGATTTAATCAAAAGAATCCGATTTAAATAAAAAATCCAAGTTTTTTGATTGTTTAAAAAAATCATGATTTTTATCAACACTGATGATAACAGGAGTTATCGAAACGTTTGCAATACGTCGTTGATGTCGTTTTCATTGGCCGTGATTTTCATTGTAACGAAACACAAATGATCAAAAGATATCACTTTTGTCTTTACGTTGTTTACAACGCACTTTAATTAACGGCATTAGCGATGCCAAAGAAAACTGGATGAAAACACTCATTGTTTGCACAGCATGGCATTGCATTAGTCCAGTGGTCCTCAACCTTTTCAGCCCATAGACAGCCTTTTTAAAAAGAAATCCCGATGGACCACACTCCTATGCTGGCAGCTCATGAACAACTAGTCTAGTCTTGCATAATTTATTGCACAGTAAAGATTGCAATTTTCAGGAACATTTCATCAAGGATTTATAGAACTCTCTGTGAACCACAAAAATTCCCAGGTAGACCACCGTTGGTCCACCTGGACCACGTTGAGAGTCACTACATTGGTCCAATGCACACCAGGAAAAGGTAACGTTACAATGCGAACCTAATCGTTTTACCCACAAGATGGAGCGCAAGAGCTCACAACTAGCAAATAACCGCTGGTGGGAAATGTCGAAAACGCTGCTCTTGTCAAGTCACTTCCGAAAACTTCACTCGAGATGGCGCAGGAGAGCTTTCGTTCAGATATCGATAACTTAATTGAAAAAAAAGCAACAAAACTTGAACTAAATGGCGTGCAGCTCAATAAAACGCTCAAAATGGAACTACCCGCAAAACCAAGCAGCTTGACTGTGATGGGTTAAGGCGACTAACGGTTGTACAAAGTTTTGCTTTGTTCATGATATCATGACGAGTGCAAACTTAGTGAAAAAAAACTGTGCAAGGAACAAAGGCGACCTACAGCTAAAACGTTTTTCTCTTTTCCAGACAAAGAACCAACGAACGGTTTTACTGTCTTTTCTTATAAAAGGTAGGTAAGTCAATTTACAATTTGACTGAAACCTCAATAAATTTTAATATAAGTAAATAACGAAACAAAAACAAACTGTACGAACCCCCGGATTCCAGAAGAGCTCGGCAAAAACAACGAGGGAGGCCGCACTCAGGGTAATCCCCATGTTCGCGGCAGTGATGCTCAGTAGCGCCACCTTGCACTTGGAGCATTCTTGAAACCGCGCAATCACTGTCTGGCGCCGTTCGGACGGAGTATTGCCGTCGATGCGAATGTATTCGATGTTCTGCAGCACAGCAAATAAAAAGCATTCGGTAACATGTGCGTACACCAAACCACGTACGCTGACGGAGTGGCATACGAAAAACCGTTTCAAACACATATTTTGCGCCATGTGGTTGTCATCATCCGATTTTCAGCATTGCTGCAACAAGCTTGCGTGTCCTCACTTTCACTTGACTAACGAAAAGGGTTATCAAGCTTCAACACCGCAGTAGGCCGCAAACAGTGGTATAACTTACAGAGCACTGCTTACAAGAAATGGGTTAAACGCCGTATTTACACATCCAATGAGAAACAGCATGTTCACAGATAAAGAGAAGAAAGCACAAGCCACCTTCTCATCCAGCATGCCTTGCAAGCCGTTCAGCATTGTGCGGTGATGAGCGAACAACAGAAACTTGGAATCGGATTCCAGCAAATCGCAGACATACGACTTTACCGCCGCAAGTTTCAAATGAGCCGTTTCATTGAAATACTGAAGAAGAATTCCATGTTTTTCCAGAGCCTGTAGTAGAAGTACATGCAGCTCGGCATGACATTGAAAGGGGAAACTGGCCAACAAGAAGCGTTGATGTCTACAAAACTTTAAAAATTGACCTCGCCACAGAGTGTGGACCGGAGGTCCACAAAATCAAGCTGCACGACAACTTGCTGCTCACTGCACAAACAGTTACGAGGTCGTAAAAGCTTGCATTGTCGAACAAAAAGTTATGATGCTTCATACCCTGAAAAAAGATTTTTGCCAAAGTCCTAAAAGCATGTAAATCAAGCTACTGACTTCACCCCTTGCTCAAGGAGCGAAGTATTGTCACACTGAAAACCAATAAACGGTGTTAAACAACAGAATACTGCAAATTCATTTCTGCAAAACGATCTGCTTGTAGAAATGACACACGTCTGATGGCAGCAGTGCAGTTCACAGAAGCGTGCTTTAATATAACTTAGAATGAAACTGAAGTCCTGCACAAACGTTGCATAGCATGATTTACTCATCAGGAAACGTTACGCTGCGCTATGTCACTCAGTCAGTCCACTTACTGATAAACCTCTTTGACCCACTGCAACTTTAATTTCGTCGATCGCGTGTTGCTGTCCCGCTGTCACTTTCACGCAGCTCACATCCAACGAAACCGAGCGCCGGAGCTTCGGCGGAAGCTGCGAGAGCACGTCGTCTTTGGTGCGGCGAAGCATCACGCTTTCTTGCAAAAGGAGACGTAGCTCACCCATGTTTGATGAACCGGAGTATTCCCAGCCCCATGGATTCTATCATAAGAAAAGCGAAAAACTTAGATACGTCCATCAAACATGCTGCAATCTAAAATTGAGTCTATTAGGTAGTTGCCCAACAAAAGTTGCTTCTATTTACAAAAACTAAAATGAGGCGCAGGTTTCAGAAGTTGCGGTCGTCTGCTTTTGCTACAAACAACGAAACGGATCAGAAAAGGCACAATCCACCTGCTTCGCGTCGCAGTATCGCAAACCGAACTGGTGGAAACGTGAGAACAGGTCGGGACGAATGAGTGACAGCTGCGTGTAGAGTTCAACGGGACGCGACAGCGCAGGAGTGCCGGAAAGGAGCAGGAGACGCGAGGCGCGCCTCAGGACAGCGACGGAGGCGCGAGCTCGAGCGGTCTTAAAATTCTTTATGAAATGAGATTCGTCCTGCAAAAAAGGTTCATGCCGATACATCGGATGTGAAATGTAAATGTTGCTTGCGAGCTCTGTCATCACGCTCGGCCAAGTATCAATGCGTCGGTTAGTTCGAGATGTTGGGAAAAAAACGATGGACACCACAGATCGAAAACCCTTGAGAATGGCAGCATGGGAAAGATAAAAGAAATCAGCAAAGTGTTTCAGCAACAGACGCAGATACAAACCAATAAACCAGATTTGCAAAAATGCAGCAGTTTGATTTCGTAAAATTCTTGGTGTTTTTGTGAAGCCTATATGCAAGACCTCTAACTGACAATGGTGAGTGCAGGCTTTGTACACTGATGTCGAGTTCTTCAAGCCCTGCAGGTACAAGAGCTGCCAACCGCAGAAGATAACAAACAAATTAAATTCTACTTTTTTACTTACAAGTTACGTCAAACACAATAAACAAAAAAGAACAGATTGATGAGTCGTAGCACTCACAACTATAGCCACTTGATAGTTTCTGGCCTCGAGTTCCTTATGCTTCTTGGTAAGAAGATCGTAGCTAATGATAGTTACAGGACAACAAGAAGAAGAAAAGTCACGGCCGGTGAGAATTACACTGATGTCGTCTTCTGTCAATTGATTGGGTAGCCATCTCAGAAGTGACTTTACAAAAAGCCAAAAAGTCGTTTGAGTTTAATCAACACAACTAAACAAGTGACGTTTAAACATAATTCACGTTCAATTTTGAAGTCTGGCGCAATGCATGGTCCCACGTATCGCAACAGAGACGATTACCTGATAATAATGGCAAATTTAGAATGATACCAACAGTTATCAAAATTCTCTACAAATATGATCTGTTTGCAGCGGACTGCTGCCATTTCTTCCACAAACTAGTATATGTTCAAGCACGGTGTATTTGATAGGTGCTGGAGACCACGGATAATATTAGGTTTCGGAGTACAATTTGTTTGGGCATTATCGGAATAAAAGTACATATTTTTGATACAAGTTCATAAAGCGCATCACATCCTCCCCTCACCTCTTTCCACATCAGCCTCACGGAAGACGGACAAACAATTAACAAGGGCCACTGCTGTCGGTAGTACGCAGCAATGCAAATGCTCTGAACTGTTTTACCAAGACCCATGTCATCAGCCAGAAGTATCCTTCCTTTTCGCGAAATTGCAAACCTAAACGCACCAACATAACAAGAAACCTTTTGAAGACGCAAGCGAAATTTCAAAAAAACTTCACGTCTAGAAACAGAATACCACACCTTCAGACATGGGGAAATCGTAATCGTCAATCATAATCGATTAGTTTTTTGAGTAATCGTAATCGATTGAATTGACCAAAAATGAAATGTAATCGTAATCGATTACATTGCCAATTTAATCGTAATCGACGATTACGTTCGCGATTAAACTTGGAAATCTTCACCCTACATCAGTGTGCGCTGCACGGTGGTTGGGGCGGCTGGGTTTCCTCCTTTGTCATCTTTTGTTATGGTTATGTTTCAGGAGAGGCCATTAGCTCCGTCTGTGTGCGTTAAATCCAGATAGTCCAGAGGCAAGCACAGCGTTTGTAGCGAATTCTCGCTTTGTTGCAGCTGCCCTTCCTGTTGGCCGCCAGAAGTAACGTAGTGAGTCTAATGAGACGTAGCAACAAAAAGAACTTTACGTAAAAACGGGTTGACACTTCCGCAACAGAATAGCGGGACATTACGAAGGGAGGTGTTGGTTTTATTTATATATACAGTATAATCAGAGTGAACTTATGAATACAAGTGCTGGAGTAGGCTATGTATATAAATTAGTATAGTAATTTGTATACTGCAAATTAATTTTTTTCAGAAGCATAAGGTACGTGAATCCAAGTCGAAAGTACTTTTCCACAACACTGATAACTAGCATGTCATCCGTGATCCACCAGATAGGCATACTGCTAAAAAAACAAAACCAGTGATGTTTTGTTTACCATTGACGTTTGGTCCAATGGACAGATACGCAGCTATATTGGCGTCACTGTTCATTTCATTTTAAATTAAAAGCTGCACATGCAGTGCTATGCAAGGCTATGGCTTGCAAATGATCGTAACCCGCACTTAGAGAAAATAGTCAGCAATTTTGAATTTATTAACAAACGAATTTTCAACGCTGCTGGACGAATGTTCAAGCCTGATAGATGTCGCTTGACTGTTAAAGATTTGAAGCCTTGATGTTTATTAACTGTAATAAATATTTTAAACACTGATCATTTTTGTTCAATTAATATTTAAAGTGTTTGTTGAAGTGGAGTAACTGAGGGAGGGATGAGGGGCAATTTGACTCCANTGGCCAGCTANATGTAAAACCAGGCCGCCACTTAGGTCATATTTCGGTTTTAGCATTCTTTTGGTTTTCAGTAGGTTGTCATCTTTTTGCATGTTTCGAAAATTTTCCGTTGATTTGGGTTTTTAGTATAGCCATCCACACCCGGATTCTTCGTTGTTTCTAAAGTTGTTTTTCTCTGAGTGTTGTAGGTCACCTACAGAGGCCAGTTGGCCTCTCAGCTAAGTTTTCCTCCAGNTCCGCCACTGGCTTGTTGACTGCANGAACATCTCATTAAACAATTATTGTTAATTTTTTCCGGTGCTTGATCTTTACAGATTAGTAATTTCGTTTATTGCATTCATTATTATCGTACGTTGTCTGAAAATATGCTTACATCTAACCATGCAAATGGCGTTTGTTTTCGTTCTGAAGATGTTTCAAGACAAATGTAATCGTGATTACTTTCAATGTAATCGTAATTGATTACATTATGATTATGTTTATTCGTAATCGCAATCGAGCAGGTTGCAAGTAATCGTAGTCGATAACATTTGTGCTGTAATCGCCCCATGTCTGTACACCTTGTGTGAAATGAGCTGCTTACTCACCTGACGCCTTCTCTCTGAAAAGGCATCAATGACGAGACAAGTTGTTCATCGACATCCAGCAAGTCGTATTCTGGAATAACATGATCTTTTGTTCTACCAGCAATTGATTCCTTGAAGACAGTCATAATATAGGAGGGCAAGGGCTCCACGCAAATGCTGGGATCCTTTCTCAGTTCTTTAACTGAACAAAACCATATTGCCAGTCTGATGCACATGACGTTTACTTTGGCACAAAAAATAACATTACACTACTTACCAAGTTTGTTATATTCAGAAAGGTCAAAACTCCACTTTCGACTGTCAACGTCGTAAGAGCGTGAGTCCATTGTCTTGAATAACGCAACACATCGTGCGTCATAAGGCATGTCCACTTCGAACCGTTGCGGGGTTATTAAGCGGCATCTACACGATCAGTGATTGATTCGATAGCAATCAGGGTTCGCCGAAATTTTTTCATCTCTTGGTAAGCTCGCAAAAAACGACTTCACAAACGTCAGCCTGCGCTACTACTATGGCCCATCCCGTCATTGACGACGATGGACTCGGCGCTTCTCCATTTCACAAGCAAAATTGCGTAGCCATTTTGCAAATTTTACTCGAGTAGCGCTTTTGCATGTAAAATATTTCACAACTTCGTATTAACTTTGCAAATAAGTGTTTACGTTTGATATGTACAAAAAATAATGGACTTTTTATTTGGAATGATATATTTTACAATAAGTCGCAAGTACACATGCGTTGAGTTCAATGCCCAAAAAATACATCGTGAAGCGTTCAGTAAAACACTGAATTTAGCAAATATTGCCAACCTTACGAAAATACTAAAAACATACGAAAAACACTACACAAACATTCCCAAACTTACGATCCTTTGCACACATTGTTTAGTGGCAGAGCAGCAGTATTGCCGTGGGTATTTTGGAAAAGCGCAGCGTTTCCTAAACAAGGAAGTTCTTGACCAATTTCTTTCAGTTTCTTAGCTGTCAAAAACAATATCGAATTATTTTGAGCATCAAGGTTATCAAGGTTTAAGACTAGCGAAGTTTAACGGATTAGACCAGCTCCTCCAACGAATCAAAAACATAAAAATCTGTAAAAACACTCTTTGACAGATTGCAATGAGTGAAAAGGTGTTTTCAAAATGCTTCATTACATTTTGCAAGCATGCAGGATTCATATCCTGAAAAGGCACTTTGAAATCGAATGAGTACAAAAAGGAAACTTGCTTTAGTATTGTAAGTTCATTTCATTTGTTGATTCGTGTTTTTTGCACAATTTTTGTGCACGGTCAAACGTTTTTTTGCAAAAATCATTCAAAAAAAATTAAACTTTAAACAGTCACATCTCTAAAACAGGGATCACCAAACCAGTCCACAGGCAGCATTCGGCTCATGAGGTTAGTTCTTCCGGTCCACCTCGCAGAGGCACAACTTAGGGCATAACTGATGGGGGGAAGGGGGCGAGCCAACCCCCTGGCATGCTAAATGTAAAACCGGGGCCCCCTGAGTTGACATGTTGATATTCAGTATTCTTTATGCTGTTGCTTTTTCACATTTTTGGGGTGTTTTCGTTTGTTTAGCTAGTATAGACATCCACGACACCCAGATTCACTGTCATTTCTTAACCTTTTTTTAGTGTTGACTAGTGGCCCCCTACGGTGACCAGGGGGTCCCCTTCAGCTGAGCTTTGCTTCCCCTGGATAAAACCCCTAGTTATGCCACTGATCATAATGTCCAAAATGTAGGCTAGTGAATACAGTTTTGGCGAGTTTTAATACTATTATGGGACAAATGACTGAAATGCCTCAGCGAAATACTCAGATCAGACTCATACTTACCTGGCCCTTTGTGAAAAAAAGTTTGGTGATGTCTGATCTAACACGATGCTTCTTCAAATCATATTACTGACCTGCGGCCATACTCTATATGGCTGCTATAACAGGGTAAGTTACATACAAAGTGTATTACATAGGACACACTAAAGCAGGGGTTCCCAACCTTTTTTACTCCTGCACCACCCAAAAAATTTGTTCCTACCTGGCACCCCTACAATTTATATTCAGGAACTGGCTTTCAAACATTTAGAAAGGAATTTAAATTGTTTAGTATGTAAAGAAAATCAAACATATAGACAAGAAAGCATGACACAGACTAACATTTGGATATACTCTACAAAAAATAATCACCTACTTGAAATATTTACAAAATAATAAAATCAAACGACTGACTTCCAGAAGTTTCCTAATCTATTTCAATTCAATGATTCTTTTGTTCCTGTTTCTTGCTTGAGTTGTTCAAAACTCATTCAAAGGATTTCTAGATTTCATCTTAATTGACGAAAGAGTGCTAAATCCTGACTGATATAAGTACTGGTGTGTTGTTGAAAATGAAATGAGCACATCTGTGTTTCACAAAGTCTTGGAAACATAACAATAGCTGAGCACCAATACTCTTCCAAACTTTTACTCTCAAATTGCATTTTAAGATCATGATTTGAAAGCAGTTCTGTACGACCTTCTTTCAGCTCTCCATGACATTTTATCTAAATTAAAGGAGTATGGATTCACCATTCATTTATATAGAGCAGACCTTTACGTCTTTTCAAATTAACACAATGCTTTCAGGAGAACACAATTCACTTCAATATGAAAGGCAATGCATGTAATTTCTTTCATATGCTTGATTCACCTTAGAACTATTTACTAGGAATGATGAAATCCACTTGCATTTATACTGTGCTCATTATACTGCACTAATTATCACGTCACAAAAAACAATGCCAAAATCTAGCTCATTTGAGCAAATGCTACTACACACTCATATTCTGTCATTAATAAGGACACTTCTCTCACTCCCTGGAAATGATGACTCACACCTCTGGTTGGGAACCACTGCACTAAAGGATTTCAGACAAGGCAGGAATCAAATAAGATCTGAGAAAAGCTAAGATGCAGCTGTAGATTTATATCTGATTGATGGTTATCAACAGCAAAATGAACCCTGAAGTAAGTCTATTTATGAAGCATCAGAGGATAACAATGCCCTACTGGCTTATATCCTAAGAGTGCTACTGCAACTTGATTTGTGACTGCAGATAGATCTTCCAACCTCTTATTTTAAAGGCAGGCAGCATACTTCTAAGATGTTGGATCTCATAAAATGTAAGGTATACATTGAACTAAGAATACCATTCAACCTAATCCAGAACTTCAACATGATAGTCCCATAACACATGCTTATAGAAACAAACATGCTAGACACTAGACAAAAATAGGCAACTTTTGCTATATTGCAGCAGGCTTCACAAACTTTACTAGAGTCTTGACTTTGCCCAGGGTTTTTTAAGGTGTTTTAGGGACCCGACTCAGGTCCCTAGAATTGAAAATTGGGTCCCTACAATCAGAGAAATCAGGTCCTTACAGGTCCATGCCAGGTACTTAACATTTTCCTTAAAAACAACTGCCTTTTCCACCAGTTGCTTGTTTTAACCCAAACACTGAACACTTGCTTTGATTTAAATTACATATTGATAACTTTAGCCTTTCAAACCTTGAAATAAATAACTGCTTTTGAAATGAAAGTAAAGCAAGAGTGAATTTTTGCCAAAAACAAACAAAACAATTTTATCAAGCATACCACCAATAAATCAATAACACATTCAATTACATCTATTGTCAACTTTCCTACTCAACCATTACCTATTTTGTCAATATCATTCTTATCCTCAAATATTCAGCAATTATTGCATTTCATGCCAACCTTACAAAATATACTCACAAAGTGTGTCATAGTCAGACAAGTTGAATGACCATTCTTTTGAAGCTGGATCAAATCTTCGAGATGCAATGCTCTTGAAAACAGTGACAAACTTTGCATTGTAAGGACATGTTACCAAAAAGCGATCACTTTGTAAAAAAGAGCATTTAAAAACTGAAACACCAATTTCTTTACTGGTCATCTTGTAGCCAATCTGTTGTGATATGGAATTCTTGCTGCTGGTACTGCAAGGTTTGCCATTCAGAGGCAGCTGTTTTATGACAGTATCAACATCAGCAACAGATTTTGCAGATTTAATTGCCAAAGCTCTTCTTCGGTTTTCTTCCATGCGCTTCATTTGATCCTCAGTAAGTTTAGACATTGCACTAATGATTTCCAATACCACAGTATATTTTGAAGTATATAAAATCTGCTGTCACAAAAAGCAAACACAGTAAATTTCATATTTTACTGTTTAAAGAAATCTAAAAAGCATCCAAACCAATCTATTAACATCTTTGGAGCCGGCCAAGTTTCACTTTAAAANGTATAATTTGCCCATATTGGCCAAGTCTTTGCAACTCTATAAATCACCAGCCGAGAGTGCTAGAGAGCTGTTCAAGCCCTCAAAAGACTCAGCAAGTTTTCTAGTTTGCAATGAAAAAAAGTTCAGGCTTTGGGTATTTTGTGGGTGATGTTATAAGTGGGGTAGGTTTTGGCCATTTTGGCTCAGGTTACCTGGCCCTAGGCCCAACCAATAGATGGAAGTATGTTGCTCAAATTTGTGTTGGAAACTAGGCTAAAATCTGAGTCATTGAGCCTTTGATCAGCTTTCTAGCACTTCTGGTTCAAAAGTTGTGGCCAAAATCAAAATTGGTAATTTTAGCAAAATTTTATAGTTTTACCCTAACTCGTGTACTAATTGAAATGTTTATTGAAATGCCAGTACTGAAACTGCCAGTTTAGCAATTTCATTGACATTCATGGCATACATGCATAAAATGTCAAAAACCCATATAATGTATTTGTTTCATGAATCAATAATATATCTACCATGTTTTTCGGACCATAAGGCACACTAGATTATAAGATGCAGTATCAAAAATTTAATGCTAGCTGTTATTATTTCATACATAAGGTGCACTGGATTAAAAGGTGCATTAAATGAAGAAAAACACAGATAACATAAAGATTAAACTCCCTTGGATTACCATACAGATGAGGGAGTTTAATCTGTCACACATGCCTAATCTGCTAGACACGAATATAATAAAATAAAAGTTGTGCACATGTTTGATTTGGTGTGGGTCAATGTGATCAGGAGCCTAATGGAGGAATAGGATGTGTAGTATGTGCTAGCTCCTCTTGGAACCACATATGCTGCTCATTGCAATGTTGTTAGTTTATTACATAACATGATGGCCCGTTAACAAAAAATCTACAAAAAAATCATAACTAGCAATAAATAAATAGCACCATTCACCACATAAAATTGGTCCCAGGTGAGAAAGCACAACCAGATCCATACATTAGGCGCACTGCATTATAAAGCGCACTTTCAATTTTTGAGAATATTAAAGGATTTTAATTGCACCTTATTGTCTGAAAATTACAGTATTACTATGTTTATAGTCAACAGCCTTCATATTGTATGGAATTCAAATGCAAATTTCACTTTATGCCAGTCTACACTTTCAAACTTATGGTATTCTAACAGTTATGACTTTCAAATCTGCAAGGGTTAGTGATTTCAGTCCACATGTCATTTTTGCAGTTAAATGACATAGAATCTGTGACCTCACAGTTGCTATGATTGGTAAAACTTCACGTGGTTTTAACTTGTGTCATCATAATAACTCTTTGCCTTCTATACTAATACTGTATGAGNGTATAGGTGATGTAAACACCTATTAGAATCCTAATTAAATGAGTTGAGTTGATTTTATTTGGCGATAATTAATATTCAGCTAGAAAAAACACAAATCAGTGCAAGGACGCCAGGGCATTGAAGGAAC
>JGI24021J15306_10008470_pt1 | contig 12657 bp, 11 predicted proteins | sample Ectturendosymbi1_FD_15306 | JGI IMG/M metagenome (IMG submission 15306) | reverse complement strand
ACGGTAAAATGGAGATAACAGCAGCAAAAAATATTCTTTGTTAGATTATGAAACTTTGCAAAAAACAAAAAATTTTGGCGAGCAGACTGCAGCGGCCAGGAATGACGTCATCGCTAAAAAAATTGCTAGCGGACTGTTTCAAAACAGTAGCGGACGGCCCGAAGACTGGACTGTTAGCGGCCCGTGCCATCTCTACTGTACAAGTCTGCGGCAGGAAAGTAGCAGGCCGAAGCGAGGCAGTGCGCATGACAATGCGCAGATACCATACTTACAATTGTCGCTTCCAAATTCTGTGCCAGAAAATTGTGTCGGCCTATTACATTGCATCCGTTTGTTACAATAGCCATGTGCAGGAAAACATGCTTTCCTCAAATCGTTTTACTTAAATACAAGGCAAAACCATATCTAGGCTTTCAGATTTTAGGGTGTCACTTTGCCACCTAAAAAACGGCTTAAAAAACACTGATGGAGAGTATTGATGAGAAAGGTGACAACAAGAAAAAAAAATTAAGGCTCATAATCAGCAATGAAAACTAAGACCCATTACAGTTATTGAATGTTTGATCGTGATGTTCAAGATGCTTTATTATTCCTTATATCTTTAGTAAGCACGACACATATTTCATTTTAAATTTTTGTAGGCAAATGTGAGGGGTGGAAAGGACGGCACTTTTACGGTCGGGCCCGGGCGGCACTTAGCCTAGCTACGCCACTATCTCTAAGTCTTCTGAGTTCTTCCCTGATAACCAGTGAAAGAGGGTCAGGGCCTTCGCATACTACATGCATCAGCTTGGTTTTAGAACACGTGAAGTCAAGTTTTTTCCTTTCGCGGCAAAAAATGTACTAAAAATCAGGGCCGGCGCTAGGTGGTTGGGACCCCACCCCCCAAACCTGGACGTTGGGGCCCCCAATATACAATACATTGCATTTAACACATAGTATTTATGTAGTATTTATGTAAACAAAAACATCGGTCTATTTTAACAAATGCTTATGAAAGCATTTTCTACAGCATCAACACAACGTATAAAGCAGACAGACTTAACCAATTGCTGTACTTCAAGCTAGGAAGATGACTTCAAGCTAGGAAGGAGGCTATGAAATATGTGGCAATCCGCTATCAGAACTGAACTCACTGTCTCCCTGCGTTCAACACTCGCACGCGGCACAACTCGACCGTAACTTGAAGCAAACACGTGAAGATTCGTTGCCATGTTATTGTTACGCAAAAAAGTCCAACAGTAGAACAATCAGCATTCACGTTTCGCAACTTGTCTCTGCAGATAGACAAAGCAGGGGACAGGAGTGAACTGCAAACTCACCACTGCACAACACCAGGACAGTGAACCTGGTTTTTGTGCTCTGTGGGTGTCATACCGGCAAATATACTGTCAATGCAAAAATTAAATCAGTTTGGCTTTAATCGGAATTGAACTGCTGACTTCAGGTTTTCTAGAAATTTTGAAATTTTTTACAATTTCGAAAAGAGGGACCGAATGACCATTTTGCCCCACTATTGGGGACGCCCGCATGCCCTTTCAGTCGTAATTAAACGCCCGTGTTTTTTTTGAAAGCCCAATTTCAAACTTAGTTTTATTCAGTTATCTGTAACATAGCAATGCTATGTTAATGTAATAAATACTATAATGACAATATCACTACAGTGTTAACATCAAATAAATAAACAATGTTCTATATATTTGATACAGTAGCCTATGTTTGATCCCACGTAACCGGCGCAGCAAACACGGCCCACAACAACAAATGTTGCGCGGCCCAATAAAAATTGCTGAACAGCCTATAATTGGGCCGAGGCCCCCACTGGGCAGTGTTATTCGTTAAACAACTGAACTTCTCATTGGTGTAAAGTTTCAGAGTTTTCATTGGACAACTCTGATGCAAGATACACTGGATATTACAGGTGCGGGCTACGAATGCGATTTCAAATGATTGTATACGGGTTATTCTATTCTTGTACAGTGAAAGGATACAACACAGGTCTACAACAGTGGCGTGACTGACGGAGGTACAAGGGTGCGAACCTCCCTCCTGACAAGATAAATGCAAAAACTGAGCCCCCATTTGCTTATATTTCGATATTCAGTACTTTTTTGGTTTTCAGTAAGTTGTTGTTTTTTGCGTTTTTCGAAAGTTTTTGGACTGTCATTTTCCGATGATTTCTGGTTTTAGTGTATAGAAATCAACATCCGGATGCACTTTTATTTCTAAACTTTTTTTCTGAATGTTGGCGGGGGCCCCCTACGGTGGCCCTCTTTCAGCTACGTTTCCCACCCTACGTGCTTACAATCAACGTGGATTCAGCAAACGTTACCTGCACAACAGCCAGCGTACCAAGACTGACAACGAAGCTATTCGCAATGGTCGGTTTTAAGAAATTATGGGTCGTGTGAAGATGAATTTCTTTGACGTATTAGATAAATATGAATATTGAAAGGAGAACTGTGTCAAATCAGTTCTGTTGACTCTATGTTCCGTAACAATGGTACTCAGTCAGATTTGGGGGCCCCCTTTTTGCCCGGGGCCACCCACGGCCGGGGGGCCCTTCCTCCGGCTCTGCTAAAAATTGAAAACCAACGAGGAAAAACGTAGGTCACACGACTTAAAGTTTGTAAACAGATTCGTAGAAACGAAACTAAAAGTCGAGTCCATGCCAGGCAAGTGCAGAAAAGCTTTTGTCTTTAATTTGGTGTTTAAAACGGTGCAACAGTCCTTAACTGTGGCGCCCCTACGACCTTAAAATATAGGGTTATGGGCCAAGACGACAATATTTAGATCAGCTGTCCAACCGAAATTGCTTACTGAGTTAAAGTTATGTAACTGTNTTGACCAGGGACGTACATTGAACGACTTACTTTGATCGCAGCAAACTAAAGTTAGTTTNAGCTAATGCACTGAAAGCAGTGCTGAACACTTTGGCAAAACTTCCGCCGCTTTAAATTCAAGCCATTGCAAGAATATAAATTTCAGCAGGACGTCCTTTTGACGTATCTGACCCTATTTCAGTTTTGTCCACTACACCGTGGCTTCACTTGGATGAGAAAAACGATTGATCACTGATCCACATGTTGCACGTCACTTCCCTCTCACTGAGCGAGAGTTTTATGTCATATCAGTTGATACGATGTGATTGATTCGATTTTTGTAGCCGCAGTGTTTATTGAATATCCTCAGTTTCTGTTAATGTTTGGTAGTAACCCAGGTTTTAAATACCTCTTGGTGCCTTCCACTTATTTGGGTAATTGGGATTGCACCGACTTCAAGAGACAACAAACGTGAAAAGTATAGAAGTGTAATCGACAATCAATCGAAACAGCAATGCGCAGTTGCATGCAGTAACAGGATCAGCGGCCAGTTGCAAAGATTTTGCTGGGTAAACAAAAGTTGTGCTTGCACACGTAACTCGCGTCTGCGAGCATATTTATTTGTTTTAAAAGCTCTAACTTTTCTCCGGGTATAACGAAACTATGTGTTTAATTACCGACAGCCAATTGCTTCAAGTTACGAGAACACCGCGGCCAAAGTTCGCAGCGCTCGCTTTGCAGGAACAAGCTCGCAAAAGTTAGCACCGTCGGTTTTCTGTTAAAGCGTCCACAGTAACGCGGTAAATATTCGAACACAATATAGAAAAACAGCTGCGCGTATATGAGCCCACGCGACCGCGACGTATCATAAAACACGACGGCAGCCAAGATAAAAACAAGTGGTTTGCGATAGCAGCGACCCCAATCAAGGGGAAAAACTCAGAGTCGCAGACAAACGCAACTAATTCGCCAACAGCCATAAAAATCTATTGCCACTTGACGACATTAAATCGCCGTTGAAAACGTTTTTTTTCACGGGTAGGGGTTAAGGCAACGTTGCGTTTGGACAAACGTCAGCGAAGCGTTGCGTGTGGCACAGGGGTCAATATCAAAGCGCGAGCGGTCAGCGGAGAGCAACGAATACCAAACAGCCACAGCGATTTTATCCTCGCCAATTTTTTAAGGACTGAAAAGCGAATGCACTTAGGTGATTAGCTTCATGAAAGGAAGTTGTTGGGAAAGCGATGGAAATTTACTGGCGTTACGTTTTTGAACATAGCAAAGAAACATCGAAGTTCGCGCAAGAACGAAGAGCACGCACTCAAGAAACAGAAGAGGGGTGCATCGAAAAGGAAACGCGGTGGAACGAGACTGAAAACAAAATATAACAGAACCATACACATGGCGATTTGACGTCTAAATCCAAACATTGAGACATCGGGTAAAGAAGGCAAAGCAAAAGAACGAAATGCTTGAAAGACAAAAAGTGTTAGGAAACGAAACGAATTACCGGGAACTAAGCGGCATTGCTTTAAAAGAGCGTTCAATGACACCCTGGACTTTCTCCCAGGTGAAAGCGCAGGCAGTTTAAATTAGCAAAAGAAAGTGCTTTAAATGCAATCGAACGATCCCCATTTTCTCCGTGCAAACGTCTAAAAACCATCTCCCAAGAGGATTATCACCAACATTTTCTTCGTAAAAGAATGATGCAACAAAAGCGGGTCATCTACCAGAAACAGCACGGCACTTGTGAACGCTTGTCAAATACGTTGCAATCAATCAGCACGCTGACGTAGAAAGAAGCACTACTTGCACAAAACCCTGCCAGCGCTCTTGTCTTAGAACACAGTTCGCTTCGGATTATTATGAATCCCTCCTGGCTTGAGGCAAGAACTCTGCCGCACTTGGATTGAGGTGCACCTGTAACAACCAAAAGCCTTATATCGTGGAAACCATGAAAACGAACCGGCATACTTTCTACCGGATCGATGAGACAATTTGTTGAGGCCGCTCGGTTGGCGCGGCGTCACACGCGCGATGCACCACGAACGGGATGCGTGCTAAGAATAGCACCTTTATTTACGTGGCGCGAACAAGCAGTAATACGATGGCGTGTTATCTCTATTGTTTCTTCCTGCCACATTGTGAAGCTTTGCGCACTTGCTGCTCAGGCCATCCAATCAAAACTACAATCAGCTTTGCGCGCGGAACCTCCGATAGGAAGAGTCACGTTTAACTCGTTTCTGTCCGAACTGCTCGACCAGACAAATCTGACAAACTGACCTTTCACGTCAGACCAACCATTGCGATTTCTATGGTACTGCCACCGGCCTTTTTGTCATGAGCAGGGACATGTTACTCATAAAAACCTGATGCGTGCTTTTCTGGATTTTTATGCACAGCCAGGGCCGGATTTACCTACAGGCTATATAGGCTTAAGTCTAAAGCTATATGCCCACGGCTTGTGTCCTCTGCGTTTTTTGGGCGCATGCGTCTGATTTCGTGACGTCACGTCCTTTTCTGATGCGTCTGGTATGGTCTGCGTTCGCGTAGAACCTGTTTCTATATTGACGCATCAGACTCATTGCCCAGGGTTCCGGAAAGAGCGGTGACGTAGACATTGTTTAAGTGCTTTGTACTGAGGTAAAGAAAAGGATGCAGAACGACCACAGAACAATTGCTAATAGTTTGTGAATAGCTGAAACACACTGGAATTACGAAAAATTAATGTAGTCTTCCGTAGGCCCAGTGGGGTAGGCTGCAAAACTGCTGTACTGTTTAGGCCGACATGACCCGGCCTACCTGATTGATCAGCTACTGTTGGTTAAAGATTTTGTCGCAAGCAAGTCGTGATTTGTGCGACATAATCTACCATCTACTGTAGGCCATTCTAGGTGTTGGGCAAGGTCATGCTAAATGAGTGTATTTTTGCAGTAGGCTACTTGAAACTGTACTTGAAAACGAGTTGTGTAACTTTCAATGAACAGTTGATGAATCTTGTTCAGGCAAAACCACTGTGACATAAATTATCAGTTATGGAGTACAACAATGATAAAATAAAGGATAACATTTCGCAAGCATCACACATTTTGTAAAGTGATGACGTTTTGCTGTCTTACAAAAGCCAATTAAAGGCAGCAACTGCTCCGGAGGAAGGTCTTTGCAAGATTCACAAAATTAAAACTGAATTAAAGGGTCGCAGTGTTCCAAGAGAGGTTGTCCACATGAAGCATTCGGTGCATTAAAAGTGACAAACTTAGGCAAACAAATTTTAATGAATTCCTAGATGATTTTGTTATGAAGGCCAGGACAAAAAAACTTTTTTAATTGTTTACTGTACTCTGTTCAGTCTTACTTGTTTCGGTAATTGTAGCATTTTGTACGTTTTTCGACAGTGACAGCGTAAAGGAAGTTTAAAACACTCCCGTCTCCACGGGGAGCATTAATTGGTGGGCTCACTCAGCCCCTCCAAATTAAAATACGAAACGCTGTAATCAGTGGAGAATGGAAATTTTATCAAATTTTCAGAATGTCAAGTCCCGTTGCGCGAATGTAAAGCCCACTATAGCGAAGAATTTCTGGCGGCGGTTCTGGTTTAAATCTCACATGCTTTCGCGCGACCGTCTCGTTGCGACTTGCGTTCGATTCTTAGCGGTCTGAGAAGTAAGAAAGGCGCGAATCGTGAACCTACCTGTTGCCACCATCTGGGTGCGTTTTACTTGACGTGTTTTGCTCGTGTATGTGAGATTTTTGCATCCGTGGTAAGCGAGTCGCAACGTGGTCCAAACGTTGTGCTTAACGTCCTTATGCCGCCACACATATGTGCAAGGTGTTTGTTTTTTTTAGCAGAGATAAGAAAAATCAGATGTGCAAGTTATGAAACCGTAGGCCATGTGTTGTGTCAAATATTTAACCATGAAATTTCCGGTTGGTTTGCCTGCAAAAATTGATAATCCTGTTCCTGCCAACCAAGTGCGATTTCAACAGTTCCGTGTCATTGAACGCTTTTGCGTCGAAGGCAGCAACAAGCGCAGTGATCGTGGGGCACTCTAATAATGATTNATAATTTTTTACTGACCGTACTTCTAGAGCGTCCACATCGTCATTTTCGGTTAAGCTCAAACCGAATAGCGTTTTTCTATTTTTCCTCGCAACAGTGGGCGAGGGGGCCTCACAAGTGGATTAGCCTAGGGCCTCGCATCAGCAAAATCCGACCCTGTCCACAGCATTACTTTTTTGTACGGTTGAAGCTTTGCGGTTAAGCTACGAGTTCTCTAAGTTTAAGAGAACGCAGTGGACGCAAGCGCCATGGTGCACATTCCGGGGACACAACGTGGTAGCTGGTGCTGGTTATCCTGATTCATGCAAAGGTTGTCACACAGTGCTTAACGTGTGCAAGTGCAGCTTTTTGCTGACATTTGTTAGAACTAAGCATGTGTGCGTGTTGAGCTAACACGCGGTTCCGGCAATAATACGCCAATCACGACTTCCTAATCGCACCAGGTACCATTTGAAAGCTTGCAGATCAGCATGGCGATTACTATGCTGTGCAGTACACTGCCACACAGGCTGTGCTCTGCTGTTCAACAGTCTTCGACGCGGAGGTAAATGTTTGAGGTCACATGGGTGTGAAACAGTTGAACCATTTGCACTGCTTTTTTATTTAAAAAAACATACACGTCAGACCAACGACATCAAGTTAAGTTGCGGAAACAAATAAATGCAAAGTTTTTTTTAAAAAAAACGAGTGCCTGTACAACTCACCTGGGGCACAAGCGTCGAGGAATCATTCACGGCAAGTTGACTGAACGTGCTTTCCAGGACCAACCCGTCCACAGGCGCATTCGTACCTATCAACCAAGTTAAGTTTGGATATGAGCAAACACGTTTATGAACACAATCCTTTTTTAATAATGGATATACAGAGCCGTTCCTCAAGCAGGAAACAGCTGGTGCGCTACATAGCGCATAACGTCATATGACGTTTTTCCACGAATGAGACTTATGCCACGTAACGGAAATTGCAACAAAACATAAACGTCGCTCCNATACTTGGTTGACTTTCTGACAGTGTAGTCATGGAAAAACAACACGCAAAATTTCAGCAAATTTTTTTTCCTGCGCTTCTAGTGCTTGTGCAAACCGATCATTAACTTAACATACAGCCTCACACAGAGGCGCAACATTTTTAATGACTGAATGTTTGTACACAAATCAACTCCATCTGTAAACTCATCTGCGTTTAACTTAACAATATTGTTATGTTGAAGAGCGAATAAACACATAGGGTTGTGGCAGGCAGCTGCCCAGGTTTTGTGTAGATTTTCCATCTAGGCTGGGTTTTCATTTAAAAACACCTCTACTTGAACAATAAAACCACCAAAGCACTTAAAAATGTTTTTTTAATCAAAAATAATTAAATTTATACGTTTGGAAAATATTTTTCTTGACCCTTTTGTGAATCCATTTCTCCACTCATGTTACAGACCACAGTAAACTGATTTGATTGCCAAACAACACTGGTAAAAAATCTGGTCACTCTATAATTGTAAAACAATTTTGAAACTAAATACAAATCTGCTGCACACTTCTTGTCTGTCGCATATGCACAGTGTACATTCCATGCTTTAAATTTGCAAACAACAGAATGAATTGCAAGTACAGCGTGACTGATAGCAGAAAGGCAATCGGAAATCCTTCATTTAGCAACAAAATAAAACTAAATTCGCATAGAATTAAGAAACTACATACTTGCAACTAATGAACACGATTAATGCGTTCTTATCTCAAATGTGAACAAAACTCAACTTGCAAAGCAGTAGGCTACAGCTTGGGCTGGGAACGTGCTTCACATTATCAGTTACCTAGCAGTATCTTCTCTCAGTTTTTTTGCTACTTGAATCATGCAAAAAGAGATAGTAATTGTCTATTTCATAAACAACTAACTGCCTATAAGTTAGGGCAAAATTCTACTGTTTATGAATGCATGTACAATACAGACTCTTATGCTTAAATTCATGAATGTGTAAATTAATATAATGAACATGGTTTGGTTCCACATCGACAGTATTTCTCAACTCAACAGCCAAAACTTATTCAAGACCTTCTTGCTCAGATGTTTTATAAAACAGACACACACTATACCAGGGGTCTCAAACTCGCGGCCCGCGACGGCCTTTTGAACGGCCCGCGATGCTTTTTGGGAATCTTCAAATGACTAACATTTACGTTGCCAAGTGCCATGAAAAAAGATGCCGCGAAATAATTAAACCAAAGTTGAATGATACTCGTCTTTGAAATTCTTAATATTCGTGAAATAAACTCAATTGATATCCAGTGCGGTTTTCGTCACAGCCGTAGCACTACAGGCCACATTTCACCCTCCAGCAAAATTTTGAGAAATCTTCGGAGTATGCCAAAGACATCTTAACATGCTTTGTCGACCTCGAGAAAGCATATAACCGGGTCCCTTGTGAAAAGCTTTGGGAAGTGTTGGGGAAGTAACCGCCTGTGACTGGTTGTCAAGTCACTGTATTTCTGCTCAGAAGTTTGCGTCCATGTCGGGGAAGTTAAATCACGACCGCTCACCGTTGGTGTTGGACTCCGACAGCGGTTTGTGTCACCGTTCCTTTTCATGGCCTACATCAGTGGTTCTCAACCTTTTCGCTGATGGGAACCAAATCCAGACCTACATGATTGTTTTGTTGGAAAACCTCAGCAAAAATTTTTAATGCAATTCAATTGACACGTTTTGTTTTATAGTGGAACGAAGTCTGTTACACAAAATTTTAGACGTTTCATTGAAAGACTGCTGATGGCCTCGCAAAGGGTGCCTGGGAGCCGAATGCGGCCCTCAGAACCGGGTTGAGCACCACTGGTCGACATGAATTGGATAGACAGTCACAACCGAGTTGACGAGGGTCACATTCAGGAGGTGCAGGATCAACCGTTTACTCTTTGCATACGATTTGGGGTACTGGTTGCATGTTCTCAACATGCGAAAACTACCGAGGTAGGTTACTATGTCTCTCTGAAAACCCAAGGCACTGTATGCGGCAAGTGAGCAGCAATGCACTGCAGCAGGTGGAGAAGTACAAGTACCTACGGGTGGTATTTACGAGTGGTGAAAGGCGGAGCGAGGAGATTGATACACGGGTTGGTAAAGCTAACGCTGTTCTGCGTGAGTTTTTTTGCTCTGTAGTCAGAAAACGGGAGCTTTCAAACACCGCAAAGCTGTCAGTTTTTAAATCGGTCTTTGTTCCGATCCTTACCTACTGTATGGTCATGAATCCTGGGTAAAGACCGTAATAATATTAACTCAGGTGCAAGTGCCAAAGATGGGATTTTTGCGAAGAGTCCACGGTGTGACAGAGGGGCTCACGGAGGTTAGATTGCATCCGGGACAAGAAACAAGTTTGGCGCTTCCGTATTTGAACCTAAGATCTTTTGGGAGTAAATGTACTGCATTGAAGAAAAAACTTGCGACACTGCTGGGACTTTTCGGCGTCTCCCAGTGATTCGCCGACCGGCCATTGTGCCGCCCTCATTACGCCACTGGTGTGACACTTCGCGACAAATTGTGCAGCTGTGAAATTCGCAGAGCCCTGAATGTCGAAACACTTCTCCGAATTGAGAGAACACAACCACGTTAGTTCGGCCATGTATCCAGAATGCCCCACAAAAGGTTGGTGAGGCAAGTCCTGTCGGCTAAACCCACGGGAAAGCGACCCAAATGTCGTCCAAGGACCAGGTGGCGTGACTTCATCACAGACCCTGCTTGGTCCCGTCTTGGTGTGGACCCGCAGAAATATCTGAAATTGCTGTTGATCGTGAGGTTTTCCAAGTCAGCCTATGGATGTTGCCCCGCCGGAACAGGACTTTTCGGTCTGGCCGTTTCGGTATAAGCCGTTTTGGTCTGGGCGGTTTCGGTCTGGCTGTTTCTGTCTGGGGACATTTCGATCACGACATTTCTGTACATAAACAACTGATTGCATTTGTTTATTTAAATGATTATATAGGCAGGTGAAATGTCACGCGAGCTGGTGTTATACCAACTCCCTTTTGAGAAGTCATGATTGCGATTAAATCTGAATTGCAATTATGAGTTTGAAATATTTGTATTTAATTGAAAATGTCGATCATGATTTAATTTGCTTGCTGATGAAAACGAAAATCATACGTTCATGTTGATTAACTGTTGGATCGTGGATCATGTTTGATTTTTTTTTGTAAATAAAACCTTTCTTTGATTTAAGTACGTTTGCATTAAAAAGTGAACATATAAGATTTCTGCAAGATTTCATGGCCTGACCGAAATGTCTCGAGACCGGAACGACCAAGACCGAAAAGTCCCGTGACCGAAACGACTCAGATCGAATCGACCAGACCGAAAAGCCGTGTACTCTGCGCCTGCAACCGTCCCTAGGGGAAACGCAGACATGAAAATAAATGAAACGAATGACATTTACGTTAGTTTATTCACCGGTGTTTAAAAGTGCTCAGCTAGCGAGTGAACAAGTTCCTTAGACGACTAGAATTGATTAATACGAACGTACAGACGGCTAGAAATGATTTACCTGTAATTCATGACACCTTTCGTAGTAAATAAGATGTAAAATTTAGGTTCAAGTACCGCTACTGTTGCATCAGCGTCATAATGTGGCCCGCGGTTACCTTGTAAGTTCTCATGTGGCCCACGGAGCAATTTGAGTTTGAGACCCTGACGTATGCAATTGCTTTAGTCCCACAACGTCTTTGAAACATGTTTGGATTTTATGTCATTACACGCTATAAAATGCTACTGCCGTAGCATTTTTGTATGCAGTTGCATTACGCAGTATTCCCAAGATATTGATCCAGCTATTTAGCTGGATTATATTGATCCTGCTATTTAGCTGTCAACAATTGGCGGCAAGCTGGAGCCTGAATATTGCTTATTGTCAGGGTGGTTGCGGTGAACGCTCTTGCCCAAGGAGCGCTACGGTGAGTCACTCAGTGGCCATGGACCAAACACCCAACCTTCCAATTGGGAGGCGGACACTCTACCACTGAGGTAGTCGCCGCCCTATTTTGTAAGTTGGTGAAGGTTATAGATGGCCTTTAGACAAACTTGCATATGTTTGACCCACTCAGTCCACACAAAGTGTGAAAATGATTGTGCATTTGCGCAAACGAAGCCCCAATTGATTATCGCCACGGCTCTGCACTAAAGTTAAGAAATACTTGTCGCCGTAGCTTAGATGATCTAGCACAGTGGTTCCTAAAGTATGGGCCAAACCCAAACAATGATGGAGAAGGGTCAAAAAATGAGTAGAGGCTCCAAACTTGAGCTGTGTATACTCAACGTTGCTTCTTTGTGTCCGCCTGTAGCATAGGCACTTGAGAAAAGCTAACATTAAAAAATGAACTTAGCAACTTGTTACCAAAAATCATTCATACAATGGTATGTTTTTCATACGTTTTTGAGGTTTGGGTCGCGAGGTCTTAAAACTCCTATGGGTGGCGCTCAAAAGAGTTTGGATCCGCTGATCCAGCCATGCTGTCGAAAACGATTGAAATCTTTTTTTAAATCGATCAGTGTAAAAATGCCAAAATCCAATCGACTGGGGAAAAATTCAATTTCATGTCATTTAGTCACATGGGCTTTGTCGAGAGAACAGATTGCGAGCTATCTGTAAGTAATGGCAGTGACAATTCCCTCAGCACTTACAAAATGTAAAACATGTTCCTACTCGCGGGCGTCAGAGGGTGGGACAGGGGGGCCTTGCTCCTGGATTTTGAAATCTGATATTTTTCCATTACATTTTTAGCAAAGAAAGGTCGTTTTCGTAGTTTT